>OGTB01002227.1_pt1 | contig 11330 bp, 9 predicted proteins | sample 1553611 | NCBI WGS metagenome assembly OGTB01 (sample SAMEA2580032, study PRJEB22360) | human gut metagenome | biome: human gut; feature: human-associated habitat; material: faeces | place: Denmark | collected 2008/2010 | reverse complement strand
CAGCCTGCCGCTTATTGTCTCCAACCTGGTGAATATCGTTTCCGCAGATTTCTTTGGCCTCGGCTTTCGCGAATACGCATCGGTGATGGTGCCGGTGGATATCGCCGCAATTGTTGCAACGCTGGTGATGTTGCATCTCTATTTCCGCAAAGATATTCCACAGAACTACGATATGGCGCTGCTGAAATCTCCCGCAGAAGCGATTAAAGATCCTGCTACGTTCAAAACTGGCTGGGTTGTTTTACTGTTTCTGCTGGTGGGATTTTTCGTCCTGGAACCGCTCGGCATTCCGGTAAGCGCCATTGCGGCAGTGGGCGCGCTGATATTATTTGCCGTCGCTAAACGCGGTCATGCAATTAATACGGGTAAAGTCCTGCGCGGTGCGCCCTGGCAGATTGTCATCTTCTCGCTCGGCATGTATCTGGTGGTTTATGGCCTGCGCAATGCCGGACTAACGGAATATCTTTCTGGCGTACTCAACGTGCTGGCGGAAAACGGCCTGTGGGCCGCGACGCTCGGCACCGGATTCCTCACCGCCTTCCTCTCTTCTATTATGAACAATATGCCGACGGTACTGGTTGGCGCGTTGTCCATTGATGGCAGCACGGCATCTGGCGTTATCAAAGAAGCGATGGTTTATGCCAACGTGATTGGCTGCGATTTGGGGCCGAAAATTACCCCAATTGGTAGCCTGGCTACGCTACTCTGGCTGCACGTACTTTCGCAGAAGAATATGACTATCAGCTGGGGATATTACTTCCGTACAGGGATTATCATGACCCTGCCTGTGCTGTTTGTGACGCTGGCTGCGCTGGCGCTACGCCTCTCTTTCACTTTGTAATGAGATATTGATATGAGCAACATTACCATTTATCACAACCCGGCCTGCGGTACGTCGCGTAATACGCTGGAGATGATCCGCAACAGCGGTACAGAACCGACCATTATCTATTATCTGGAAACACCGCCAACGCGCGATGAGCTGGTCAAACTCATTGCCGATATGGGGATTTCCGTACGCGCGCTGCTGCGTAAAAACGTCGAGCCGTATGAGGAACTGGGCCTTGCAGAAGATAAATTTACTGACCATCAGTTAATCGACTTTATGCTTCAGCACCCGATTCTGATTAATCGCCCGATTGTGGTGACCCCGTTGGGAACTCGCCTGTGCCGCCCTTCAGAAGTGGTGCTGGAAATTCTGCCAGATGCGCAACAACGCGCGTTCACCAAGGAAGATGGCGAGAAAGTGGTTGATGAGGCGGGTAAGCGCCTGAAATAGCTAAAGGGGGATATGCCCCCTTATTTGTTCTTCGTGGCCCCTTCGCCATGTGTTTTGCTATTTACGCAGCACTCCTCGCGTAAGAATTCAATTATCGCTTCCAGCATTGCGTATTGCGAAACACACATCAGCGTTCGACTCTCACGGTTTTGTTTGACCAGCCCTACCGATACCAGTGCTGAAATATGGTGACTGAGTGTAGAGCCGGGTATCCCAAGCTGCTTTTGCAACTCACCGACCGGCAAACCTTGTTCCCCCGCTTTGACCAGGTGCTTAAATATGAACAAACGGGTCGGATGACCTAACTCTTTCAGCGCTTTAGCGACTTCTTCCAATTGCATGTGTCACCCCTTTGTTTGGTTGATATTTCGATAATACCAGAAATATCTTGATCTGAATTTCATTTCGATTATTCTGGAAATATAGATTTATTCAATGAGGTTACGTATGAGTAGTTGGCTTGCGATGCTGCAAGATGCCGCAGAGATGTTTGTGTTTCTCGCCGTCGAGCTTTCTTTGCTGTTTATAGTGATTAGTGCCGGTGTGAGCCTGATAAGACAAAAGGTGCCAGACCATAAAATCCAGCAGATGATGGGGGCCAGAAAAGGGAGAGGTTATCTCCTGGCTGCTCTGTTGGGAGCCGTTACCCCGTTCTGTAGTTGCTCGACAATCCCCATGTTACGTGGATTGTTATCAGCGAAAGCCGGGTTTGGTCCGACTCTCACTTTTTTATTTGTTTCCCCATTACTTAATCCCATTATCGTCGGGTTAATGTGGGTGACCTTTGGCTGGAAAGTTACCTTGTTGTACGCGATTATCGCCGCCGGCGTCTCCGTACTTGCCAGTATTATCCTGGATTCCCTGGGATTTGAACGTCATATCATTGCCAGTAAAAGCTCATCAGCAAATTGTTGTGCTCCAGCCAAAACTTCGCCGGGGACGACATATACGCCAATAAAAGTGAGTTGCTGTAGTCCAGCGGCTAAAGCCATTGAGAAACCTGTAGTAAACTGTTGCAGTACCAAAGCTGTGGTAAGTATTAATCCCATAAAACTAGCCACCAAAGATGCGTTGCAACAGTTTAAAGATGTACTGCCATATCTTTTGTTAGGGGTATTAATAGGCTCTTTTATTTATGGCTTTATTCCCTCAGAGTGGATTGCCGCTCATGCAGGGGCAGATAATCCCTTCGCCATCCCATTGAGCGCCGTTGTCGGTATTCCGCTGTATATCCGGGCAGAGGCGGTTATCCCTCTGGCATCTGTTCTGATGACAAAAGGAATGGGTCTGGGAGCATTAATGGCATTAATCATCGGCAGTGCCGGCGCAAGCCTGACGGAAGTGATATTACTTAAATCAATGTTCAGAATACCGATGATAGTTGCATTCCTGACGGTTATATTAGGTATGGCTATCTTGATGGGCTATTTGACTCAAATGCTATTTTAAATAGATGCCAGCAGTAAACTATAAGGAGCATTGTGAGTGCCTTATCCTTCTGAGTAGAAAATCATAGATAGGATAATCCTTAAAAATCACAAATAACTTAACTAATGTTTTGAGAATGATGACGGATCCGTCAGTAAGTCATCAATCGACAATCACCACGCAATCATGCTTCTCTGACATTTTATCGGAGAAGCAATGTCTCTTTGTTTCAGTGCTATCCCCCCTTTTAAAGGGCAGATTTCAGTCGCCAATACAACACATTTTTAAATACACTTTAACCTGGTTCATTATTACACATCTAAAACATCACAAAAATATCACTTCACACACTATCGGTGAACATCATAACTTTTTAAAATGAGCGCTTTTTGATAGTTGTTAACGTTTTCCTTTACGATACTATCACTGCCCTTTTTTTATACACAAATATTACCGGGTGGAAATGAAAGGGAAGTTAAAGGTAATTATATCAGGAAGATATGACGCATTGTGTTTATTTCCGCGTAGAAGAAAATCCATTCCTGCTCTAATTCTCCGATTTACAAAAATTTAGCGAAATAGATGAACAATAAGGAATGTTATGTCAATTGACTTTACCCCAGGTATGATAAATACATATCACGGCGATATTTATAACCGCACAACAGATACCGACAATCTTAAAACACCGGACACACCGATGTGGCCTTGTGATAATCAGGAAGAACAGCAACCCGTTAATTTTTCATTGTCTGAAGAAGGATATAACGCTGAACAATTTTATTTAGCGCAACAACAACTCCAACAAATTAATGCGTGCCACACGAACACCACATATACAAATGCAGACTACTCAAAAGTTGTGGCTCAACTTGTAAGTCTTATTACTAACATTGAATCGATAAGTTCGACACCACTTACGCGGCAGGCACAGGGACTACTTAATCAAATTAATAACATTAGATACGAAAAGAACAAAAGTGCTGAATGTCGAATCATTGTTGTCGCTAATCCTAAACCCGACAAGGCAATCATAACTAAAATTAGCGTAGAAGAGGGAATACCAGTAAGATTCAGTGTCCAAACCATGTTTTCAGATACTAATTTTATTGCTGAACAACGAGCTGACTTACCAACTAATATAAAAGATATTCAAAGCCTGTATCAAAAAATGACGAAGTTATATATTGAGCACAGTGAAAATAAAAACAGAATGAAAGTCTTTGCCGGAACCAACTTTATTGATTTCAATATGACAGGACAGAACCTGTCCGGGTTCGTTCTAACCTTGTCAAGGTTTTATTTCGAAGATCTACTTAATATAAATTTCACTGACGCAAATTTATGTGACACTATTTTTTCACATAAGGAACACCCTAGCCCTAAATTATATAAAGATGAACAATATCTTGACAAACAAATTGAAGGTTTATTTTCAACATTATTAACCATTAATGACAACTTTTTACGAGCAAAAGCGGAAATTGCTTCGACAATAATTAAATTCTTAGAGGCCAGGATAACCAATCTTTCATACAATGACATATTAAAATATCAGCAAGAATTCCAAAAACAATGTTATAAGCAAGTTAAAGCCTTTACGACACTCTCCCGATACAATAAAATTCAAACATGGGCAGAAATGTCTGAATATCAATTCGAAGTATTTCAATACGAGACGCTTAACCCAAAAAAAATGTCATACGCACCTTATTTAAAGAGATCTCTACCTGATGAAAAAACTATAAATTATGGGGTGGAAATAGAAACACCAACTGGCAAAAGAATTCGCTTATCAAATCATTACCAGAATATAATCCCATAATATGAACATTAGCACTTTATAATCATTGAATAAAAATAGATTTTATGTACCTTTAAAAAAAGGCTATTTTATGGGGCGATGGATACTCATGTCACGCCCCAAAATTAACAGAATTAAACTAAACAGAAGGGATATAAACATCAGACAGGTTTACGTTACTATCAGGCATATCGCCTCAGAATCAGATGAAAACTATAAAGAAATATCTATTATGGTTTTAATATTTGTTGATAAGGATAGTAACATGAACATGACAAAAGGTGCACTCATCCTCAGCCTTTCATTTTTGCTTGCCGCATGTAGTTCAATTCCGCAAAATATCAAAGGCAATAACCAACCTGATATTCAAAAAAGTTTTGTTGCTGTTCATAACCAGCCGGGGTTATATGTTGGTCAACAAGCGCGCTTTGGCGGGAAGGTTATCAACGTTATCAATGGCAAAACGGATACGTTGTTAGAAATCGCTGTATTACCGTTGGATAGCTATGCGAAGCCTGATATTGAAGCCAACTATCAGGGCCGACTGCTCGCCAGACAAAGCGGCTTCCTTGATCCAGTGAACTATCGTAATCACTTTGTTACCATCCTCGGTACCATTCAGGGTGAACAACCTGGCTTTATCAATAAAGTCCCGTATAACTTCCTCGAAGTGAATATGCAGGGCATCCAGGTGTGGCATTTGAGAGAAGTGGTTAATACCACCTATAACCTGTGGGATTACGGCTATGGTGCATTCTGGCCGGAACCGGGCTGGGGTGCGCCTTACTACACCAACGCGGTGAGTCAGGTAACACCTGAGCTGGTCAAATAACACCACCGAAAGATGCAGATGCTTTCTCAGCATCTGCATCATGCATTACATCAAATTAATACACAGCCAGCTAACTATTATTATAAGCCCTGTCCTGTTAATTACCTTTGGCAAACTGATTATAAAGTTAATGTCCGCACCAGGAGTCGGTTATGTTTCTTATAATTACCAGGGATACGATGTTCTTCACTGCGATGAAAAACATTCTGAGTAAAGGTAATGTCGTTCATATACAGAACGAAGAAGAGATCGACGTAATGTTGCATCAGCATGCCTTCGTCATTATTGATACATTAATGAATAATGTATTTCATTCTAATTTGCTCACTCAAATTGAACGATTAAAACCTGTCCATGTGATTATTTTCTCCCCCTTTAATATTAAACGCTGCCTGGGGAAAGTACCGGTGACCTTTGTTCCGCGAACTATCACCATCATCGACTTTGTCGCACTCATCAATGGCAGTTACTGCTCTGTGCCTGAAGCGGATGTGTCCCTTTCGCGCAAGCAGCATCAGGTTCTGAGCTGCATTGCGAATCAAATGACAACGGAAGATATTCTGGAGAAACTGAAAATATCGCTAAAAACGTTCTACTGCCATAAACACAATATCATGATGATCCTCAATCTTAAGCGGATCAATGAGTTGGTACGCCATCAGCATATTGATTATCTGGTGTGATCGATTGATTAATATAAAGAGGCCCAGCAATAAATAGCCAGACCTCCCGTTAATTATACGTTATGCAGTAACGACTTCCGGTATCAGCGAAGCAATTTGCTTACGCCATTGCGCTTGCTCCTGTTCGCCTTCTGTACGTTGACCATAAAGTTGCGCTATCTGCGTACCATCATGGGCAAACAATTCCAGACTGGTCACATAACCGTCACTAGCAGGTTTACGGGTTACCCAGGTTTCAGCAATGCTCTCTTCTAATAGATGAAGAGTAAACGTCGGGTTAAAAATATTCAGCCAACCTTTCATTGGCACCACTTTTTCTACCACACCGGTGAAAATCTGTACGCAGCCACGGTTGCCAACAAACACCATGATTTCATTGCCATCCTGCTGTGCAGATTCAAGAATTTGCGCCAACGCACTGTTGGATACTTTGCAGGCCAAATCATCTGCCACCAGATTGAACGCCTGTTGGCGCGTCAGGTTGTGGCGCTTGAGCAACGTAAAAAACTGATGAACGTCGGTCATCGCCCGCCACTCTTGCTCGACCACACTGGCATCGGCTCGCATTTGAACGACTGGCGCATCAACGGCTTTTAACTCAAGCGGCGTATTCTCATCGGCGATAAACCGTGCCAGAAGCTCACTCCATGCCGCCATATCGGTATTGTCGGTGGCATAAACTTTTAGTAATGCATCGCCCTGATGATCAAAGAACTGAATACTCTGGCGTTCGCCACGAGTCGTATTTTCTTTGATGTGGAAAACACTGGCCCATTGATTGAGAAGCAGACGCAAATCCAGCGCGCGTGGATTGAGGATCAATCCGGCATGTCCGTTCAAATGCTGGTTTGTGAACGCACCAACTTGCTCATGGACTGCATATTCATTACGGCAAATACATTTGGTCTCGCCAACACTTTCGAGCGCCGCCAGAATGTCACGGATATCGCCGCACATCCACCACGCATCGTGCGTGACGCGCGCAAATGCCAGTTCTGCTTCGCTAATATTCATTAAACCTGCGATGTCACGCGCGTACTTTCCGGGATTTTGTTCTTTTAACTCAAGCCAGCGTGTGTAGTGGTTCATTGTCTCTCTTCCTTCCAGATAAATGCCCCGAAATATCGGGGCAGATGATTACCATTGATAACTCACGAAAATTTTTCCATTACGACCATCCTGTGGGATGCCTTGTGGCGACCAGTACTCTTTGTCGAAAGCGTTACCCAACACCAAAGTAGTGGTCATACCTTTGAGCGCCTGTTGTCCTTGATAACTGACGTAGAAATCATTCACACCATAGCCAGGTTGTTTGCTGTAGCTGCTGCTGATATGTGTTGAGCGATCGGCAAACGTACCAACCCACCCAACAGAGAAGCCACTGTGAGCGATCGGAATATTCAGGGTACTGGTAACGGTATCCGGGTTAATACTGGAAATATATTCGCCGGTATCGGTGTCTTTGCCGCGGGTACGGTTATAGGCCACATCAAGACTAAACAGATCAGTGGTATATTTCGTCATTACATCCCAGCCCCAGATTTTGGCGTTCGGGACGTTATACGACATAGTTGTCGCCGCCGCGAAATCGACGGTCGTGGAGATGTAATCCTTCGCTTTGGTATCAAAGTAGCTGGCTTTAAATTCCAGAGCATCATTGGACAACATCAGGTCATCAAAACGCAGCCCAAAACCGTACTCCTGAGTTTCGTTAGTTTCCGGACGTAAGTTCGGGTTTGGCACCCAATAGTTGGTATAGAAGCGACCAATCGAGAAGTGCTTAGAATCGTTATACATTTCGCCCATCGTCGGGGCGCGGAATGCCTGGGCATATGAGCCAAATAACATCAGCCAGTTGGTCGGGTTGATAGTCATCCCCGCGCGAGATGACCATTTGTCGGCATCAACATCTTTGTAACCGTCACTGCTACCGCGATAACTGTCATAGCGGGTTCCGCCAAGCAGGGTAATCGGCAGATCGCGTAAGGTGATCTCATCCTGTAGCCAGCCGGAGCTAAAATCGATTTTTGCTTGCGGGAAGCCCGTCGTCGCGCCGCCCGGATGTTGTTCCTGACGATAATACTCACCGCCATATGTCAGTAAGTGAGAAGCGAAACTGTCGGCAAAGAGAGTGGAACGGTTCTCCAGCCTGGCTCCTTTTGTTATCTGTTCACGATACTCGCCGGAACTCCCCGTGTTTTGCGCATTAATACGGACTTCCGACCAGTAAATTTTTGCATCTGCATTTAACCAGTCGTTGCCCTGCGGGGCGAGTTTATAAGAAAGCTGCGCATCGCGTTGAATTGTTGAACGATCAACCATCGGGTTGCTGCTATCAGAAGCCTCAACAGTCTGCGGATTTTTTGGTTCACGCGCGTCGTTGTTGTAGTAACGCACTAAACCGCTCAGAGACTGGGCTGAATCAATTTGCCAGGTCCCTTTCGCCAGCATGTTATTAATGGACTCGTCATTCGGCGCGGTTTCACCATTGCTCTGGCGTAAATCACCCCGATCGCGACTGGACCAGGCCACAATACCATCCAGATTTTCAGTTCGCCCAAACGCGCTCGCGCCTAATCCCAGGCTATGGTCCCCCGTGCCGCCAGTACCAAAGACACGAAAACCACTACTTTGTCCTTCCTGCAATAAATCTTTTGCATCGACCGTATCGTAGGAGATCACTCCACCCAGCGCGCCACTGCCATACAGTAATGCTGAAGGTCCGCGAACAATCTCAACACGCTTGATCAGCGCCGGATCAAGAAAAGTACCATTCAGGTGTCCGGTATCCGTTCCCTGGCGAACACCATCGACAAGAACCAGCACGCCGCGATGATCATAGCCACGCATATTTACATCCTGACCGTTGGTTCGTCCGGTACCATCAAGAGTAATTCCAGGAACATGACGCAGCAGATCGGTGGCTGAAGTAGCCGTTTGATTTTCAGGAGCGGAAGTGTCGATGACGCTGACCATCATAGGCGCTTCGAAGGAACTACGGGCATTCCCCGTTGCCGTAACGGTCATGGTTTCAGTAGCAAAAGCAAACGTTGGCAAGGTGGCAGAAACAGCCAAAGCCAACAAACTCAAACGCAACGAGGTAAATTGCGGACGTGACATAGCGATTCTCCATGAGGAAAATAAAAAATGCTGGCTGCCTGGGTTAATACCGGGGTGGCTGGCGAAAAATAAATTTATTTAAAATAATCAATAAGCATTATATTATTTTTTATATAAAAAATACACACATTCTTGCAGAATAAATATTTATTTATATATTTGCAATACATAATTGTAATCAATCATTTTATTAACCCTCTTAATTTTATTTACCATGAAAAAAAATCTTTCTATTTTCGGAGGTATGGGATTTCTTCTACTTTGTTGCGTGACCTTCATAGCCGGAATCAATCAAAACAATTTATCCCAATTGACACAAGCCAATATAAATGTTTTATGTAGAAGTGAAACAGATGGTTGTCTTTCCGGAGGCCCCGGTTCCTCTTCTTGTGCTATCAGCGGCGATCTAGGAGTCGGAGGAGTTGAAGGCGGTGTCTCTTGCGAAGTAACATGCCAATCCGGTTATTATGCTTGTTGTTCTTTAACAGGTTGTCATTGTAAAGAATCATGAAATCTTGTAATTTACTATTTATCAGTACCGTATTATTTACGGTACTGATTTTCGGTTGCACCCGAAAACCTTCGTCCGATTGCGAAGGATGTATTATCTCTGTCAACCCGCAGCAAACCGAACGGCTGGAACCAGTTGATTGCTGCCACAAATTCGAACTGCTGGATGCAGGAATTCCCATTCAACTCGGCTATATCACCAACGCATGGATACAAGATCAGAAATGGATCATCATTTCAAATACGGGTGCTTATATTTTCGACCTTAACGGCAACCTGCTTTCCGAACTATCGAGAAAAGGGAGGGCCTCCAATGAATATATCACCCTATGGGACGCTTGGCCCGAAAACGACGAGATTTGCTTATTCGATTCCAACGGACAAAAAATTCTTCGATACGATATCAATGGCGATTTCCTCTCCTCCACTCCGATCCAAAGACCACACGGAGAAGCCTTTCAATATCTGTACCCATTGAGTTCCAATTCCTACATCGGAAAGTTGAGCTACCAAGGCAAACCTACTCCGGAACTGGCTCTTTACAATAGGCAATACGAATTCATCAGATTAATCGGAAACTCCCATTTCAACACGGGAATGCGATTCAACTACCCATTCAGTAAATATCTGAATCAAATCCTCTACTGCGACAGCATACACAACAAGATCTACTCCATCGATACGGCGGGAACCGTCCGATTACGCTACATAATCGATTTCGAAACCAAGAATCTGCCGCAAGACATCGACGATGAAAAATTGGTAGAAACGATACTCCGCTTAAAGGATTACCAGCGCTACGCATTGTTGCCAGCCAATGTCTACGAGGACGACATCCGGCTGATTTTCACATTTATCTACAACAAGAAGAAAAATATCGGAGTATATGACAAACCTACCGGCAATGTTCGATGTCTGAGTATCGAATCTCCGGATGATTTTGTCCTTTCGGGTATCGCATCACTCTCTTCATGCAAATTAGCCCTATTTCTCAGCAATGAACATTCAACTCAAATACGAACGATCAATGTCGATTAAAATAGGAAAATATATATTGACCATTTTCTGTTTTTGCCTCCTCTCTTGCAAAGCGGCTCATCGGAGAAAGTATATTACAGAACACACCTGCCAAATGCTTGGACAGACAATTGTTATTCCCGACAACCTTTGTACGACCTATAATGGAATAGATACCGTACTTATCCCATCTCCTCAAAAAACAAATAAAAGTCAAATTATCGTATATGTGAGTATGCAAGAATGCACATTGTGCAAAGTATCACGATTAGCTGCTTATAAAAATATCATCAATTTTACACAAGCTCAGAAAGGATGTCATTTTAAATTTATCATAGACCTTCCGGATGAAATGGAAATAGAAACTTATTACGGACTGGAAAAAAATCCAATCGATTTCCCCGTATATCTTGATAAAAAACACTCGTTCGTAAATCTTAATAAGCATATCGATTTTAGCGATCCATTTTTCAATGTGTTCCTCTTAGATGAAAATAATCAGATACAATTAATCGGAGATCCTGTAAATAACACTGAATTATGGAATCTTTATCGTCTCGCAATCGAACAAACAGCTACCAGATAACATAAAAAGGAAGCGGTTGAGTAAAACTCAACCGCTTCCTTTAAAGATTTGACATATCTACACCAGCCCCG
>OGTB01002223.1_pt1 | contig 11346 bp, 5 predicted proteins | sample 1553611 | NCBI WGS metagenome assembly OGTB01 (sample SAMEA2580032, study PRJEB22360) | human gut metagenome | biome: human gut; feature: human-associated habitat; material: faeces | place: Denmark | collected 2008/2010 | reverse complement strand
CCTGAGGATCGGGAACCCCGGCGCGGCGCCCCTCGTCGGCCACCAGCGCCAGCTCCTGCAGCGGGGCTTCGTCGTAGAGCCGGTAGGCTTCTTCGCGCGAGAGCGGCTCCCCCCCCCCGGACCCCCCCCAGCCGCTCCAGCGGCAAAGGTTCCGTACCGGGCATCGGGTTTTCCATGCCCAGACAGGCGTATTTATCTGTGCCGAGCGTGTGAAAACCCAGCAATTCGTAACAACGCAGTCCCTCGAGGTCTTTGAGCAGGGCGCAGATCGCCCCGATGGCTTCGGGCGTATCGTTGACACCGGGCACGACCGGCGTGCGGACGATCAGCGGAACTCCGCGTCGGCCGAGCAGCCGCAGATTCGCAACGGTCCGGGCGTTCGACATCCCCGTCCACCGGCGATGCAGGCTGTCGTCGGCCAATTTCAAATCGCACATCCACAGACCGACCAGCGGCAGCAACTCTTCGATCAGTTCCGAAGGCACGGAGAGGTTCGTCTCGACAGCCGTCGGGATTCCCTCGGCCCGGCAGCGCGACAGCACCTCCCGGACAAAGGCGGGCTGAAGCAGCGGTTCGCCTCCGGAGAGGGTGACGCCGCCGCCCGACTCCTCGAAATAGGGCATGTCGCGCCGCAGTTCCCGCATCAGTCCTTCCGCCGAAACCTCCCTTCCCACAAGATGCATCGCCCGCGCAGGGCAGACCGAGACACACAATCCGCAGGAATCGCAACGCTCCCGGTCGAGAACGATACCGCCCTCTTCCGGCCGCAAGGCCCCGGACCGGCAGACCGGCACACAAGCCCCGCAGGCGATACAGCGCTCCGCAATCCGTTCGATCTGCGCCTCCCGCCGCCAGGTCTCGGGATTGTGGCACCATCGGCAGCGGAAATTGCACCCTTTCAGAAACAGCGTCGTCCGGATGCCCGGACCATCGTGAATCGACATCCGCTGCACCTTGGTGACCATGCCCGTCACTGTGTTCTCCATCATAGCTTCACTTACGTTTTACCGTATCAATCCGAATAAAAAGCCCTCATTTATTCTTCTGTACCGATATTTCCATTTGTTTTTTCCACAAATAATCCGTACTATTGTAAAAACATACAGACCCATGGACATTCCTGTTTTCGAGTTATCCAGCTTCCTTCATCCGGGCGAAACCTTCCACCTGGCCCGCGTCAATATCATCTCCCGGCAGGATCTCTCGTTCCATACCCACGACTATGCGGAACTGCTCTGGATCGAGAAGGGTTCGGGGTATCACCTGGTCAACGGCGAACGCCTGCGCATCGGGCCGGGCGACCTGATCATGATTCGGCCGCAGGATGCCCATACGTACGCGGCATCGACCAAGGGGGGGGGAATCACGCTGATCAACATTGCGTTTCCCGTCGAGACGCTGCATCATTTCCGCGAACGCTATTTCCCCGACAGCGGCCAGTATTTCTGGTCGACAGGGGCAATGCCCTACCGGATACAGCTTCCGGCCGAAATCCTGCACCAGCTTTCGGCACGCGCCGAGGAGACGATGAGCCACTCCCGGAGCAATATCGAACTCGACAGCCTGCTGCTGTTCATCTTCCGGCAGATCACGCTGCATGAAGCCCTCGCCACCCCCGCGGACATTCCGGTATGGCTCGTACGCGCCATTCAGGAATACACCACCCCGGACCTTTTCCGCCGGGGATGCGCCGGATTCGCCGGACTGTGCGGCAGAAACGGAGATTATGTGAACCGCACCGTCCGCCTCCACTTCGGCAAATCGCTGACCGAGCTGACCAACGAACTGAAAATGCGCTACGCCGCCACACAACTCGTCATCACCGGCATGCCGATCAAGGAGATCAGTTCCAACTGCGGGTTCCCGAACCTGGGACACTTCTACAAAACTTTCAAATCGCTCTACAACCAAACGCCGAAAAAATACCGGCGTATCAATCAGACGATGTTCTGACCCACTCCTCCGGAACGCGGTCGGGACGGTCGGTGATCACGCCGTCGGCTCCCAAAGCCGCCAGACGCTCCATATCCTCCGTCCTGTTGACCGTCCAGTAATACACCGAAATACCCTTGCGGCGGGCTGTGCGCACAATGGAAGGCCGGTCGAGACGGACCTTGCCCATGCGCAGGGGGATTTGCAGCGACTTGTACTTTCCGCACCACAAAAAACCGAGCCCCATCTTGCTCAGCACGTCCAGCCTCCGGGCATGCCGCCGCCCCATGGCCGTCTGCACGCGGCCCCGCGAAACTTTCCGGAAATGCCGGACGATCCGGTCGTTGAAAGCCGAAACCAGCACGCGGTCCTCCGTCGCCGTGCGGCGAAGAAGTTCCGCCAATTTTTCAGCGCAGCGCAGGCCCTCGCCGCCCTCGCCCTTGATTTCAAGAAACATCCGCCTGACACTCCCGTACTTCAGCAGAACACTCTCCAGCGTCGTGATGCGGACCCGGCAATTGCGGTAGGGATACTTCTTTTCAAGCCCGGCGAACTTCGCACCGAAGTTAAAACGCCCCAGCTCTTCGAGCGTGTAACCGATAATCAGGCCCTCGCCGTCGCTCGTGCGCCGGAGCGTATCGTCGTGATGTGTCACCAGAACGCTGTCGGCCGTCAGCCGGACATCCATTTCGAGCATGTCGACGCCCAGCGCCACGGCTCCGTCGAAAGCGACCATCGTGTTTTCGGGAAACAGGTGCTTGCATCCGCCGTGGGCGACGACAAAGGGAGCCGCCCCTTCCGGACGCAGGAAGGGATTCCCGGCCATACCGGGTCCCGGACCGCACAGCAGCGCGGTCAAAACCAGCAGAATGCGCTTCATCCCGATTTGCGGATAGCCGGGGAAGGCGGATTTCGTCCGCCCTCCCCGGCTTACGATCCGGCCGGTTACCTGAAAGTAATCTTCTTGGGATGCGTCATCAGCATCGGGGAGATGCCGTTCACCTGGACAGCCACCCGCCCGAAGATGTAGTTCTGGGCCGAAGGCAGCTTCGAACTGTTGACCGCAGGACCCGAGAATACGACGTTATCGAGACTCCCTCCGGGATTGTTCTGCGTGTTGAGCGTATGCCAGTTGATCTGCGAACCCTGGTAGAGGTAGGCCGTCTTGCCGACATACTCGCGCATGATGTTCACCGTCTTGGCCTCCGCGGGATCGGTCACGACCTGACGGATCGAACAGGTGCACTCCAGCTTGTCGGTCTCGGCGTTATACTTATACTTCACGTTTTCGATCGTATAGTAGGGCGTCACCTCGATGTCCATCTGCTTGTTGCCCCGGATTTTAAGCAGCACGGTGTCCTGCTCGACCAGGAAAGGGCGGGCCGACTTGGGAATGACCATCTTGTAATCGCCGTCGAAAAGCACCTGCGAGAAGGTTCCGTCGATATTGACGTTCACGCGGATGGCCTCCTTCAGCTGCCAGTCGCCCTGCTCCCACAACTCGATGTAGACTTCGTTGTAGCCGAAGCCGAGCTGTTCGCCGTTGTAGAGAATACGGCCGGAGAAGCGCGATTCGGGTTCGTCGTAGTTGTCGTATTCGCACGCGGCGAACGACAACGCCAGTGCGCATATCGCAAAATATACTATCTTTTTCATGATCTGGAACTGTTTTTCGTTACTGATTGGGCTGCTTGACGATCTGCGGGTTGTTGCTCAGGATCGTCGTGTTGATCTCCGAATAGTAATTGCCGATCCGGAACTGGTGCGCGGCAGTCACATGGCTGGGTTTGCGGACGATGTAGGTCCACTTTCCGTCGACGGGCGTCCCGGGCGCATGCACCTTCAGCGGCCAGAGGCCCAGGCACTGCGTGTTGACGGCGTCCGCGGCGGCGGGGTCGCCCGGCGTCTCGTTCATGTTCTGACCGTTCCACACGAGGTGGGCCAGGCGCCAGCGCTTCATGTCCCAGAGTTCGTGCCCCTCGTAAGCCAGTTCGACCTTGCGCTCGTGCACGATGCGGTCGAACGTAATGTCCGCCTCGGTCAGCGCTTCGGTGAAGCCCGCACGTTCGCGCAGGCGCGTCAGGTATTGTGCGGCCAGATCCTTTTGGTCCAATTCGAAAGCCGCCTCGGCAGCATTCAGGACCTCGCCGAAACGGTAGCGGATGAACCACACCTCGCTGCCGGTCTTCTCATCGCCCGAACCGACCTTGGTATCGTTGTACTTGCGGACATAGAAACCCGTATGGGTGTTGAACTCGGCGGCTTCGCACGGGCCGTCCTTGCCGACGACCTGCACCTTCTCCGTCGTTCCGGGCAGGGTGCCTTCGGCGCCGGGGGCGTTGCCGGTGGTCAGCTTGCCGTCGAGCGTCACGTAACCGGCCCAGATGTCGACGGGATTGCCCCGGAACGAACTTCCCGGCAGGATCACCGTACCGGCCAGACGCGCGTCGCGCCCGGCGAACAGGTCGCCCGGTTTGTCGTAGAAGACCGGGCTGGCCGGCGTGCCGACCTTCAACGGTTCGATCTTGTTGCCGTCGAGCAGTTCGTACAGCTGCACGAGGTTGAGCGTGGCGCACAGCGAACCGTTGTAACGCGGGTATTCGCTCATCGACTGCGGCAGGGTATAGACCGTATAGTTGTGGATCTTGTTGGGCGAAAGGAAATCCTTGACGAAGATGGCCTCCGTGTTGGCGTCGGTCTTGTCGAGGAACATAGACGCGAAGTTATCCGCAAGGTCGGAGGGATTTTTCTTATAGAGGTCGTAGAGATTGTCGGTCATGATCTCCTGCGCCGACGAGAGGGCGATGCCGTAATAATAATCCGCCTTCTCGGCCGGAATGCCCACCTCTCCGCCGGGAAGCGTCACCTCGGGCGTACGGAGCGCGCCGTAACGGGCGATCGAACCGGCATAGAGGGCCGCGCGCGAACGCATGGCCAGCGCCGCGGCCTTCGTGGCGCGCGACTTGACCGACGGGTCGTTGGGCAGCAGCGTCTTGATCTCCTCGCACTCCTTGAGCACGAAATCGTAAATCTCGTATTCCGGATTGCGCGGACGGTAAAGATAGGTCACGTCGCCGCTGTAATCGTATTGCATGGGTTCGGTGATCAGCGGCACGCCGCCCATGCGTTTGGCCATGGCGAAATAGTACGCCGCACGCAGGAAACGAACCTCGCCCATGAGCCGCTCGCGGCTGTTCTTGGCAAAGACCGAAGCATCGGCCCGGGCGCATTTCTGCAGGAAAAGATTCATGTGGCGGACATAACCGTAGTCCCACGAGGCCTGCTCGCCATAGCCCCACGTAGCGTTCTGATGGCGCTTGCGGTCCACGGCGTTCGAACAGTAGCCTTCGTCCAGGTCGCAGAACGAATACCATTTTTCAATGGTCTGGTAATCCGCATAACGGGAATAGAGGTCGGAAACCAGGCCCATGATCAGCGCCTCGTTCTTCCAGACGTCCTCGTCCACGAAAATGTCGGTCGGCGACTTCGTCAGGAAATTTTCGTCACCGTCGCAGCCCGTAAAGAGCAGCAGGACGGCCAACAGGAATATATTGAAGTTTTTCATCAGTATTCGGTTTTAAAGTTAGAACGTCAGGTTTGCACCGATGTTGACCACCCGGTTCTGGGGATACTGCATACCGTTGCGGTCTGCGATCTCGGGATCGACACCGTACTTCTTCACGTTGTCGATGGAAAAGAGGTTGTAGGTGTTCACGTAGAAGCGCACCTTCTGAATGCGGGCCGCAGCGAGCCATTTCCTGGGCAGCGTGTAGCCGATTTCCAGCGAGCGGAGGCGGAACGCCACGACGTTGGTCGTCCAATAATCGAGATTGCGGTTCCAGGAGACATATTCACGGGCCGTGAAACGCAGGGCGGGAACATCCCCGGGAATCCAGGCGCTGTTGGGATCGAACGGATCCTCGTGACGCCAGCGGTTTTTGAACTGCGTCTCGCGAACCAGCGTGCGGCCGTTCTGGAACGGCCAGCGGGTCTCCCAGTTGGGCGTGAAGGCGTAGCCCCCGGCCAGCGAGAAGTCGGCCGACAGGTCGATGCCCTTCCAGTCGAAGCCCAGGGTCAGACCGCCGTTGATGATCGGCTGCGGAGCCACCGAGGAGTTGTCCTGGTAGGCGATCGGGCGTTCGTCCTGCGAGTCGATACGGCCGTCGCCGTTGACGTCCTCGACGATGAAGTCGCCGGGCAGCAGCGTGGTGTTGCCCTTGCCGTCGATGTTGACCGGCCAGTTGTTGATCTGATCCTGGTTCTGGAATACGCCGATCGTATTGTAGCCCCAGTTCACGTAGGTGTAGCGGCCTTCCTGCCCGTTGCGGTAGCGTTTGAGCGAGTTGGCGAAACGTTCGTTGTAGACCGACACCATCTTGCGGCGGGCATACGAAATATTAGCGCCGACCTGGAAGCCCAACTCCCCGAAACGGTTGCGGTAGTTGATCGCGAACTCGAAACCGTAGTGCGCGTCGGCGTTCAGGTTCTCGCTGGCCAGCGAATAACCGACCTCGGAAGGAAGCACCAGATCGCTGCGCGTAGCCAGCAGGCCGGTACGCTTGCGGTAGAAGTAGTCGAAGCTGCCGTAGAGTTTGCCGCCGAAAAGCCCGAAGTCGAGTCCGACGTTGGTGAAGTGGTTCTTCATCCAGCTCACGTTGGTCACGGGTTCGCCGCGGGGACGGATGCCCACGACGGCTTCCCCGTCGAGGATGCTGACCGAAGAGTTGTTGTTGTATCCGGCCACGTAGTCGTAGTCGCCGCCCACGGCATCGTCGCCGACGACACCGTACGAAGCGCGGATTTTCAGGTCGCTCAACACGTCCGACTTGACGTTGTTCTTGAAGAACGGCTCCTGGGTGATGCGCCAGGCCCCGGAAACCGACGGGAAGAAACTCCAGCGTTTGGTCGAGATGAATTTCCACGAAGCGTCGTAACGGCCCGAGAACTCGATGTAGTAGCGGTTGTCGTAATTGTAATTCACACGGGCGACATAACCTACGCGGGCCTGCGGCTTGTCGGAGGCGGTGTAACCCTTGATGTCGTTCAGCTGAATGATCGGAATGACGTTGTTGTTGGGCGACGCCTTCACCAGTTCGTTGGTCGTGCGGTAGGTCGTGCGCTCGTTGGCCAGCACGGCGCTGACGGTGTGCTTCTCGGCGAACGTGCGGTTGTAGTTGATCATGAACTGCAACATCGTGTTGAAGACCTTCTTGTGGGTCTGCTCACGGTTGGCGGTGGCGTTCACGGCCTTCTTCTCGTAGGTGTCCTTGTCGCTGTTGTAGGTATAGGCGTCGTAGGCGTATTCGAAATTGTCGATCGTGTTGTCGGCCATCTGGTACGAATAGGTCACGCGCCCGGTCAGCCCCGGAACATAGTAGGACTTGTATTCGGCGAACATATTGGCCTGCATCACGCGCAGATCGTATTTATAAGAACCCGAGTTCCTGTAGTTGATGCCGGCCCAGTTGGCCTCGGGGACCTGCGTCGCGCTGATGTACATCGGGTTGTCGTTGGCGTAGGGCCGTTCGGTGGGCAGCAGGTTCAGCAGGGCGTTGCGCGGCTGCCAGTAGTCGTCGGGATCGGCACCGGAAACGGCGGGATTGCGCTTCGAGTCGATACGGCCGCTCAGGTTGACGCCGGCGCGCATCCGCTTGCCGATGTTGGTCTCGAAGTTGCTCTGCACGTTCGAACGCCGGTATTTATAATCGCGAAACGCGGCGTCCTGGCTCAAATGCGACACCGAGACATAATATTTGGTCTCCTTGCCGCCGCCGGAGATATTGGCATTGATCGACGCCTGGGGCGCGTTGCGCTGCACGATATAGTCGTACCAGTCGAAACTCTGATAACCCTTCTCCTTGCCGACGCGCCACTTCTCAAGCTCCTCGGGCGTAACGGTCGGGGTCCGGCCCTGGTTCACGAGGCCCTCGGTCTGGGCGAGCATCCATTCGTAGGCGTTCGTGCCCCGCGGGAAACGTGTCCAGTTCTGCCAGCCGTAATACATATTGACGTTGATGCGCGCCGGAGTGTTTTCCTGGCCCCGCTTGGTAGTCACCAGCACGACGCCGTTACCGGCCCGCAGACCGTAAATGGCCGCCGAGGCATCCTTCAGCACCGAGATGGACTCGATATCGTTCGGAGCCAGTTGGTCGAAGGCCCCCTTGTCCTGCGGAACGCCGTCGATGACGAAGAGCGGGTCGGCCCCGAAATTGCGCACCTGGATCGTCGCGCCGGATCCGGGACGTCCGTCGGCCTGGCGGAACGAAAGGCCCGGCAGTTTGCCGGAGAGCATGGCGCTGGTCGTCGCGCTGTGCACGCGGTCGAGGTCGCTGTCGCCGACCGATGCCACGGCCCCGGTGATCGAGGCGCGTTTCTGCGCGCCGTAACCCACGACCACCACGTCGTTGAGCATGTTGGACATCTCGGAAAGGACCGCATCGACGGTGGTCCGGGTCCCGACCTTCTCGGTCACGGTATAATATCCCAGGTAGGAAAACTGGAGGGCGTCGCCGCTGCCAACGCCGAGAAGCACATACCGACCGTCGGCATCGGTCACCGCACCCTTTTGAGTGCCTTTTACGATCACGGAGGCTCCGATCACGGGGTTGCCCTTTTCATCGACAACCGTACCGGACACGCTTTTCCCGTTCTGCGGGGCCGCGGTTTGTCCATGTGCGGCCTGCACACAGATCGCCGCCAGCAGGAACACGCCCCACAAACAGATTTTAGTAAAACAGGTTTTCATAAGCATTCATTTGATTTAAGTTGGTTTTTAATTCGGACAGGGATTGGACTTTGCGATTTCGGCTGCATGTCAAGGCATGCCTTTTTTACATGGTTTCCTCTTTTTGATTGCTTTACTATGCTGTGCTGTGCTGAATACAAATCAAATATACACCATAATATCCAATTAAGAAACGGCAAAATTCAAAATGTCGGAACAGCGTAAATTTTCCCGACCGAAACAGAAAAAAGAGACCGGCTGACGATCAGCCGGTCTCTTCATACGGCATCTACGGCAATGCCCGGATCTCGTTCAACGGCGAGAGACAGTCGTTCGGGTTGTCCGACACGGTGACGGCGAACACGGCGACGTTCCGATCCTCGGGCAGCACCAATTCTTTCGCTCCGGCCCCGACCGGCAGGCAGATTTTATACATGTAGGTAAACACATAGGGGTCATTGCCGCGTTCAGCGCTGTGGCGGTGCGTACCGACATAGGCCAGGTCGCCGTCCTTCACGTAACCCGGCTCACCGTCGTGCCCCCACTGGCCGAAAAAGCCCGAATAGTAAGGGACCGTGCGGCGGAAAGGCTTGCCGTCGACGGTGAACTCCGCGTCCCGGTCGCCGTCGAGGGAGGCCGCAAGCAGGTAAACGCGGTCATAGCCGCCCTGCGGCAGGGCGATGCGCTGCCCGTCGCATTTCACGACATTCCGGCGTGCCACGTCGCCCGACACCCGGAATGCAACGCCTTCGGAAACGATCCGCTCCGGAAGCAGTTCGGCGGCATACGAATTTCCCTTGCCGTCGAGGTTTCCCTGGCGGTTGAAGGCATCCGCCGTGAAGGCGTAATCGTTGCAGGGCAGCTCGACCGGAAGCGACGAAGGCGCATCCAGCCGGATGTCGCTTGGGCGTAATTTCACCAGATAGGTCGAAGGCGCGAAGCGGCCGCACGACACGATCAGGCGGTCGCCGTCGAACCGGGCTTCGGACTGGCGCTCCTCGACGCCGTTGAGCACGTAAGCGGCCTCGATCGGCGCGGCGAAGCGGATTTCGCCCCGCTCCAGCGGTTCGCCGGACATCTCGTTCAGGCGCAGGACATACCCGCTGCCGTCCTCGGCCTGCTTGAGAGCCTTCACGGCCAGCTGCGGCGTCGAAACCGACAGGAATGAGAACGCCCGGCCCAGACGCCCCGCATGTTTAGAGGCCGCATAGGCCGCCATCGGCCGATTGAGCGATTCGGCCTTCGACGCGACGCGCCCGTCGGTGAAACCCTTCGCGTGGCCGACGATCGAATAGGTGAACACGTGGCGGCCGATGTCCTGGCGGGACTGGTATTTATAGTGGCGGCCGGGCATGGGGGTATGGAGCAGGGTGAGGCGCAGCGTGCGGTCATCGGGCTTGTCCCAGCCGTACTTGCAGTCGTTCATCACGGCGACGCCGTACGTGCCGTCCCGGTCCGTCAGGTCGGCCCACTGCTGGGCGTAGACTTCATAGGCCGTCTGCGTATTGTTGCCGCGGCGGATATACCCCAGCCCGAGGTCGTAGGCCGCCTCGGGATTCGACACGGACATCGGGAACTCGGCCTTGAGCAGCGCGTTTTCGCTCTGCCAGTCCACCTCGTTGCGAATGTCGATCCGGTCGTCGGCGGCGCCGTCCGTCAGGCTGACATACTGTACGAACGTACTTTTCCCATGACGGCGGCCGATGCGCAACGTGGCACGCACGGGGCCACGTTCCGCAACCGAAATCTCGACATCGTCCGCAACGGCCTCGGGCATGCGGTCGATCGTCTCCTTCCAGATCTCCCAGGCAGGCCAGTCGGTCGATTTGTTCTCGGTGAACATCGCCAGGCGGAAAGCACGGCCTTCCTGCACCAGTTCACGGCCCGAACGCTTGTCGACGACGGAAGCGATGTCGCCGTTGGCGTCGAGCGTCAGTTTGTAAACGCGATTTTCAAGGCTGTTCGGCGTCGCCTTCAGCGACGACCGGGACGTCGATCCCTGCATGCGCAGGTCGTAGACGGCATACCCCACCGCTCCGACTTCGGCGGCGAAGGCGACGCGCACCCGGCCGTCCTCATAGCCGAGAATCTGCACCGGGACCCGTTCGCCGCGCGGCGACCATGCCGACACGCCGCGCGGTTCGGAAGCCGCGGCGATCTCCGCCTCGACGATCTCCCGGCGGGTTTCGGCGACGGGATTGTAGACGACCACAGGCGTTCCCTTCACCCGCGTGTCCAGCGCGCGGGAAACACCCCCCGAAGCCGTGGCCGAGAGGGCGGCAAACTTATCCTGCGCGATCAGCTCGTCGTTCCACGAAAAGGTGTAGGCGCGGGGAATGCTCGTACCCGTGAGGTCGTCGTGGAACTGATGCCAGATGAAGCGGCGCCACTCCGTGCGCAGCTCTTCGGCCGGATAGGCCGCGGCGCCCAGCCAGACGGCCATGACCGAGGCGCGCTCGGCGGCGTCGGCAAGCTGTTCGTTGCGGCGGTTGAAGCGTTTCATCGCCGCCTGGGAGGTGTAGCAGCCCGTCGCATGGACATCCATGAGCAGTTCGCCGTCGTAGACGGGCAGTTCGGGATGCTTGTCGAAGGGATAGTAATCTTCGTAGATCTGTCCGGCGCGGGCGCTGACGATCTCCAGCGGACCGTCGCCGCGAACGCCCTTCTCCAGGGAAACCAGTGTCGGGATC
>OGTB01002221.1_pt1 | contig 11360 bp, 7 predicted proteins | sample 1553611 | NCBI WGS metagenome assembly OGTB01 (sample SAMEA2580032, study PRJEB22360) | human gut metagenome | biome: human gut; feature: human-associated habitat; material: faeces | place: Denmark | collected 2008/2010 | reverse complement strand
GCGCTTTTGGCTTAGCAGCTGCCGCACCTCGCTCGCCGTATCGGCACTTAGAATTGTGCGGTGTTGCCAGAGAATAAAGAATAATGAAAAAATGGTGGAGTGCGCACCGCGCGGCGGTCCACCACAAGGATTCTTTATTATTTATTCATTGCTTTTGAATTTACCTGTATAAACATTCAAGATGTTGCAATTTTATGCAACTTGTGGTATAGTAAAACAGCTTTTATAAACGGAGGAAAGTATCATGGCAAGAGAATCGATCGAAGTTTTGAAGGAATGTGAAGCATTTTTGGAGGGGCACTTCCTCCTTTCGTCCGGCCGTCATTCCGGCGCATACTGCCAGATGGCCTATCTGCAGCAGTACCCGGATAAGTGTGCCGAGGTTATGGCTCATGTGGCAGAAAAGCTGAAGGATACTGATGTTGACGTTATCGTTGGCCCTGCCATGGGCGGCATTGTGTATGCTTACGAGCTGGGCCGCCAGCTGGGCAAGCGCGCCATCTTTACCGAGCGCGTGGATAACGTGATGACTCTCAAGCGCTTTGCCATCCATCCGGGCGAGCGCTGCATCATCGCCGAGGATGTTGTGACCACCGGTGTTTCCAGCCTGGAAACCAAGCGCGTCATCGAAGAAGCCGGCGGTATCTGCCTGGGCATCACCTGCGTGGTGGATCGTACCCGCCCCGAAGCTCCGTCCCCGATCCCCATCCTGGCCAGTGCCCTGAAGCTGGATCTGCCCAACTATGCTCCCGAAGAGTGCCCCATCTGCAAGGAGGGCAAGTTGCCCCTGGTCCACCTGGGCAGCCGCAAAATGAAGGAAGCAGCAAAGCAGACGCTGTAAAAGAGTTAGGAGTTAGGCAGTAGGAGGTAGGAGTTATTGCGTGGGAGATAGGCTCTGCGCGGACGGAAACGGCCTTGGCTGTTTCAAAAGGCGGGCGCACGGTGTGCGCCCGACCATAAACTCCTCACTCCTACTTCCTAACTCTAACCGGAACCGGATTTCGATACAACAAAGGATTGCGAGGCAAAACATGCAGGCATATCTGATTTTGGCAAATGGCCGGATCTTAAAGGGCAAAAGCCTGGGCTGCCAGGGCACTACCGTGGGCGAAGTTGTGTTTGCCACCGGTATGGTCGGGTTTGAAGAAACGCTGACCGACCCCAGCTACTATGGCCAGATCATTACCCAGACCTACCCGCTGATCGGCAACTACGGCATGAACAGCGAAGACAAAGAGAGCGGCAAGATCTGGGCAAAGGGTTACATCGTGCGCGAAGCATGCACGACCCCTTCCAACTTCCGCAGCGAGGAAACGCTGGATACTTTCCTGAAAGAAAACGGCATTATCGGCATTGAGGGCATTGATACCCGCAGCCTGACCTGTATCCTGCGCGAAAGCGGCGTTATGAACGGTGCCATTACCACCGAGTTTGACCCCGAAACCGAGCCGGAAAAGCTGGCTGCCCTGATGCCCATCATCAAGGCTTATGCCGTGACCGGCGCGGTGGATGCCGTGACCTGCACCGAGCCGCAGTGCTTTGCCCCCACTGCCGGTGTGGCGGAGGGCGAAGAACCGCTGCACATTGCCCTGCTGGACCTTGGCTGCAAAAAGAACATTGTGCGCTGCCTGTGTAAGCGCGGCTGCCGTGTAACGGTGCTGCCTGCTTCTACCACCCTGGCAGAGCTCAAAGCCCTTGCGCCGGATGGCCTGATGCTTTCCAACGGCCCCGGTGACCCGGCAGAAAACGTGCAGGTCATCGCCAATATCCGCGATATGCTGGATACCGGCATCCCAGCTTTCGGCATCTGCCTGGGCCACCAGCTGACCGCCCTGGCTGCAGGTGCCAAAACCTGCAAAATGAAGTATGGCCACCGCGGCGCCAACCAGCCTGTGACCGACTTTGCGCTGGAACGTACCTTTATTACCAGCCAGAATCACGGTTATGCGGTTCTGGGCGATACTTTGCCCGCAGGTACCGGCCGCGTCAGCCATGTGAACGCCAACGATAAAACCTGTGAGGGAATTGAATACCTGCAGTGGAACTGCTTTACGGTGCAGTTCCACCCCGAAGCAAACGGCGGCCCCAAGGATACCGAGTTCCTGTTTGACCGCTTTTTGCAAAATGTCCGTCGCATCAACCGCGTGAAAGGGGGCCGTTGAGATGCCGAAAGATCCTAGAATCAAAAAGGTGCTGGTTATCGGTTCCGGCCCTATCATCATCGGTCAGGCTGCCGAGTTTGACTACTCCGGCACGCAGGCCTGCCGTGCTCTGAAATCCGAGGGTATTGAGACCGTGCTGGTCAACTCCAACCCGGCCACCATCATGACGGACCCTGATATTGCGGATCATGTTTATATTGAGCCGCTGACCGCCGAAGTTGTGGAACGCATTATTGAAAAGGAAAAGCCGGACGCCATTCTGCCCAATCTGGGCGGCCAGATGGGCCTGAACCTTTCCATGGAACTGGCCCGCAGTGGCTTTTTGGACCGCAGCGGCGTGCGCCTGCTGGCCTGCAAGCCGGACACCATTGACCGTGCCGAGGACCGCCAGCTGTTTAAGGATACCATGGAAAAGCTGAACCAGCCCTGCATTCCCTCCAAGGTGGTGGAGGACCTGGATTCCGCCATGGCGTTTGCCGATGTTATCGGCTATCCCGTTATCGTGCGCCCGGCTTTCACCATGGGCGGTACCGGTGGCGGTATCTGCGAAAACCCTGAAAAGCTGCACGAGATCGCAACCAACGGCCTGCGTCTTTCCCCCATCCATCAGATCCTTGTGGAAAAGTGCATCGCCGGTTGGAAAGAGATCGAATACGAAGTGATGCGTGACCACAAGGGCAATGTGATCACCGTATGTAACATGGAAAACCTGGACCCTGTCGGCGTGCATACCGGTGACTCCATCGTTGTGGCACCCAGCCAGACTCTGTCCGATAAGGAATACCAGATGCTGCGTACCGCCGCGCTGGATATCATCACCGAGCTGGGCATTGAGGGCGGCTGCAACTGCCAGTTTGCCCTCAAGCCGGACAGCTTTGAGTATGCGGTCATCGAGGTCAACCCCCGTGTGTCCCGCTCCTCGGCGCTGGCCTCCAAGGCAACCGGCTATCCCATCGCCAAGGTGGCAACCAAGATTGCCCTGGGCTACACGCTGGACGAGATCACCAACGATGTGACCGGCGAAACCTGCGCCTGCTTTGAGCCTGCGCTGGACTATGTGGTCGTCAAATACCCCAAATGGCCGTTTGATAAGTTCGTTTACGCCGATAAGAGTCTGGGAACCCAGATGATGGCCACCGGCGAAGTGATGGCCATTGGCAACAACTTTGAACACGCCATGATGAAGGCAGTCAGCTCCATTGAGTTGGGCATGGACACCCTGACCCTGTCCGACTTTGAAAAGCTGACTACCGAGGAAGTCATTGAGCACCTGCATGTACAGGACTCCGAGCGCGCTTTCTGCGTATACGAAGCCCTCAAGCGCGGTGTGCCGCACCAGACCATCTATGACATCACCAAGATCGACTGGTGGTTCCTGGATAAGATGCAGCACCTGGCGAACCTGGAGCTGGGCCTGAAAAACGGCCCCCTGACCCGCGAAAAGTATCTGGAGGCCAAGCATTACGGCTTCCTGGATAAAACCATCCTGCGCCTGTCCGGTGCTGAAAAGCTGCCGATGGACAACTATGTCTGCGGCTTCAAGATGGTCGATACCTGCGCTGCCGAGTTTGCCGCCAAGACCCCGTACTTCTACTCCACCTGCGATAAGGAGAATGAGGCCGAGCAGTTCATCCATGCCCATAAGACCGGCAAAAAGAAGATCCTCGTCTTTGGCTCCGGCCCCATCCGCATCGGCCAGGGCATCGAGTTCGACTACTGCTCTGTCCACGCAGTCTGGACGCTGAAAAAGCACGGCTGCGAGGCCATTCTGGTCAACAACAACCCCGAAACGGTTTCCACCGATTTTGATACCGGTGACCGCCTGTACTTTGACCCGCTGAACCCCGAAAGCGTTGACCATATTATCGCTGCCGAAAAGCCGGACGGCTGCTTGGTGCAGTTCGGCGGCCAGACGGCCATCAAGCTGGCAAAGCATATGGATGAGATCGGCCTGCCCATTTACGGCACCCCGGCCGATGCCATTGATGAAGCCGAGGACCGCGAACGTTTTGATGAGCTGTTGGAACGCTGCGGCATTCCCCGCCCGGCGGGCCGCACCGTCTTTACCCTGGACGAAGCCCTGCAGGCTGCCCAGGAGGTCGGCTACCCCGTCCTGATGCGTCCGTCTTACGTTCTGGGCGGCCAGAATATGATTGTGGCCTATAACTCCAGCGATGTCATTGAGTATATGGGCGTTATCACCAAGCATGTGGACATGAGCCACCCGGTGCTGATGGATAAGTACATCTACGGCACCGAATGTGAAGTTGACGCCATCTGCGACGGCACCGATTACCTGGTGCCCGGCATCATGGAGCAGATCGAGCGCACCGGCGTGCATTCCGGCGACTCCATCTGTGTCTACCCGCCGTATAATTTCCCGCAGGATGTGATTGATACCCTGGTGGATTACACCGGCCGCTTTGCCCGCGAGCTGAAGGTTGTGGGCCTGGTCAATGTGCAGTACGCTGTGCAGGACGGCAAGGTTTACGTCATCGAGGTCAACCCGCGTTCTTCCCGTACCGTGCCGTATATCTCCAAGGTCACCGGTGTGCCCATGGTCGATCTGGCCGTGCGCTGCACCCTGGGCGAAAAGCTGAAAGATATGGGGTACGGCACCGGCCTGTGGCGCAACGGCAAGAGCCCCTATGTGGCTGTTAAAGTACCCGTCTACAGCTTCCTGAAGCTGCACGGTGTGGATACCATGCTGGGACCCGAAATGAAGTCCACCGGCGAAGTTTTGGGCATTGCTCCCAACATGCACGAAGCGTTGATCAAGGGCTTGGTTGCCGCCGGTTACCAGTTCAAGACCCCCGGCCCCGGTTCCTGCGTAATTATCTCGGTCAAGGATTCCGACAAGAAAGAAGCCGCCGAGCTGGCCTGGAAGCTGCATGACTACGGCTATAAGATCTATGGCACCCCCGGCACGGCACGCTACCTGAACAGCCAGATGGTGCCCTGCAGCACCGTGCGCCAGATGAGCGAAGAACGCCCGAATGTGCTGGATCTGCTGGAAAGCGGTCTGGTGGATTACATCATCTCCACCAGCCCCCATGGCCGTGACCCGCACCGTGATTCCGTCAAGTTCCGCCGCAAGGCAACCGAGCTGTCCATCCCGTGCATCACGGCGCTGGATACCGCCCGCATTCTGGTGAATGCCCTGCGCAGCGACCATGACATCAGCGGCATGGAGCTGGTGGATATCGCCACCCTGCACCGCGATGCCGCCAACGGCAAATAACCAAGGGGAAAACAGAAAAACAACCTGGGGCAGCAAAGCCCGGCAGCCGTTGTGCTGCGGGGAGCTTTGCTGCCCTGTTTTTGTGCCGTACAGCAAATGTTTTGCGGCGGTGCCCGTGCGCTATGCACGCGTTCCCGAAAGAAACGCGGGATTGTTGCATCTTTTTGTGAGATATGCCAATTTTTGATTTTTTGGGCTAGGTTTTGGCAGAATCACTTGATTCTGCGCGAAATTTTCCTTATAATAATCAGCGTACTAAAACGTGGGGCAGTTACTTGCCTGATGATGAAATATATGCTTAGGGAGATAACGAGTTATGACCAGATCACAGTTGATTACCAAAGTTGCAAACGATACCGGCATTTCTGCCGTTGAAGTTGAAAAGATTATGGACGGCATTTTCGGCACCATCGGCGATGTGCTGAAGGCTGGTGATAAGGTTACCATTGCAGGCTTTGGCCGCTTTGAAATGCGCGAACGCCAGACCAAGAACTTCACCAACCCCAAGACCAAGGTTACCAGCCAGCTGGAACCCACCGCTATCCCCGGCTTTAAGGCAAGCGGCCGCCTGAAGGAAAAGGTTGGCAAGTAATTGCTGAACAGCAGAACATAAACAAAATCAACCGCTCCGGTTTGCCATGCATGGCTGACCGGGGCGGTTTTTAGTTAGGCGTTAGGAAGTAGGAACTGATGGGAGCGGTGGTAGGGGAGAGGGTGGGACGAAAAATTAGAAATTAGGAATTTTTGGGGAGGGTGCTGGTTGTGAAGTATGTGCTGAACAATAAAAGTGGCTGCAGGGCGGGATGCCCTCATTCCGCCGGGGTGGAATTTTGCCGATTGTGACAAACACTGCAAATGATTTGTAGGGGACGATGTTCGCATCATTCCCAATTTTATAGCCTACCCCCACCCTCCACAAAAAATTAGCAAAAACTATTGCAATCTGCATAAAGTGCGGTATACTAAAGCAGTAAAATAATATTTACGCAGAGTAGAAACCCGCGCGTTAGGCAAAGCGGCAATGGCGCCGCTTTGCCGCAGTGCCTGACCAACGGGGAGTTGTGGCAGGACGAAGATGCAGGGCAGGGGAGTGCAATGTGCACGCCGCTGCCGGCACGCGGTGCTGGTTTCGCATCCCACTGCTGCATAAAGGTGTGCAACGGCGGGTGTGGTTGCACACCTGCCCTTTCCCCTCCCTTGTGCGGCAACACGCACGATGGAGGTATTTTATTATGCAAAAATCCGTTCAAGTCCGTACCCCGCTGTATGCCGCGGCCTATTGGCAGCAGGCCGCCGATGAGTTTAAGAACATCCGCGTTCTGGCTTTTGCCGGTATGGTCACGGCGCTGGCCATTATTCTGGAAAGCTTCCCCATCTATCTGCTGGGCCAGAGCCTGAAGATCTATTTCAGCTTTGTGGTGGTTTCGCTGGGGTGCGCCTGTTATGGCCCGCTGGTGGGCATGGGCGTTGGTGCGGTCATTGATACGCTGGGCTTTCTGCTTTCCAGCTATGGCGAGCCGTATTTCCCCGGCTATCTGATTACGGCCATGTTGTCCGGCCTGATTTACGGCGTTATGCTCTACCAGCGCAAACCCACCATCCCGCGCCTGATCGTGACCCGTCTGCTGATCAATTACGGCAGCAATGTGCTGCTGGGCAGTGTGTGGAAAGCTATGTTGTATGGCAAGGGTTACCTGTATTACCTGAGCACCGGCATGGTCAAAAATACCATCATGATCCCCATTGAAGTTGCCTTGATGTGGCTGGCCCTGAACGCGGCAGAAAAACACGGCCTGGACCGCCGCTACCTTCATCAGCGCTGATGAAGCGCAGATTTTTGTTCAAAAGTCATACTTTATGGCTAAAAGATTGTGCGTTTTGCTGGCAGAACGCAGCCGAAATTTGAAAATTGTTCCGTAATTTACAAACTTTTAACAACGTATTCACAAAGCATTGAAAAATGTCCCTGCTGCGTATACAATAACATATGTGAAAAGAATGTGTCGGATTTCCTGCAAGCATGCAGCAAAACGGCGCATTTTTGGTTTCAGGACCGTGGCTCTGGCTGGCAGCTGCCGCCGGGCCAGACGTAAAAAGAAAAGGAGCACTTACACATGAAAAAATTGTTGGGTATTGTGTTGTCCGCAGCTATGCTGCTCAGCATGGCCGCCTGCGGCAGGACTGCTGCATCCAGCGCTGCATCCAGCGCAGCAGCAGATTCTACCGCTGACGCTGCCACTGCTACCGATGCAGCTGCCAGCGACCTGAAGGTTGGCGTTATCACGATTGGCGATGAGACGGAAGGCTACACTGCTGCGCATATCAACGGCATCAAGGCTGCTGCACAGAAGCTTGGCATGAGCGACAGCCAGATCGTTTGGAAGTACAAGGTTCCCGAAGGTGCTGAGTGCTCTGACGCTGCAGAAGACCTGGTTGGCCAGGGCTGCAACCTTGTTGTTTCCAACTCTTACGGCCACCAGACCTATATCGTAGAAGAAGCTGAAAAGTATCCCGATGTCACTTTTGTTTCCATGACCGGTGATTTTGCTGCCCTGACTGGCCTGGATAACTTCAAGAACGCTTTCACCAATGTTTATGAGAGCCGCTATGTTGCCGGTGTTGTTGCCGGTATGAAGCTGCAGGAACTGGTTGAGTCCGGCACCCTGACCCCGGAGACCCAGCCCAACAGCTTTACCGCTGACGGCAAGGTCAAGATCGGCTATGTCGGCGCTTACAACTATGCTGAGGTTGTTTCCGGCTACACTGCATTCTTCCTGGGCGTGCAGAGCGTTTACCCCAATGTTGCCATGGAAGTTATGTACACCAACTCCTGGTTCGATATCGACAAGGAAGGCGCTGCTGCCGAAGCTCTGATTGCAAACGGCAGCGTGATCATTGGTCAGCATGCTGACTCCACCGGCGCTCCCGCTGCCACCCAGAAGCAGAAGGATGCCGGCAAGATCTGCTACTCTGTCGGTTACAACATCGACATGCTGGAGACCGCTCCCACCGCTGCCCTGACCTCCGCCACCAACGTTTGGGAAGTTTACTATGAATACCTGTTCAAGAGCATGATGGACGGTGAAAACCCGGCTACCAACTGGTCCGAGGGTTACAACGAAGGCGCTGTTGCCATCACTGACCTTGGCCCCGAAGTTGCCGAAGGCACTGCTGAGAAGGTTGCCGAAGTGGAAGCAGCCCTGAAAGATGGCAGCCTGCATGTGTTTGATACCAGCAAGTTCACCGTCAACGGTGAGACTGTTACCACCGCTCCCATCGACCTGACTTTCTATGATTACTCCACCGGCACCCCGGTTGCTGTGTACCAGGGCGATACCGAGGAAGCCATCACCGATGGTTACTTCTCTGAATCCACCCTGCGCAGCGCTCCGTATTTCTCCCTGCGCATTGACGGCATTACCGAGGATGCAGACCCGGTTGCCTGATCCCACAAACTGAACTGACATGGAGGGAAGCTCTGCCTGTTACTGAACAGAGCTTCCCTCTATTGGTGTTTACGGCACCGCATGATGGATTTTTACAGAGAGGAGCATTCCCATGCCGCAGACTGAGTACGCCATCCAGCTGGAACATGTAACCAAAACTTTTGGCCCGGTCATTGCAAACCATGATGTTACCATGAATATCCGCCGCGGGGAGATTTTGTCCCTGCTGGGCGAGAACGGCTCCGGCAAAACAACCCTGATGAATATGATCGCCGGTATCTATTACCCGGACGGTGGGCAGATCATCGTCAACGGCCAGCCGGCAGATATCCGTTCCCCGCGCGATGCCCTTGCCCTTGGCATTGGCATGATTCACCAGCACTTCAAACTGGTGGATGTGTTTACCGCCGTGGAAAACATTGCCCTGAGCATGGACAAAGGCGAAAAATTTGACCTGCGCCGCGTGCGGGACAAAGCCCGTGCGATTTGCGAAAAATACCAGTTTGCGCTGGATCTGGACCAGAAAGTGTACGAGATGAGCGTGAGCCAGAAGCAGACGCTGGAAATCGTAAAGGTGCTGTTCCGTGGTGCAGATATCCTGATCCTGGACGAACCTACCGCCGTGCTGACCCCGCAGGAAACCGAAAAGCTGTTTGCCGTGATGCGCAACATGAAGGCGGACGGCAAGGCCGTGGTCATCATTACCCACAAGCTGCATGAGGTGCTTTCGGTTTCGGACCGCGTGGCCATTCTGCGCAAGGGCGAATACGTTGGCACGGTGGAAACCGCCACCGCAACGGAATCCAGCCTGACTGAGATGATGGTGGGCCAGAAGGTGGAGCTGAACATCAACCGCACCACGCCGCAGGACCCCACCCGGCGTTTGGCTATCAGCCACCTTTCGGTGCGCAGCCCCGAAGGTACCAACGTGCTGGACGATGTGAGCTTTGATGTGTATGGCGGCGAGATTTTGGGCATTGCCGGTATTTCCGGCAACGGCCAGAAAGAACTGCTGGAAGCCATTGCCGGTTTGCAGCATACCGAATCCGGCTCCGACGTTAAGTTTTTTGCCCCCGGCGAAGAGGACAAGCCGATGGAGCTGCTGGGCAAGAGTCCCAAGGACATCCGCGATGCCGGTGTGCACCTGAGCTTTGTGCCGGAGGACCGCCTGGGCATGGGCCTGGTTGGCACCATGGGCATGACGGACAACATGATGCTGAAAAGCTATGGCGAAGGCCGCTCCCCGCTGGTGGACCACCGTGCTCCGCGTGAACTGGCCGAAAAGATCCGCAAGGAGCTTGGCGTGGTTACCCCCGGCCTGAACACCCCCGTTTCCCGCCTGTCCGGCGGCAACGTGCAAAAGGTGCTGGTTGGCCGCGAGCTGGCGGCTTCGCCCATTGTGCTGATGACGGCTTACGCCGTGCGCGGCCTGGACATCAATACATCCTACACCATTTACAACCTGCTGAATGAGCAGAAAGAAAAAGGTGTTGCCGTGATTTACGTCGGCGAGGATCTGGACGTTCTGCTGGAGCTGTGTGACCGCATTCTGGTGCTGTGCGGCGGCAAAGCCAACGGCATGCTGGATGCCCGCACCACTACCAAGGAAGAAGTTGGCCTGCGCATGACCAACCTTGTACAAAAGGAGGGCAAATGATGAGCAAAACTGCAGCTGAACCGCTTGTACGTATCTCCAAGCGGGAGGGTACCACCTTTGTGCAAAAAGTGCTGGTGCGTGCCATTGCTATCCTGCTGGCACTTGTTGTGGATGCGTTCTTCATCTTTTTTGTTACCGGCCTGAACCCCATCAGCGTGTACGGCGTTATGTGGAACGGCACGTTTATGAACACCACCCGTTTCTCTTGGGCGCTGCGTGATCTTTCCAGCCTGCTGTGCATTGCCATTGCACTGGCTCCTGCCTTTAAGATGCGCTTTTGGAACATCGGCGGCGAAGGCCAGGTGCTGATCGGCGGCCTGGTCGCGGCGCTCATCATGGTGTATTTTGGCAGCAGCCTGCCCGCACCGCTGCTGTTTGCCGCCATGGTCATCGGCAGTGTGCTGGCCGGTGCCATCTGGGCCTTTGTTCCGGCCTGGTTCAAATCCCGCTGGAACACCAACGAAACGCTGTTCACCCTGATGATGAACTACGTGGCCACCAGCATTGTGGCCTGCATGACGAATATCATGCGCGGCCAGGCATCCAGCCTGGGCACCCTGAACAAAGCCACCAAGGCTGGCTGGCTGCCCGTGATCAGCGGCCAGCGCTACACCATCAATATTATTGTGGTGCTGGTGCTGACCTTTGCGATGTACGCTTACCTCAAATACTCCAAGCAGGGGTACGAGATCAGCGTTGTGGGCGAGAGTGAAAACACCGCCCGCTATGCCGGCATCAATGTCAGCCGCGTGATGATCCGTACTATGCTGCTGTCCGGTGCCATCTGCGGCCTGTGCGGCTTTTTGGTTGTGGCCGGTAAGGACCAAACGATCTCCACTACCTCGGCAGGCGGC
>OGTB01002218.1_pt1 | contig 11370 bp, 5 predicted proteins | sample 1553611 | NCBI WGS metagenome assembly OGTB01 (sample SAMEA2580032, study PRJEB22360) | human gut metagenome | biome: human gut; feature: human-associated habitat; material: faeces | place: Denmark | collected 2008/2010 | reverse complement strand
AGGGCATCAAGAACTTCACCAGCTACCTGAACGAGATGTCGGACGGCTCACTGTACGGCTTTGCCAACGGCATCACCAAACTTATCACCTCGCTTTCCAAAGGCTCTGACGGCATCGGCAAGTCGTTGGGCGAGCTGGGCGGAAAGGTGGGCGGCATCGTCGGTGCCATACTCCAAATACTCGACGCGTTGGGCGATGACCCGAAAGGCTTTATCAACGACCTGCTTGACAAGGTGGCCGACACGATAAACAAGGTGGTGGAGGAACTTCCCGAAATCATCATCGATGTCATCAAGGACGTGGGCAACATCGTGCAGGGGCTGCTCAGCGGCATTGCCGGGTGGTTCGGCATAGACGACCTCTTCGGTCTGAACGGCAACGAGAAAGAGGTGAAGAAGACCATAGAGAATCTGACCGAGCGCACGGAACTCCTGCAGAACGCCATCGAGGACCTGACCGATGTGATGGAGAAAAGCTACGGTCAGAAAGCCACCGATGCCTACGAGCAGGCCAAGCGCAACCAGGAGGAGACCAACGCCAACTACCTGGGCATCGCGCAGGCACAGGCAGGCTACTGGAAGCACCATCACAGCTGGAACTACTACTGGAACGGCTTTTCAGATGACCAGACGGCATGGATAAGGCAGAACGTGAAGGAGAACTTCGACGGCAGCATCTGGAGCCTTACACCGGAGGAGATGAAGAAACTCCTCTCCAATGTGGATATAGCCGAGTATATCAAGAACACCGGCAAGGGCGGTTATGGAAATGATGTGCTGGACAAGCTGCAGGACTACGCGGACCAGGCAGGAAAGATAGAGGAACTGACCGACAGCTGGCGCGAGACCATCACCCAGATAAGTTTCGACAGCATGAAGGACAGCTTCATCTCCAACCTGATGGACATGAAGAAAACCTCCAAGGACTTTGCCGAGGACTTCGCCACGGACATGCAGAAAGCCCTGCTGAGCTATTCCATGGAAGACCTCATCAACGGTGAGCTGAAGCAGTTGTACGATGACTGGGCACAGCTTATCTCCGACAAGAACGGCGAGCTGACGGAAAAGGACATCGAGGACTTCAACCGCCGCTATGACGAGATAGTGGCGGAAGGGCTGAAACGCAGGGACGAGTGGGCGAAGGTCACCGGCTACGAGGACACGGGCGGTACCAGCCAGAGCGCGAAGTCCGGAGGCTTTACCGCCATGACGCAGGACCAGGGCACGAAACTGGAGGGCATGTTCACCAGCGGACTGCAGCACTGGTCAAGCATGGACGAGCGTCTGGAGACCGTGGCCGACCGCATGAACCTTGCCGAGAGCCACCTTGCCCGGATTGCCGAGAACACCGGCACGAGCGCGGGGCATCTTGGCGAGATAAAGGAGGACATCAGAAAAATAGTAAGGGACGGACTAAAAGTAAAATGACATGGACAAGATACTTGGAGGGCTGGTGCTGGTGAACGGCACCGACATCTGGAAAGAATACGGCGTGTTCCTCGTCGAGGACAAACGTGGCGGCATGGATAACCTCACCGCCATACTCACACCGAGCAAGACGAAGAAGGACACCGCCGTGAACATACGCGAGGAGCAGGGCGAGAAATACTCCGCCACGCTTACACCGAGAAACGAGCCGAGGGACATCACGCTCAACTTCGCCCTGTATGACAAGACACAGGCGGGTTGGCTGCGGAAATACTTCTCGTTCATCAATTTCCTGAAACAGGGCAAGGGCGGCTGGCTGGACATCGTATTCACGCAGCTTGACCTTACCCTGCATGTGAAATACAGCGAGAGCCCCAAGTTCACACCGCTCACCTACCTGTGGAAGGAGGGTGTGAACGCCGGCAAGTTCAAGGTGAAGTTCCGCGAGCCTGTCCCCATCATCTAATGACATTCAAACAGCATTCCTATATGGTTCTGACGATATACGACAAATACGGCACCGCCCGGACGGACATCTCGCCCGGTGACGGCAGCACCCAGCAGAAGGAGGTTCAGGGCGACAACGTGCTGACGCTCTCCTTCACCCATTACGAGCACATACCCCTCGATGTGAACGACTATGTGGACTTTGAGGGCGAGCGCTACTGGCTCACCGAAAAATACGCCCCTGCCCAGAAGAGCGATGGCGAGTGGTCGTATGACGTGAAATTTTACGGCATCGAGAGCCTGATAAAGCGTTTCCTCGTGCTGGAGACCACAGACAACAATGCCGAGCCCGTGTTCACCCTCACCGCCACTCCGAGAGAGCATGCGGCGATGGTGGTGAAGTGCATCAACAACGGCATGGGGCACACCACCGACTGGAAGGTGGGGCAGGTGGACGGCACCGACCTCATTGTCATCGACTACGAGGGCAAGTACTGCGACGAGGCGCTGAAGGAGATAGCCGAGAAAGTGGGCGGCAGTGCCGAGTGGTGGGTGGAAGGGCAGACCGTGAACATCTGCAGATGCGAGCACGGCGAGGAAATAATATTGGGGTACGGCAACGGACTGACGAGCCTGGAGCGTGACACTGACAACACCAACAAGTTCTACACGCGCCTGTTCCCGATAGGCAGCACCCGCAACATCGATGCGGAGAAATACGGCCTGATGCTGCCCGGCGGCCGCCAGTATGTGGAACTGCACACCGACGAGTACGGTATCTATGACCACTACGAGAAAGACGCGTTCAGTGGCATCTATCCAAGACGCACCGGTGAGGTGAGCAGTGTGCGCAGCGAGAATGTCAAGGACGATGACGGCAACGCGTTCACTATCTACTACTTCAGGGACGACACGCTGAACTTCGATCCCAACGACTATGAACTGGCAGGCGAGACCAAGCGCGTCTCGTTCCAGGACGGTGATCTTGCCGGGCTCGGTACCGATGACGACCACTATTTCGAGGTGAACTTCGATAGCAAGACACGCGAGTTCGAGATAATCACCATCTGGCCGTATGACGACGACACCCAGTTGCCCGGAGGAAAGCTCGTGCCCAAAGTGGGCGACCACTATATCCTGTGGAACGTGCGCATGCCCGACGAGTACTACCCGATAGCGGAGGAGGAGTTCCTGAATGCGGTGGAGAAGTACAATGCCGAGCACTGGAAGGACATCAGCGTCTATAAGGCTCCGACCGACCATGTGTGGGTGGAGGAGAACAATGCCGTGCTCCATGTCGGCAGGCGTGTCCGGCTTGTGAGCGACAAGTATTTCCCGGAGAACGGCTACCGGCAGAGCCGTATCACCAAGATAACGCGCAAGGCGAACCTGCCAAGCCAGATGGACCTTGAAATCAGCGACGCCCTGCAGACAGGCGCGTTTGACAATGTGAACGACAGCATCGGAGAGCTGAAGAACTATACTAAGTCCAGGACAGAGGGCGTGGCCCTGCCCGACATCATACGCTCGTGGGACGACACGCAGCCGACCGACAACAACATTTTCTCCGCAAGACGGAGCCAGCAGGAGTTCATCAGCAAGAAACGCAACGATCGTGCGAAGAAGAAAATCACTTTCGAGGAAGGCATCGGTATCGGACTGGAAGAGAATGGGCGCATCGATGGCAAGGGCAATGCCGAATTGCTCACCCTTGTGGTGCGCGAACTGTTGCGCAGTGCCAACTATGGCGGCAGTGGCATGACAGGCAACGGCTGGCAAATCGGCCTTGACGAGGACCTGCTGTCGCACCTGATAGTTGACAAGATAACCGTGAGGCGCGTGATGAATGTCTTTGAACTGCTGATAAACAAGGTGCGCAGCGTGGGCGGACAGATTTGCGTCAGCGCGGCCAACGGCAAGATAAAGACGGTGCGGGAGCAGGGCGACTACTGGCACATCACCTTCGAGCAGGAGAACACCTTCGTGGCGCACGACCTGATGCGCTGCCAGGTGTTCACCGGCACGTCGCAGAAAGCCTACTGGGTGGAAGTGGCCGGCATCGCGAATGGTGGCATACTTGTGGAGAAATCCGAGTTTGAGACCGCACAGCCCGAAGAGGGCGACGAGTGTGTGCTTATGGGCAACACCGAGACGGCGAACCGCCAGAACCTCGTCCTCATCTCCGCCTCGGAGGACGGCCACCCGAGAGTGGACGTGCTGGACGGAGTGAACGCCAAGAACTTTGACCACGCCCTGCGTGCAAGGCTCGGCAACCTTAACGACATCAAGGACGACCGCTTTCCACTGGATAACCAGCCGAAGGGCAACGGCCTGTATGCCGACAACGTGTACCTGCGCGGCACATTCCTGCTCTCCACCGGCGAGGACATCAAGACCAAACTGGAGATAACGGAGGGCAAGGTGCAGAGTGCCATCGACAGCGTGCGGAACGACTTCCTGAGCGAGAAAGGCTATCTGAACAACCCCACGTTCACATCGGGACTGGAGAAATGGAACTCCGAGAACGAGACCGTGTTCTTCCTTGTCGGCAACAAGTGGATATGGGCCAACGGCAACGTGCTCTCCAAGAAAGGCGACGGCGCAAGCGTGGTCACGGACATGGGGCGTACGGTGGTACGCATACGCAACAAGTACATACTGCAGAAACACGGGAACCTGCGCTATGTGCCCACGTTCCCGACCAATGACGAGGGGCAGAAAGAGGCTCTGCCTGTGTATCTGACATTCTTCTACCGCTGTGCCAAGGTCGGCACGCTGAAGGTCCGCTTCGAGAATGTGGACAAGACAGGCTTCGCCAACTTCAACAGCATGGAGATAAGCGAGGAGATTGCGGAGACCGAAGGCTATGTGCAATATACTGGAAACGGCCTGTGGAACGGAACGGGCGACTTCCGTCTGGAGTTTGACGGTGACATCTACATGTACATGCTGGTGCTCAGCACCGACAAGTACGAGGCGCTGACGCACCGCTACCGCACATTGTTCGAGCAGAGCGAGCGGCTTGTGAAAATCTCCGCTGCCGTGTTCGACAAGGACGAGAATATGCTGGAGGAGACAGGGCTTATCACCACCTCCAAGGTGTCGGGCCTGTACGCCATCGACGGGGACGGCAATTTGAAATCCTTTGTCGGTGCGGGACAGGACGGCGTGAAGATAAAGGCCGCCAACATACAGTTGGAGGGACTTGTGACCGCCAATGAGAATTTCAAAATATTGGAAGATGGCAGCATCGAAGCAAAGAATGGCAAGTTTATTGGCGAAATAGAATCTTACAAGGGCACTATAGGTGGCTTTACCATTGGTAATGGACGCATAGGCGCAGAAGCCACGCAGAGCGGAGATGGCGGTTCCCTTGCTATATACAGCAACTTCTTCCGTGTGGGTGGGAACAGCGGTTATGTGATGTTCGGAAATGATGTGATACCTGGAACTGCAGGCGGTGCATTTACCGCCACCGGGCGTATTGTGAACGAGCATCCGAACACATACGGGAACTATGGATTTGACCAGGCGAATTATGGCCTGTTCATTCATGTTTCAGGCGGAACAAAGAACTACGGTATCTGGTCCAATGCAGCATTGATGGCCCCCTCCTTTGTGAATACCAAGGCCAAGATACTTACATTTGACCCGAACAGCAGTACATATACGATAGATTTCTCTCAAGCGAACATCATACTGATGTATTTCAAAAAAGACAAATCCTCCGGGGTGGAGGTTACGCTTCCAAGCGAGTCCTCAGTCGCTGAGAAGTTCGGACTGAGTGAATTGCCCGAGGATTTTGCCACAATTGTGACATTCCGTGTACGAGCCGGGTCGTTACCTATAACGTTGGACGGCATCTACGACCACAATGAGAACCTCACGAATTACAAGATGGCAGAAGGGGACAGTGTGACAGTGCTCATCAGCAAGGTGGACGGCTTCCGCTACCAGATATTGAATCATTCAAGCTAAAAACAGATATACGATGAGAAGGATAGACTTTCAGCATTTCAATGTTTACCTGTCGGTCAGCCACAAGGAGGCGCGGCCGATGGACGTTCGCGAGACCTTCGCGGACATGATATACAACAACGTGAACGGCATCAAGGCGCACGCCCTCGCCCTGAAGATATACGAGAGTGAGGGGGAGGCGGACTACACCGATGACGAGGTGAAACTTGTGCGCGTCGTCGCCGAGCGTCTTTGCGTTCCCGGCTTCATAGACGGACTGAACGAGCAGTTGGATAATAACCCTAACAACGAATGATATGACAGACGAGGAGAAGAAGACCGTCGTTCAGGAAGTCCTGAACCAGATAAAGACAGACAGTCAGAGCGTGGACGAACTGGAAACCGCCACCTCACTTGACAGCGTGAACTCACTCCCGGCCATGCAGGGTGAGAAGGTTGTCCGTGTGCCTGTGTCCCTGCTTGCGAAACCTGCGGAAGACGCGGCCAAGAGAGCAAACGCAGCCGCCGCCACAGCGGACGACGCGCAAAGCGGGGCCAAAGGGACCAACCGCCCCCGCCGCCACAGCGGACGCATCATCGAGAGCGGCCGGAACTGCGGCACAGCAGGCCAAAGACGCGGCAGATGTGGCTTCCGGCGCGGCACTCACGGCCAACAATTCGGCCATGCTTGCCGATGCGGCCACGGCAAAGCTGAATGATGCCATCGCAGCGGCCAACACCCACCCGGTGGTGCTGGTGAACAGCCTTATCGGTGATGCCGACCGCATATTCAGTGACTGGTCTGAAGCGTTGGAGACCATTGCCGGCAACGAGAGCACCGGTGGGGAGAAAGTGTTCACCACCGGCTGCGTGATGATATTCAGAAGTGCGGACGGCTGGGAGTCCTGGCAGTTCACCGGTGACCCCGACAACGACCTCCATGATGCGGAGAAATGGCAGGAATATGCCACAGGCGGCAGTGGCGGAAACACCTGCAACGTGACAGAGGAAATCCCGCTTGAGAGGGTTTACTCCACATTGGCGACCGCCATTGTTGCCGTGGAGGAGAAGAAACGTGCCAAGGGACGCTGCATCACCTACGAGACGGCACAGGGCAAGTGGGAGACCAAACAGTTCATCGGCACGAGCCTTGACAGTTGGGAACAGGTGGCGAGCTGGGAGGACTTCGGCGGTGCGGGCAACGTGAAGAGCATTTCTGTAAACGGAAAGAAACAGACGCTTGACAGCGCGGGCAACGTGAACCTCACCATAAACGAGACAGAGGTGGACGAGAGCCTGAACACGAACTCCACCAATCCGGTGCAGAACGCGGCCGTGGCCGCCAAACTTGCAGAGGTCGAAGCCAACACCATATTCGGCGGCAGTGCCGAACTGAGCGATGACGAGAGCACCGTGCGTGTGACGCTGACCAACAAGAGTGGTGCGGAGGTCGTAGGTCTGGACATACCGGCAGGAAAAGGCGGCGGTGGCGGAGAAACCTCCACCACCAAAATCGTGTTGACGGCAGAAACAGACAAGTCCGTCATCAAGGAAGGCGACAAGGCCACACTCACATGGTTCTACGACCACCAGTACAGCAGCGGTGACGAGAAGGGGACATCGACGGGGCAGAAAGCCACGGTGGAGATACAGATGAAACGCGGCGCGACGCTGATGTATTCCGATACGCAGCAGGACGTGAGCAAGGGCACCTATACGCTGGACCTGACGAAATACCTCCTTTTGGGCACGACTGACATCTATGTGAAGGCCACCACCACCGATCCGACCACAGGCAAGACGCAGACCAAGCAGAGCTATGTAAGCGTGAAGGCGGTGACGCTTGCACTGACGAGCGGTTTCAATATTGCCGAGTGCATTGCAAAGGGTGGTTATGGCGTGAGCGAGAATGTGGGCATACCCTATGCCGTAAGCGGAAGCGGTACAAAGACCGTCACCCTCTATGTGGACGGCATACAGAAAGATTCCGTTTCTGTCACGAGGAGCGGTACGACCAACGGTAGTTTTACGCTCTCCATGTCCGGGCTTGCTGTCGGCAGGCATACCGTGCAGATGGTGGCCGAGATGAAGGCAAGCGAGGTACTGACACTGAAGAGCGAGAGCATCTATTTCGATATATTGAAGACCGGCAGCAGCGCTCCATATATAGGAACCAAGATAACCTTCAAGGACGGGCGCGTCTTTACGGCAGACCATCTCACCCCGACTATCGACACAGGCCAGTATGAGCAGGTGTTGTTCGACTTCGTGGCGTATGACCCGACAGCGACCCCTGCAAGCATGAGCGTGTGGAGGGACGGCATAAGGACACAAACGGTGAGCGTGCCGAGAACGGTGCAGACCTACACGAACCGTTTCCTGGAGAAAGGCGCGGTTGCGATGGTGCTGAAGTGCGGCACGACCGAATACAAGTTCAATGTGAACGTGACGGAGAGCGGCATCGACCTTGGCGAGGCGACATCGGGACTGGTGCTGAAGCTGACGGCAGCGGGCAGGAGCAATGCGGAGAGCAGTCCTGCGGAATGGCGTTATAACGACGTTCAAACGGCGTTTGAAGGCTTTGACTGGCAGAGCAACGGCTGGACGGGTGACGCGCTGAAACTGACGAACGGCGCGAACATCGAGATAGGCTGCAAACCATTCGGCAACGATGCTACGACCACTGGTGCGACTTACGAGATGGAACTGACCTGCACCAATGTGGACCGACCGCAAGGGCACGGTGGTGGACTGTATGGCCGGCAATGTCGGTTTCAGACTGACCACGCAGGAGGCGCTGATGCGCACGGGCGCAGGCTCGGAAGTGGGCACGAAGTTCGCGAGCGGCATGACACTGAAGATAGCCTTCGTGGTCCAGGAGAAGAAGGGCAACCGGCTGATGGAACTGTATGTGAACGGCATATTGAGCGGTGCAAAGCAGTACGCCCCGACAGACAGCCTTCTGCAGGACGAGCCGGCCAACATCAGGATAACGAGTGAGAGCGCGGACGTGGAGGTAAGGAACCTGCGCATATACAACCGTGCATTGGGCGATGACGAGGAACTTGCCAACTACATGGTGGACCGCCCGACGAGCGATGAGATGGTGTTTCTGTTCGAGAAGAACCAGGTGATGGACGACGAGGGCACTGATGTCGATATAGACAAGCTGAGGGCGATGGGCAAGAGCGTGATGCGCATCGTGGGCGACGTGAACCTGGTGAACCAGACGAACAACAAGAAGTTCGAGGTGCCGGTCGATATATACTTCTATTCGGCCTACGGCAAGGAGTATGACTTCATCATCTACCAGTGCGGTCTGCGCATACAGGGAACATCATCGACGACCTACCCGAGAAAGAACTACCGCATATACTTCTCAAGAGAGAGCAAGTACGGCACGAAGTTGTATGTGAACGGAGTGGAGGTTTCTGACTTCAAGTATTCGTTCAAGCCGGGGGCACGTCCCATTGACATTTTCTGTCTGAAAGCCGACTTCTCGGACTCGTCCTCAACGCACAACCCCGGCGGTGTGCGCATCGTGAACGATATTTGGAAGAAATGCGGCTGGCTGACTCCGCCACAGGCGGCATACAAAGGCAACTACGACGTGAGAATCGGCGTGGACGGTTTCCCTATGGACCTGTTCTATGACAACGACGGGACAGGTGAGAACGTGTACTTAGGCAAGTACAACTTCCTGAACGAGAAGAGCGGCAGCGGCATCATCTACGGCTTTGAGGGTATCGAGGGTTTCAATGACGAAGCAACACTCAATGGTGAACGCAACAAGTGCATCTGTCTGGAGTTTCTGAACAACTCTGAGGCACTGTGTCTGTTCGGTACGAGCAACATGGACTCGTTTGACGACGCACTGGAGTTCCGTTTCAAGGCCGATGACACATGGGCGACGGCGCACGAGGACGACAAGGCAGCTGTGAAACGCCTTTGGGAATGGATTTATTCGTGCAAGGGCAACCCGACAAAGTTCTTGAACGAATATGAGGGCTATTTCGGCAACGACTCGCCCTTTGCATGGTATCTGATAACCGACTACCTGATGGCTGTCGATAACCGCGCGAAGAACATGATGCTCGTGACATGGGACGGCAAGATATGGTACTTCATTCCCTACGACATGGATACCATCTTCGGCGAGCGGAATGACTCGGTGCTGAAGTACGACTACACGATAACGTGGGAGACGATGGACGAGAGCATCGGCTCGTATGCCTTTGCAGGGCATGACTCGGTATTGTGGGAGCTGGTGAGAGGCTGCCCCGACAAGTTGCGCGAGGTGGCCGACAAGCTGCGCTCTACCATGTCGTTGGAATATGTGCTGAAAGTGTTCAACGAGAAGCAGATGGGCAACTGGTGCGAGCGCATCTACAACAAGGACGGTATCTATAAGTATATCAAACCGCTCACGGATGGCGTGACGAGTGCTGACGGAACGACCAATTACTACGACTACCTGTACGCGTTGCAGGGCAGCCGGTACGCCCACCGCACCTTCACCATTCAGAACCGCTTCGCCCTGCTTGACAGTCAGTATGTGTGCGGCACATACAGAAAGGACAGCTTTGCGGCCTACTTCGGCTACAAATTTGGCTCGGATAACCGCAAAATAAGAATCACGGCAAGCGAGCGTTACTACTTCGGATACGGCTACACAAGCGGAACGCCTCACCAAAGTGCGGTGCTGGCCGAGGACACGGGTAGCACGGTAAACCTGACATTGGATACAGATCTCATTGTGAACGACCCGCAGTACATCTACGGCGCAAGCCGCATCATGGGGCTTGACCTGACGGACGTGAGCCACGCTATACTGCAGACGCTGAATCTGAACAACTGCACGGCACTGAGGACGCTGGACGTGAGCTGTGCCCAGGCACAGACAACGCTGAACGCCCTGTTGGTAAACGGTTGTCGGAACTTGCGGACATTGAGCATGACCGGTCTGAAGTCCACAGCCTTTACAGGCATAGACCTGAGTAACAACACGAAGTTGGAGACACTGAAAGCAGGCCGGACGGCACTGACAGGCGTGAACTTCGCACAGGGCGCACCGCTGACGAGCGTGACGCTGCCTGCGACATTGCAGACGCTGGAGTTGCGCTATTTGGGCAAACTGAGGACAAGTGGCCTGACATTAGAGGGCACGGGCAATATCACACGCTTTGTGGTGGATAATTGTCCCGGCATAGACTGGCAGACATTGTATGCAAGATGTACCAATGTAAAGTATCTGCGCGTGACTGGTATCGACATGGAGGGCGACGGCAGCCTGCTGACCTCGCTGATGGCGATTGGCGGCGTGGACGAGAACGGTGGCAACGTGGATACCTGCCGACTGGTGGGCACATACCGACTGACGCAATACAAGGCCGATGAAGAGTACGATGCACTGCAGCGGCACTTCCCCGAACTGAACATTGTACAGCCCGAATACACCATGCTGGAGAGCGACGAGAGTGTGGCAGACGATGCGAATATCTCCAATCTTGACAACGGAACGGGCTACAAGTACGGCAAC
>OGTB01002209.1_pt1 | contig 11419 bp, 15 predicted proteins | sample 1553611 | NCBI WGS metagenome assembly OGTB01 (sample SAMEA2580032, study PRJEB22360) | human gut metagenome | biome: human gut; feature: human-associated habitat; material: faeces | place: Denmark | collected 2008/2010 | reverse complement strand
TACCCTGTAACGGGATCTGCAAGTTGCGCTGAACGTCGGTGCCCAGAGCTTTGATCGGTGAAATATAGAGGATGCGTGAGGTTTTACGCTTATGCGCCTCGCGGGTATCTTCGCCGCCTTCGCGGAAGAGCTGATCGAGGGCGTAGAGAAATGCTGCCAGCGTTTTCCCGGAGCCAGTCGGTGCAATCACCAGCGCATGTTCGCCTCGCGCCGCCACATGCCAGGTTTGCGACTGGACAGCGGTCGGCTGTTTAAAGGCGCGAAGAAACCAGTCGCGGGTCGCCGGTGAAAACACGTCCGGCAGGGGCGATGAAGGGTTTAGATTATCTGCCATTAACGCTATTCCCCGTGAATATCATGCATGATGCGTGGAATAGCCTCACTATAGATGCCTGAATCATTGCATGTCATCAGGCATCGACTCGATTACCCCTCTTCGGCGGCAGGTAGCGGCCAGCCTCCCAGACGTTTCCAGCGGTTGACGATTTCACAAAACAGCACAGCAGTGCGTTCGGTGTCGTACAGCGCGGAGTGCGCCTGGGTGCTGTCGAAGTCCATGCCAGCGGTCTGGCAAGCCTTTGACAATACGGTTTGTCCGAGTGCCAGCCCGGCAAGTGCAGCAGTGTCAAAAGTGGCGAAAGGGTGGAACGGGTTACGTTTCAGTGAGGCGCGTTCTGCGGCGGCCATCATAAAGCTGTGATCGAAATTGGCGTTGTGCGCCACCATAATGGCGCGGTTACAGCCGCTCGCTTTAATGCCTTTACGTACAACTTTAAAAATTTCGTGCAGCGCCTCGTATTCGCTGACCGCGCCGCGATCGGGATCGTTCGGGTCAATGCCGTTGAAGGCGAGGGCCTCTGGCTGCAAATTTGCGCCGACAAATGGTTCGACGTGGAAATGTAATGTGGTGTCCGGCATCAGCCAGCCTTGTTCATCCATTTTCAGGGTGATGGCGGCAATCTCAAGCAGCGCATCGGTTTTGGCGTTAAATCCGGCTGTTTCAACATCGATCACAACAGGATAAAAACCACGAAAACGGTCGCACAGACCGGTAAGTTGAGCGTTATCGGACATCTGATTCTCTTAATACGGATAAATTGCAGCGCGCATTATGACAAATATTACTTGTCGATGCAGTAAAGATGCGGGCGCGAGGAGTTCACGCCCGACAGGAGATTAGTTGCCCAGACCGCGACCGGCGTCTTTCTCTTCGATTAACTCAATTTTGTAACCGTCCGGATCTTCCACAAACGCGATAACCGTAGTACCGCCTTTTACCGGACCCGCTTCACGGGTCACGTTACCCCCGTTTTGACGGATTTTTTCGCACGCTTCAGCGGCGTTATCAACGCTAAGCGCGATGTGACCATAAGCAGTGCCGAGTTCGTATTTATCCACGCCCCAGTTGTAGGTCAGTTCAATCACCGCTTCTTCGGTTTCCGGGCCGTAGCCAACAAACGCCAGTGAGTATTTGTATTCCGGGTTTTCGCTGGTACGCAGCAGTTTCATGCCCAGTACTTTGGTATAAAAATCGATGGAGCGTTGCAGATCGCCAACGCGCAGCATGGTATGAAGAAGACGCATCTTTATATCCTCAAAATGGCTAACAGATTCAAAATGTTGTTTTAGTATAGCGGCGGCTTTACGCCGCTCGCAATGTTGGATTACAACGTCGGGTAATCGGTATAGCCTTCCGCGCCGCCACCGTAAAACCTTTCGGCACGCTGTGGGTTAAGCTCAGCTTTGCGCTGCAAGCGGGCGACCAGATCCGGGTTCGCAATCCAGTCACGACCAAATGCCACCGCATCAATTAACCCTTTGCCGATCAGCGTTTCAGCTTTTTCTACTGTGTATGCACCTGCGCCGATAATCGGACCGTGGAAACGGGCGCGTACTTTTTCGCGGAACGCATTAGTATACGGTTCACCTCCCGCCCAATCCGGTTCTGACATATGCAGATAAGCAATGCCGCGTTTACCCAGTTGTTCAATCAGATACAGTGCATCGGCTTCTTCCTTCGGGCCGTTATCTGTGTTCTGGAAAGTACCGATTGGTGAAATGCGAATGCCAATGCGTTCGGAACCCCATTCTTCAATCCCGGCATCGACCACTTCCAGCACCAGTCGCGTGCGATTTTCCACACTGCCGCCGTACTGATCGGTACGATGGTTTGAAGAAGGAGAAAGGAACTGATGCAGCAAATAACCGTGAGCAGAGTGGAGCTCTACCAGATCAAAACCAGCTTCACGCGCGTTAGCAATGGCCTGACGGAAATCATTGACGATACCCGGAATCTCTTCCAGTTCAAGCGCACGCGGCATGGATGTTTCAACACGGATCGCCTGACCATTTTCATCGCGCAGAGAAGTACGTGTTCCCGCGCTAAGTGCGGAAGGCGCTACCGGTGCCTGACCGCCAGGTTGCAGGCTGGCGTGAGAAATGCGTCCGGTGTGCCACAGCTGTACGGCCATATGACCATTTTCAGCATGAACGCCAGCGGTAATTTTTTTCCATGCGGCAATTTGTTCCGGACTATGGATGCCAGGTGCACCAGCATACCCTTTTGCCTGGGCAGAAATTTGCGTGGCTTCGCTAATAATCAAACCGGCACTGGCACGTTGGCGATAGTATTCCGCCATCAACGGGGTAGGGATGTCACCCGGTTCAATACTGCGCAGACGCGTCAGCGGTGCCATAAAAATACGGTTTGCCGCCGTGATCGCGCCCACTTTCAGTGGGGAATACAGTTTTTCAGATGACATAAAGGCTCCCGGTCGTCTGGTGATAAAAAATGCCTGCTAAACGGCAGGCGTCGCAATAATGGTTTTTACATGTGCCAGCGCGTTTTCCAGTGGCTCGGAATTGCGCGAAATTTTGGCCTGCAGATTCGCACCCAGCCATAGTGCGTAAAGCACTTGTGCCTGTTGCAGCGGTTCGCCACAAAAGGTTAAACAATGGCTATCACGGCCATTTTCCAGCGCCTGCGAGAGCAGAACGATCACGCCGCGAGCGCCTTTATCCATCGCGCTACGCATATCTTCTGACAGATCGCACACTTCGGCAGAGAGTTTTACTGTCAGGCAACCACTGATGGTTCCATGTTGGCAAAACTGGTTCAGTGTTTGCTGGTAATAAGCCAGTATGCGGTCGCGGTAGTTACCTTCGCCGGATTGCAGCAACTCAGTCAGTCGCTGGTGATATGCGGCGTAATGGCGCTCAAGCATGGCAACGCCAAACGCTTCTTTAGAGCGAAAGTAGTGATAGAAGGACCCTTTCGGCACTTCAGCGGTTTTTAGTAATTCGCTTAGCCCCATCCCGGTGAATCCACGTTGCAGGCAAAGTTGCTCGCCCGTCGCCAGGAGATGTTCGCGAGTATCATGTTCGGTGTGTTTGTTCATGCGTTGGAGTGTAGTAGACCAGTCGGTCTAGTGCAAGCAAAGTTGCTACTTTGGGCATTAACAGCTTCAATAATGGTAATAATCTTATTTGAGGAGGGCGAAGTGGCGGAGCAATTAGAGTTCTTTCCCGTCCAGAGCCCGTGCCGGGGAATTTGCCAGTCTGACGAACGCGGGTTTTGTCGCGGCTGTTTTCGTAGTCGGGATGAGCGTTTTAACTGGAATAAAATGAGCGATGGCGAAAAACAAGAGGTGCTGCGCCTTTGTCGGCAGCGATTTATGCGCAAATTACGCGCAAATAAGCCAGCGTCATCAGACGAACCGGAGCAACCATCACTCTTTTGAGCCTAATCTTGCGTATACTCCTCTCATATCTGATAAGAGGAAGCGATTATGGTTCAGCGTATTACTATTGCGCCGCAAGGCCCGGAGTTTTCCCGTTTTGTGATGGGCTACTGGCGATTGATGGACTGGAATATGTCCGCCCGCCAGCTGGTCAGTTTTATTGAAGAGCATCTGGATCTCGGCGTGACCACCGTGGACCATGCTGATATTTATGGTGGCTATCAGTGCGAAGCGGCGTTTGGCGAGGCGCTGAAACTGGCTCCTCACCCGCGTGAAAGGATGGGAAACCGCAGAACGCAGGCGTATGGAAATCGTCAGTAAATGCGGTATCGCGACGACCGCGCGTGAAGAAAACGTCATTGGTCATTACATCACTGACCGCGATCACATCATTAAGAGCGCCGAACAGTCGCTAATTAATCTCGCGACCGATCATCTGGATCTGCTGTTAATCCACCGACCAGACCCGTTAATGGATGCCGATGAAGTGGCGGACGCGTTTAAACATCTGCATCAGAGCGGCAAAGTGCGCCATTTTGGCGTATCGAACTTTACGCCTGCGCAATTTGCCCTGTTGCAATCACGTCTGCCGTTTCCCCTTGCCACTAATCAGGTGGAAATATCCCCGGTGCATCAGCCGTTACTGCTGGATGGCACGCTCGACCAACTGCAACAACTGCGTGTTCGTCCGATGGCGTGGTCCTGCCTTGGTGGTGGTCGTCTGTTTAATGATGATTATTTCCAGCCGCTGCGTGATGAACTGGCTGTGGTGGCGGAGGAGTTAAACGCGGGCTCGATTGAACAGGTGGTTTACGCCTGGGTATTACGTTTACCGTCGCAGCCGCTGCCAATTATCGGCTCAGGTAAAATTGAGCGCGTACGGGCAGCTGTCGAAGCTGAAACACTGAAAATGACCCGTCAACAATGGTTCCGTATCCGTAAAGCGGCATTGGGTTACGACGTACCGTAAGCACTTTTAGGAATAGCCGCCGTTCAAAAATGTGTCACTGGTTTACACTTATTCAGGAATGCACAATGAACGGAGGTCCTATGAAACGTTTTAGTCTGGCCATTCTGGCGCTGGTTGTTGCGACCGGCGCACAAGCTGCCAGTGAAAAAGTCGAGATGAACCTCGTCACGTCGCAAGGGGTTGGGCAGTCAATTGGTAGCGTTACCATTACTGAAACCGATAAAGGTCTGGAGTTTTCGCCCGATCTGAAAGCATTACCTCCCGGTGAACATGGCTTCCATATTCATGCCAAAGGAAGCTGCCAGCCAGCCACCAAAGATGGCAAAGCCAGCGCCGCGGAATCCGCAGGCGGGCATCTTGATCCACAAAATACCGGTAAACATGAAGGGCCAGAAGGTGCCGGGCATTTAGGCGATCTGCCTGCACTGGTCGTCAATAATGACGGCAAAGCCACCGATGCCGTCATCGCGCCTCGTCTGAAATCACTGGATGAAATCAAAGACAAGGCGTTGATAGTCCACGTTGGCGGCGATAATATGTCCGATCAACCTAAACCGCTGGGCGGTGGCGGTGAACGCTATGCCTGTGGTGTGATTAAGTAATTAAGAGGCCAGCGTACCTTGCGGCGGGGCTTGCTCAGGTTGCGAAAGCGAGCAGTCCAGCCGCCAGACAATTGCCGCCAGCTCACGGGCGGCAGGTTGATGATGACGGGCAAGGCTGTCGCAAATCCGCTGTAATTCTTCAAGTGTGGCCGCCAGTGATTTTTGCTGAACGCCACGCTCACTCATCACTCCCCGCAACAGTGAAATACAGTTATCTCGTACTCGCGATAACGGATCGGAACGCGATTCCCAGTCGCGCAATTGCCAGACAACATGAGAACAGTTCAGCAGCACTACACCCCAGCGTAATAACCAACGGCGAGCCAGCGCATCCTGGCTGTTACTCAACTGACTGACGTGATGATAAGTGAGCGATTCAAATTCGCTTTCACTCAGTGTTGGATGGCGGCTTAGCTGATCGACAAAATCCCGGCGCAGCGCGCGAATATGACGACGGCTTTTACGAGCATCCGACCCTGGACGCAAAATGGCGAACGCTAACCACGCCAACGCGACGCCAACGATTTTTGCCAAATTATCGTTAAGAAAATCAGCAAAATCATACACCGGGGGATTAGTGACAGCGATAAACGAACCCATAAAAACAATCAGTTGCCCCCACAGTGCGGCAAATTTGGGCATCTGCAATTTAAGAAGCTGCATCGTCGCCAGCAGTGGAAAGAGAAACAGTAAAAATTGCCACAGATCGCTAATCTGGACCATCAGGCCAAATTTGACCACAAAGCTGAATAGCGAAAGTAACACCAGCGTACGCATCAGCAGTGACAACGACTTAAACGGTGCTGCGACGGCGGAGTAGAGTACGCAGCTAATTGCTGCCAGCGTTAATGCATTGGCACCGGCATCCCATTGCGAAGCAATACTCCATGCGCCAATCATCATCAACGTACAAAATGTACGCAGCCCGCTCCACATAGCTTCGGCGTTATCGGTATGACGAGCCAGGCCGGATGTCCATGGGAGTCTGGCATGATCATCTACACCGCTTTGCAGACGATGTAATTCCTGACTACTTTGCAGATATAGGCGGCAAAAATAACGTAGTCGCTGCCAGAAGGCGACGTGCCGGTAGTCGGCGACGTTGGTCGGGCGTAGCGGGGAGATAATACGTGCGACGGTGTAAACATCTGTTTGCGAACTTGCGAGCGCCGTCAGCAACTGTTCGAGAATTTCTCGTGTGGCACCTGGCGGTGAGGGCCAGTTGAGCAACATACGTCGCAGGCTGGAGATGACACTGGTCATACGTAATTGCTGGTGGAGCAGCGCATTAAGGCGTGCGTTTTGCTGGCGAAAACGATAGTGGCTCCAGAAAGCCTGGATACGGAGCAAATTCATGGTCAGTATCTGTCCAATCACCCCCTCATGTGCTGCACGAATGGCATCGGTTGTTTCAGGCTGCCAGAGTAAACTGGCATGTTCCAGTAATCGGGCGTGCATGTTTTTCAATGCGGTTAAAAGGGCAGTAGCATCGGAACTGCTCGGCAGGATCATCATCATCATGCCGCCGCACAAAATACCGACTATCACCTCGCAAACGCGTGCCTGAGCGATATCCCATAGCTGGCTGGCCTCAGTAATATTAACCATCGGAAAGGCGATGATGGCAGCCGTGTAGCCCGCCAGTTGAAATGCATACGCGACGTTATTCGTGAAGTGCGCGCAGGCCCAGGTACAAAAGCCAAGCCACGCCGACATGCTCAATAGAAAAAACCACGGTTCGTTGAGCGTATGTCCGGCAAGAATCAGTGCTGCAATGGCTCCCAGCAAACTGCCAGCGATGCGTCCGAGGCTTTTGCTGATGACACCGCCAACGGTGGGAAAGCTAACCACTGCAGCCGAGGTCATCGCCCAATAGGGCTCATCCAGATTTAAATAATAGGCAACCGTCAGCGCCAGACACATGGCAATGGTATTGCGTAACGCATAACGCCATTGCGCCAGCGTGGCCCTGAACCAGGGCAAATTGCGCAAGGACCATGACGATGCGTTCATTATTGACCTACGGCAATGCTACAGGTGGTGCCCGACACCAGCGTGACATCACCTGGGACTTTATCCAGCGCAAAGCGGACGGGAACGCGTTGGGCGAGTCGAACCCAGGGGACGTTAGGTTTCACATCCGGAATAAGGCTTGAGTCACTTTCAACGCTCTGATCATAAATCGCCCGACCGATACTGGAAACGTGACCCTGTAACGTTTTGTTATCACTATAGAGGGTAATTTGTGCTGGTGCACCTTCGCGGATATGGCGCAACTTGGTTTCTTCAAAATAACCAATGACGTAAAACGAGTGGCTGTCGACAAGGGCAAACAGCGGTTTCCCGGTGTCAGCGTAATCGCCGATGCGGGTAGTGAGGTTAGTCACCCATCCACTCACCGGGGCGCGAATTTCCGTTTGCGCCAGTTGCCATTGTGCCTGTTTCAGCGTCGCCTGTGCGGCATCAACACTGGCCTGCATCGCTTTAACATTGAGGTTAGCGGTATCGAGTTCTTCGGCAGAAATAAAATTTTGTGAGAGATGACGACGACGATTCGCTTCGTTATTGGCTTTTGCGAGGTCAGATTGCGCTTTCGCCAGCTGAGCCTGTGCGTTCAGCTCGGCGATCTGAAAGGGCGTTTTATCGATCGTGAGCAGAAGATCCCCCGCGTTAACCAGTTGGTTGTCTTTTATATTCAGCTCAACAATACGTCCCGACACCTGAGGGGTGATAGAAACCTGTTCTGCGCGTATTTTCCCGTCGCGTGTCCACGGAGATTGCATGTAATAATTCCACAGCCACCATCCGGCAAGAACCGCAACTACCGCTACAATGATTGTTGAGAAATACTTAATTGTTTTAATTGACATAGTTACCACGCAATCAGTATTGCCAGGGCAAGGCAAACGCAAATCGCAAACAGCGATAAATCCATTAACAAGGGATGCCAGATGTCACCGGCGTAGATCCAGCCACGAAGCAGGCGGTGTACGACAAGCCAGATGACGAATCCAAACGCGAAGGCTTTGAAAAACGGAGGAAAGTAGACGGACGCACCGAACACCAGATCTTGTAAGGGCAATCCTGTTGCATTGAGCATAAACTTCACAAAGTAGATTCCTTTACGACCGAATATATTGCGTTAGATTAATAAATATTCTTTAAGTGCGAAAAATTTACGCGCAATTTCTGAAAAATATGTCTGACGGTAACCAAATGCAGCAATACATTTGTTTTAGCAATACAATTGCTGCACACTATTCTAAAAGCCGCATAATATCTTAGCAAGCTAATTATAAGGAGATGAAATTGGAATCGCCACTAGGTTCTGATCTGGCACGGTTGGTGCGCATATGGCGTGCTCTGATAGACCATCGCCTGAAACCGCTGGAGTTAACACAAACCCATTGGGTTACGTTACACAATATCCATCAGTTACCTCCAGACCAGTCGCAAATTCAACTGGCAAAAGCGATTGGCATCGAGCAGCCATCACTGGTCCGTACTCTGGACCAACTGGAAGAAAAAGGGTTAATTTCGCGTCAAACTTGTGCCAGCGATCGTCGGGCTAAACGTATTAAACTGACGGAAAAGGCAGAGCCGCTGATCAGCGAAATGGAAGCTGTTATTAACAAAACCCGCGCGGAAATTTTACATGGCATCTCCGCAGAGGAACTGGAACAACTGATTAAGCTCATCGCAAAACTTGAGCATAATATCATTGAGTTACAGGCCAAAGGGTGAAATGAAGGGGGCGTGTGGTCAGTAACCTGACCACACGCAAACTTATTTAGCGCGGGGAAACGGTCACCTGACTGCCATTGCTGGCCAGTACGACACGTTGGCCCGGAGAGAAACGAGTGTTGCCTTGTTTCTGTACCACCATGATGGTATTACCATCGTCTTTACGAATTTCCAGCTCGACACCCTGCGTTTTGTTCATTGCACTCTGTACGCCCTGACCGGCTACGCCACCTGCAACAGCGCCTGCTGCAGTAGCCAGAGAACGCCCGGTTCCGCCACCAACAGTATTCCCCAGGAAACCACCAAGAACAGCACCGCCAATTGCGCCGATAACGTTGGAATCATCACCGCCCTGAATCTGTACCGGACGTACGTTAACGATGGTGCCATAGCTGACATTCTGTACTTGTTTCGCTTCAGAAGCGGTATAAACATCCCCTGACAGGGTGTCGTTATTAACACAACCGACAAGAGACAGACCTACCATTGAAACAACCAATACGCGTTTAATCATTGAAAAATCTCCTGTTCACCATGAAACGCCACGCAAGCATCCCTCATGGTCAAAGTATATGGCATATGTGAATCCATGGTTACATGTTCTACCAAATATGAGCAAATCATAATGAAAGTAGGATCAACCAATTATAAACAAAACATTCATGATGATTATTGATTTGAAGATAATGTTTTACTACCAACGGTAAAAATCGGTCATTCCGCATGGTATTCACGAAAAGTTTATGTTTGAGTGGTGCGCAAACGTCAGATTGAAAAAGGATGAACTATGAAATCGGGCCGCTTTATTGGCGTTATGTCAGGCACCAGCCTTGATGGTGTTGATGTTGTGTTGGCTACAATTGATGAACACCGGGTCGCACAGCTGGCAAGTTTGAGCTGGCCGATCCCGGTGTCTCTGAAACAGGCTGTACTGGATATTTGCCAGGGCCAGCAGCTTACACTTTCTCATTTTGGACAGCTTGATACTCAACTCGGGCGACTTTTTGCTGATGCGGTCAATGCCTTGCTTAAGGAACAAAACCTGCAGGCGAGAGATATCGTTGCGATCGGCTGTCACGGTCAAACCGTCTGGCATGAACCGACGGGCGTGGCACCACACACTTTACAGATTGGCGATAACAATCAAATTGTGGCACGCACCGGAATTACGGTTGTCGGTGATTTTCGCCGTCGCGATATTGCCTTGGGAGGACAAGGCGCACCGCTGGTACCTGCGTTCCATCATGCGCTGCTGGCTCACCCAACCGAGCGACGAATGGTGCTCAATATTGGTGGCATCGCCAATCTGTCACTGCTCATTCCTGGGCAGCCGGTAGGGGGCTACGATACCGGCCCTGGTAACATGCTGATGGATGCCTGGATCTGGCGTCAGGCAGGTAAACCTTACGATAAAGATGCCGAGTGGGCACGGGCGGGTAAAGTTATTCTCCCACTGCTGCAAAATATGCTTAGCGACCCGTATTTCTCGCAACCTGCACCGAAAAGCACCGGACGCGAATACTTTAACTACGGTTGGCTGGAGCGCCATTTGCGCCATTTTCCAGGTGTTGATCCCCGTGGTGTGCAGGCCACACTGGCAGAACTCACCGCCGTGACCATTTCTGAACAAGTTTTGTTGAGCGGTGGCTGTGAACGATTGATGGTATGTGGTGGAGGAAGTCGTAATCCGCTACTCATGGCGCGTCTGGCGGCATTACTGCCAGGCACAGAAGTCACCACCACCGATGCCGTTGGTATTAGTGGCGATGACATGGAAGCATTGGCTTTCGCCTGGCTTGCCTGGCGTACGCTGGCGGGATTACCAGGAAATCTGCCTTCCGTCACTGGCGCAAGCCAGGCGACGGTACTGGGGGCTATTTTCCCCGCTAACCCGTGATATCAGAGTTAACTGAATTTTTCTTACCGCGTCTGCCGTTACACTTGGAACGTTAGGGAGGGCGTATTGCCCTCCAGACCAGGAAAGTCTTCGGGATATGTCTATGAAAAAACTGTTACTGATCTGTTTGCCGGTCCTTCTCACCGGCTGTAGCGCGTTCAATCAACTGGTTGAGCGCATGCAAACCGATACGCTGGAATACCAGTGTGATGAAAAACCGTTGACGGTCAAACTGAATAATCCGCGCCAGGAAGTCAGTTTTGTTTACGATAATCAACTACTGCATCTCAAACAGGGCATTTCTGCGTCTGGTGCACGTTACACCGACGGGATCTATGTTTTCTGGTCGAAAGGCGAGGAAGCGACTGTCTATAAACGCGACCGCATCGTCTTGAATAACTGTCAGTTACAAAATCCACAGCGTTGAGATTTTTCCAGGGGCGGCGCACAATAGCGTCACCCACTG
>OGTB01002203.1_pt1 | contig 11465 bp, 7 predicted proteins | sample 1553611 | NCBI WGS metagenome assembly OGTB01 (sample SAMEA2580032, study PRJEB22360) | human gut metagenome | biome: human gut; feature: human-associated habitat; material: faeces | place: Denmark | collected 2008/2010 | reverse complement strand
TACGCGCCGTGCCCCGCCCGGGGGCCCGGGGGGGGGAGCCGATCGACATCAAGGCACTGCGCGCCGAAGCCATGGAGGACGCGGCCAAGGCCGCTGCCGCCGAAGCCGGCGATGAGGACAAGCAGGGCGATTGTGCCGCTGCGGCAACGCTGATCAAGGCGCTGCCGAGCCCGCGCGCCCCGCGTCAGGCGAAGGTCGATCTGAAGGATTGGCAGCACGTCACCGCCCGTCCGGAAGACGAGATCGTCATCGTCTCCATCGGCGAGCTGGGCCCGTGGGGTTCCGGCCGCACCCGCTTCGAGGCGGAGCTCGGAATCCACTCCGACGGCAGCGTCGACCTGTCCGCCGGCGCGGTGCTCGAACTGGCTTGGAACATGGGCCTGCTGACCTGGAACGACAGTCCGAAGCCGGGCTGGTACGACACCGACGGCAACCTCGTGCCCGAAGAGGACATCGCCGAGCGCTACCACGACGAGGTCGTGGCCCGCTCCGGCATCCGCCCGTTCGAGGAAGGCATGGGCAACGACTACAAGGACGGTGCTGACGAAGAGGAAGCCGAGGTCTTCCTCGACCACGACGTCACCTTCTCTGTGCCCACCCGCGAAGTCGCCGCCGAATACGTCAAGTTGGACGAGGCTCACACCACCATCGCCCCGGATGAGGAATCCGGCGAATGGAACGTGACCCGCCACGCCGGCTCGATGATCCGCGTGCCGCGCCGCGCCACCATGACCCGCACAGTCGGCGGCCAGTTCCCGAAGGGCTTCGACCCGACCCGATGGGGCATTCCCGCCTCGATGGTCGGCGACGTCGACAAGATCGCCCTGTGGAACATCGTCACCACTGTGGACGCCTACCTGGGCGCCGGCTTCACCCCGGCCGAAATCCTCGAGTCCATCCACCCCTCGCTGGTGGCTTCGACCCAGGGCACCGGCTTCGGTGGCATGATGTCGATGCGCAAGCTGTACCTCGACCGCTTCCTCAACCACGAGATCCCGACCGACATCCTGCAGGAAGCCCTGCCGAACGTGGTCGCGGCTCACGTGATGCAGTCCTACATCGGCGGCTACGGCAACATGATTCAGCCGGTCTCCGCCTGCGCCACCGCCGCCGTCTCCCTTGAGGAAGGCGCCGACAAGATCGCCCTCGGCAAGGCCGACTTCGTGGTCACCGGTGCGATCGACGACATCGGCGTGGAATCCGTGATCGGCTTCGGCAACATGAACGCCACCGCCAACTCGGAGGAAATGTACGGCAAGGGCATCGACGCGCGCTTCTTCAGCCGCGCGAACGATCGTCGCCGTGGCGGCTTCCTGGAATCCCAGGGCGGCGGCACGATCCTCGTGACCCGCGGTGACATCGCCGAAAAGCTCGGCCTGCCGGTGGCGGCCGTGGTCGGCTTCATCCACTCCTACGCGGATGGCGCTCACACCTCGATCCCGGCTCCGGGCCTCGGTGCCCTGGCTGCCGGCCTCGGTGGCAAGGACTCCAAGCTCGTGCACGACCTGGCTAAGCTCGGCGTCTCAGCCGACGACATCGCCGTGGTCTCCAAGCACGACACGTCCACCAACGCCAACGACCCGAACGAATCCGAGCTGCACAACACGCTGGCCCACGCCATCGGCCGCACCGACGGCAACCCGCTGTTCGTGATCTCGCAGAAGACGCTTACCGGCCACGCCAAGGGTGGTGCCTGCATCTTCCAGGTCAACGGTCTGACGCAGCTGTTCAAGTCCGGCGTGATTCCGGCGAACGCGGCGCTCGACTGCGTGGATCCGAAGCTCCAGCGCGACGACCACATGGTCTGGGTTAGGAAGCCCCTGCGCATCGGCGGTGGCGAGGACGAGTTCGGTCGCGAGACCGCTGGTCGCCCGGTCAAGGCCGGTCTGGCCACCTCGCTCGGCTTCGGACATGTTTCCGGCTTCGTGGCCCTGGTTCACCCCGGTGCCTTCGAGGCGGCCGTGGCCAAGGCCGATGGTGAGGCCGCACTGGAAGCTTGGCGTGAGCGTGCCAACGCCCGCCTGGCTGCCGGCCAGCGTCACCTTGAGGAAGGCATGATGGGTCGCGCCGCGCTCTACGAGCCGATCGACAACCGTCGCTTCCGCGAGGATCACCGTGGCTACGACCACCACGAGGTCGAAAAGGCGATGCTCCTCAACCCGGACGCCCGCCTCGGTGCCGACGGCTACTACGAGGCCTGATATTCTCTGGCTCCCCCCGGTTGATGGGAGCCAGTAGCGCACCGGATCTCGGCTCCCCTCTTTGAGGGGAGCTCCCGCGAAGCGGGTGAGGGGAGTTTCCCCTGGAGCTTTCTCGCTGGCACAAACTCAGTGAGAGAAATATGCAGAACATACGAAAGCCCCTCCCTCGGAGTGGGCTTTCTGCGTTTCAAGGGGCTGATTTGGCATTCGCCGGAGGTCTACTTCCGTTTCAAGGGGCTGTTACCCAAGTAGACAAGGCGTAAAAACGGCGGAATGGCGTTGGCGTTATGCTGCGGATACTCGTGGTATGGAGGATGACCAGCCCCTTGAAACGGAAGTAGACCTCCGGAACGGTCAAAATCCGCCCCTCGAAACGGAGATAGACCTTCGGGGCGGGGCGCGGATGTTTTTTTGGACGGCTAGGCAGCCAGCCCAAGATGTTTGCGGTATTGCGCGAGGTCATCCAGCATAGTGAATCTTTTCCCCCTGAAATGGAAATCAGGCCCCAATTCTGATGAGGTGTAGAGATTACGCGCGAAGCGGTACACAATAGGAAGCATGAATACTTGTGGTTTGGGGCATGACGTGGTGGATGTGGCCGCATTCGCCGAACAGTTGGCGGAGCCGGGGTCTCGCATGCGTGCGCTGTTCTCCGTGCGTGAGGTGCGGCAGGCATCCGACCGCGCGCGCCAGAAGAATGACGGGGAGGCCGTCCATCTGGCCGCCAAATGGGCGGGCAAGGAGGCGTTCCTCAAAGCCTGGTGCGATTATCTTGGCGATGCCCCCTATCCGTTCACGCTTGATAATTTCCCGTGGCCTGAAATCGAGATCTTGGACGATTCCCGTGGTGTGCCGCATGTGTCTCTGGGTAAGGGGGCGGCGTCAGTCTTCCAAACTGATTACGCGAATTCGGCTGCCGGCGCTCGCTATTCCTCTGCTTATTCCTCTGCTTCCGATAACGGGCCTTATGCAGTGATGCAGGAGCGGCGGAATGCGCGTTCGGCGCAGCGCTCGACTATCGGTGCGGGGTCGATGCCGCATATCCATATTTCCCTGAGCCACGATGGTTCGATTGCCTCCGCGGTGGTGACGATTTCTGTGGAATAGCGCCGGTGGCTCAAAGCAACCAGTCGGCACAGGCAGTGGAATCGGTCGAGAAGACCGAGGTGGCGAAGAAGGCTGCCAAGACAGCATCAACCCGAGCGGCCAAAACCGCTACGACTTCCACAGCAACCAAGACAACCGCAACCAAGCGCACGACGTCTCGTACGGCCAGAACCACAGCGACTAAGGCGACGACTGCCGTCCGTTCGGCCCGTACCTCCAAGGCAGCGGCGACCAAGTCCGCAACCGCCAAGCGTCCCGCTTCGAGCGCCGTGTTCAACGCTCGCCTTGCTGCTCATCAAGACGAACTCGAACAGCTCTTCATGAGCCTATATAACGATCACGACGCCTTCGACGCACTCGTCGCAAGCATGGCCGCAGCCTACGCTGACCGTCCCGCCGATTTGAAGCGTCTCGACAAAACCCGCGAGCAGGACCCGGGCTGGTACAAGCGCGGCGATATGTTCGGCATGACCATGTACACCGACCTGTTCGCCGGCGACCTCAAGAAACTTGCCGACAAGATTCCGTACTTGAAGGAGCAGAAGCTCACCTACCTGCACTTGATGCCGCTGCTTGACATGCCGCACCCGAACAACGACGGTGGCTATGCGGTCCAGGACTTCGACACCGTGGACCCGAAGCTCGGCACCAACGAAGACCTCGCCGCGCTGGCCAAGAAGCTGCGCCGCGCCGGCATCAGTCTGTGCATCGACTTCGTGATGAACCACACCGCCTCCACCCACCGCTGGGCCAAGGCAGCCGAAGCCGGCGATCCCGAGTATCAGGACTATTACTTCTGCTACCCGGACCGCACCATCCCCGACCGCTACGACCGGGATGTGCCGCAGGTCTTCCCGAACACCGCGCCCGGCAACTTCACTTGGAATGAGAAGATGAACAAGTGGGTGATGACCCAGTTCTACCCGTTCCAGTGGGACCTCAACTACCGCAACCCGAAGGTGCTCGTAGCCATGATGGGCAGCGTGATGCGCCTGGCCAACCTCGGTGTCGAGGTGTTCCGCATCGACGCCGTGCCGTACATCTGGAAGCAGCTTGGCACCAATTGCCGCAACCTGCCGCAGGTCCACACCATCGTGCGCATGCTGCGCATCATTTTGGAATGCGTCTGCCCGGCCGTGGTGCTTAAGGGCGAGGTGGTCATGGCCCCCAAGGAGCTCGCCGCCTACTTCGGTACGCCCGAGGCCCCCGAGTGCCACATGCTGTACAACGTCTCCATCATGGTTAACCTGTGGGGCGCGCTCACCAGCCGCGACGTGCGCCTGCTCAAGAACCAGATCGACAAGCTCGACTCGCTGCCCGAAAACTGCTGGTTCGTGATTCTGAATGCGATGGGCGCCGACCTCCAACCATACGAGTCCCAGCTCATCCATTTGTGATTTCGACGGTTTCCAGCTCCCCTCTTTGAGGGGAGCTGTCGCCGTAGGCGACTGAGGGGAGTCCTCGGCAAAGCCGCAATCCATCAACTAGATTTGCTGGTCCTGCTGCAGCCACACGCGTTTGCCATCCCCGAAGAAATATGTATAATAACTCAAGTCGCCAAAAGCGACGTTTAACGCGGATGTAGCTCAATGGTAGAGCCTCAGTCTTCCAAACTGATTACGCGGGTTCGATTCCCGTCATCCGCTCCACTATATAGGTTTGTGGCTAGGGTACTACCCACAACATTGCCCGTAACACCACCGCCCGCAACAGAACACGGCCTTGGTGAGTCGTATGTTTGCGTTCACAGAAATTGCATGTAGTATGTCTCCGTGTATGCGTAGCGGTATGTGATACTGCACACATGCGGAGCAGTGGCATACTGACGGTCGTCAGTAACTCCGGCCCCCGCGCAGCGGCGGCAAATCCGCCTCAGTTCCCAGATGGTGGGACCGGCACGCCCCGTCGAGAAGAAAAGTGCGTTATCGCAGGGTGGATGACGAGGGTGCCACTTTTCAAAAATTCCAAGGTTCTTTTCAATGTCGGGTAAAAAATTCCCTCTACCCGGGTGTACGCATTCGTGCTTTTTGCTTAATACCGTAACGCCTTATAAGCGTAACGCCGGGTTTTGGCGTACGTGATCGTAAGAGACAGGCAAGGTTATGAAGAGAATTGCAGAATGGTTCGCAGCGGTAGGGGCCGCGGCGGGCAGGAAAGGCAAACGGTTAGTGGCGATCGTTGCCGCCGTGGCGATGCTCGGTGGCGTCGCCGGTGTGAGCGCGACCGCCATGGCGGACGATGGGAATGCCTCCACGACACAATCGCAGACCACCGATGAGAAGGCGGCCGCCAGCGCGCCTGCTCCTCTTTCCACCGAGGGAACAAACGGCGTGCCGGATGATCCGACGTTGTCTGCTCCGGCCCGCGAGAAGACCGTTACCGCCAATGAAGACGGCACGTACACGGTGGCGTTGAACGTCACCGGTGCGAAGAGCGCGGGTACGGGCGAGATCGTGACGAACCAGCCACTCGACATCGTGCTGGTGTTGGATGTGTCCGGTTCGATGGCCGAAAAGATCGCTAGCGGTTGGAACCAGCCTACGAAGATTGACTCGCTCAAGACCGCGGTCAATAAATTCATCAATGCGACGGCTGCAGAGAACGCGAAGATTACCGACCAGAGCCAGCGGAACCGCATCGCCCTGGTGAAGTTCGCCGGCACCGAGAAGACCAGCGTCGGCAATGACTTTTACCGCGAAGGCTGGTCCTCCTACAACTACACGCAGATCGTCAGCAACCTGACGTACGACGTCTCCGGACTGACGAGCACGGTTAACGGCCTGAGCGCGTCCGGCGCGACCTCCGCCGACTACGCCTTCAACCGCGCCCAGGCGGCGCTAACGTATCAGCCTCGCGCCAACGCGAAGAAGGTCGTCATCTTCTTCACCGACGGCGAGCCGAACCACGGCAGCGGGTTTGACCCCACCGTCGCCGCCACCGCGGTGAACAAGGCGAAGAGCCTGAAGGACGCCGGGACGACCATCTACTCGATCGGCGTCGTCAGCGGTGCCAACCCCGGCGACACCTCGAGCAACCTGAACAAGTACATGCACGGCATCTCCAGCAACTACCCGGATGCCACTGCAACGAGCAGTGAGCATTTGTGGGGAAAGTCTTGGAACGCCAACCTCGGTGACCGCGCCGAGACCAGCAGCTACTACAAGGCCGCCACGGATGCCGGCCAGCTGAACAACATCTTCGAGTCCATTTATCAGGAGATCACCAAGACGGCTGAGTATGCCGACGTGACGATTCACGACAGGCTGTCCAGCTGGGTCGTGAGCTCCGACAGCGCCTCCGAGAATGGAGAGCCCGCGGGCTTCACGTACACGAAGACCCAGCACGGCCAGACCACGACGTGGGCTGACGCCCCGGAGGCGACGGTTGCGGATGATGGCACCGTGTCTTGGCCGGTCAAGTCCAACGGCGGCAAGCTTGAGGACGGCGTCACCTACACGGTGAGCTTCAATGTCAAGCCGACGCAGGCTGCGTTCGACGAGGCTGTTAAGAACCACAAGGACGATGCCAATGCCTCCGGCGACAACAACTTCTACACGAACGACAACTCCAGCGCCACTGTCGACTACAAGACCGTGGTGACCTCCTCGCAGGGCGGCACGACGACGAGCGATCCGCAGACCGCCGCCTACCCGCAGAAGCCGACCATCACCCTTCCGGTCTCCAAGATTACGGTGACGAAGACTTGGTCCGACGACAACGAGAATCACGCGAATGATTCCGTGCAGGTCCAGCTCAAGCAGGACGGCGAGGATTATGCCAACGGTTCAGCAACTCTGAATGCCGCCGGCAACTGGACTCACGAGTTCACGGTGCCTGCCGGCCCTGAGGGGCACACATACTCGGTTTCCGAGGTCAAGGTTGAAGGCTATGACTCCAAGGTTGATAAGACTGACCTCAAGCTACAAGGTTTGACCGCACAATCCGGTGCCTTCACGGTAACCAACACGCCTTCTTACGTGACCTTGCCCGCTTCGGATGTCAAGGTGACGAAGGTTGTGCAGGGACATGCTGCTAATTCGGACTTCGGCTTCAACCTGAAGTGCGTGGATAGCACGGATGCGAATGCTGGTAAGTGCGCTGACGTTACCGGCTTGGCCAACAATGGACTGACTACGACTGTGTCCAAGGACGAATTGACTGCTAGCGGCGCGAGCGCGACGGTTGGCTTCGGCAATGGGGACCTGAAGTTCAGGGTTCCGACCGGTGCTGACAATTTGGTCTACACGTTCGAGGCTTCGGAGGACACCGAAAAGCCTGCTGCCGGTTGGAAGTATGACAACGATAAGGTGACCGTCAAGGTCACGGTCTCCAGGACGGATGCCGTTGTCTCTTACGAGTACGGCGAGAACGATTCCGACCGAACGAATACGGAGTCGGCACAGTTCACGAACAAGTATGTGGCTATCTCCAGTCTGCCGCTGACCGGTGGCACGACTGGTCGTGACTGGATGGTGTTCGGCGGTGGCCTGGGCCTGCTGGCCCTGCTGGCTGCTGCGGGCTACACGGTCTGGCGTAAGCGTCAGCTGGTCTGATTTCAAGAAACTTGAGGTGGTTTTGGCTCCTCTCGCTGAGGGGAGCTGGCCGCCGAAGGCGGACTGAGGGGAGTCAATGAAGGCTTCCCTCCCCGAAAAAAACAATAAGGATTTGCGGACCGCGGAGGCCCCGCTGTGGGGTTGCGGCCTCCGCGATTGCAAGAAAATCAATCACAATAAGGAAGAGAGGGTTTCTCATGAAGTTGAGGAAGCTTTTCGCGGGTGTCGCTGCTGCGGCCACCTTGCTCGGTGGCATGGCCTTCGGCGCCACCACCGCCAACGCGGCTGAGGCCAACATCTCCAGCACGACTATCACAGTCAACGCCACGGATGCAAACCAGTTCTACACCAAGCCGGTTGACACCGCTGACCTGCAGGCTAACCTGCGCATGTTCAAGTACGTTGAGCTCGCCAAGTATGTGTCTGATGGCAACACTGGCGTTGAGCTGGAGGGTTTGGTCTCCGGTGAGGCAGTGGATGCTGCTTTCGCTGCTGCTGGTTACAACGACCAGACCAAGGGTGATTCCCTGAACGAGTGGGCCTGGCTGGGCAACACTACCCTGACCGCCGCGCAGACCACCGCTTTTGTGAACGCGCTTAAGGATCTGGCTGTCACGGACATTACCCCGACGGCTTCTAACGGTGGCAAGACCCAGACCTTCACCTTCGCTGAGGGTGGTCTGTACTTGATTGTCGACCAGAGTGGAAAGCTGGTCGTCGAAGATAATGACACTCACAAGCTCGTGTGGAATGGCAATGCTCCGATTCTCGCTGGCACTGCTATCACGGGCGCCGCGCCGTCCGTGAACAACGCCACTGGCGTTCTCGCCGCTGCCGGCGTTGTCGACCTGAAGAGCAGCAAGGAAGAAACCACCAAGGCTGGTGCCGTGACTTGGCAGAAAGTCGACAAGAACGCTGCTGCTCTGACTGGTGCTGAGTTCCAAGTGTACGAAGGCGATGTTAGCGGTCTGTCCGCTGACGAGCTCAAAGCGAAGACTCCGCTTAAGTTCAATGGCTCTAACGGTGCGTATTCTCTGCCGACCGCCAATGCTGATGGCACTTACCCTGAAGGCGCCACGGACACACTGCAATCCAACGCTGAGGGTAAGTACACTCTGAACGGTCTTAAGCTCAACACCACCTACACCGTGATTGAGACGAAGGTCCCGACTGGCTACAACGGCACCTTCGTTGGCAAGTTCACGATCACTACCGGTGCAACCGCAGATGCTGCTGCCACCTTCGCTGGTAAGGATGCCTGGAACCTGTCCAAGGACAACAAGGGCACCTTCCAGGTCACCAACGTCAAGAACATCACCCAGCTGCCGCTCACCGGTGCCGCCGGAACCATGCTGTTCTCCGTGATCGGTCTGCTGATCGCGGGTGCCGCGGTGACCGTGTTCGTCAAGTCCCGTTCCACCAAGCGCGCTCTCAACGCGTGAGCTTGACTGCTGCTTATAACTGAGCAGCTATAACAATGGCCGATCTGATTATTCAGATCGGCCATTTGTCATATTGGCGGCATCTCAGACGGATGACTTGTGGACCATCTCCGAATCTTATGGGCAATGTATGGCATTTTGATTTGAATGTAATGGGGCCGGGCATCGAAAATAACTTGTGTTTCACCACAACAAACGTTTCACGCAGGCTCGGTAACAATCGCCAAGCGAACACAATCGTAGGGGAGGTGAAGGATGGGCCTGTATACCCCATTCGTGGGCCGATTATCGTTCAGTTGCCGTCCAGCCACTACTCAGGCTCCACTTAAACGGGGATAAAAACGACCCTACTAGGGGTTAGGCATGTCCGAATTATAAGTATTACTATCCCGAACTATGGCATTCACCCCATAATCAAGGGGGGTGTGCAATGAGCCTTCCAACGAGTGTAAGGGATGAGGATGACCAGTGGTGGAGGGACTTTTAGCCCCGAGGAGATCAAGTATCTGAAGTCGTTGCCGGCAGTGGCGGAAGCCACGGCGAAGCGCATCACCTATACCGATGATTTCAAGCGTTACTGTGTAGTCCACTACAACGAAGGTGCCTCACCCGTGCGCATGTTCCGTGAAGCCGGATTGGATCCGGCTCTAATCGGGTACAAGCGCATCGAACGTTGCCTTGCCCGCTGGCGTGAATCGCAAGACGAAATCCTGAACTCCGGCAATGCCAAAGCCGGCGTGGAAAATAAGCTGGGGGGGGGGCTTAAGATTCGGAGCTTTTCCGCTCGGGAGCCGCGGGCGCACCAAACATTCCGGAGAGTGCGCGAGCAGCGAGAGCTTGGCGCGACTCGGCGGAATCGTCACTTCCGGCTGGTACCGGCAGCGAATCCGATTTCCACGTATCGCCCGAACGTCGCGCCATCATCTTCCCCGTCTCCCGCAAAGAGCAGAACAATGACCTACGCGACTTGCTGATTTCGCAGCAGGTACGTCGTATCGACGAACTGGAGCGTCAGGTCGACATGCTCGAGGCCCTGCTGCACGGCAGGCGGCGTAAGGAACAGGCTGCCAATACGTTGCCTGAGGAACAGACGGATACAGCGGCGGACAAGTCGCCGGATGCAGACGGGCAGTAGCAGTAGCCTGTCTGTATCCAATCAGCGCGCGAAACCGCAGGGAGCATCAGGTACTTGCCCAACACGCACGCTAAGATAGGCATCGCAATAATCGGCATGGCAATACATGGCAATGAGCAGGTAATCGGCGAGGCGGTGCATGGAGCAGGAACCCAACGAGCAAGAACCTAACGAGGCGACGGAAATCGTAGGCGGCAAAGTAGAGACCGTCGAGGTTTCCAGGCACCCCGAGGCTTCCATACCCGAGACCGATTTGTCTTTGGCTGATATCGAGCGCCGTCGCTCCCATCCGTTGCGTTGGGCGTTGATTATTCTTGCCGTACTGTGCGCCATCATCGCGCCATACTGGTTCGGTCGCTCGCTGGCGGTGAATAATACTGACTCCATTGTGGCCGTGCTCGGGGGAGTGTCTCCGCAAGGTATCGCACTGGTTGGTTGGGTGGCCGTGGTGATCACGTACGTCGGATTGGCGATGGCGGTGGTCGTCTCGCCGTCCTGGCCATGGCTGATCGTGTTCGTGCTCGGGCTGGCCTGTGAGCAGTTCATCGCGGGACTCAGCATGCTCAATCTCAACTTCTGGTATTCCACGTACGTGGTCTACGGCAAGCAGGCCGGTCTGGCGAATGCCGCGAACCTCGGCATTATGGGGGCGGCGATCGGCATCGCCGTATATGCCCTGGTGTTTGTTGGTCTGCTGGTGATTATCCGGAAGACCTCGCCGCTGAACGTACTGACCAAAAGCTGGGCGAGTTTCATTCTGTACTTCGTGATTGAAACCATCGCCCTGCTCGTGGTGTTGTTTGGCGGATTACTCACCACTGTGTGAGCGCACGTGAGTCGCCGTACGTCGCTCAATACTCACCGCTCACTGCTCACCACCGCGCAAACCGTGTGCCCGATGTCTATTTAGAGGTGCAACACCCCCTGTTGGTCCTGCAATTATAGCAGTTCGTCGGCGAATGCCTCGGCGGGCCGGATTCAATTTGTAAGCGCAACGCTTGTGTTCGGGCTGGCTGCCTTCGATTGT
>OGTB01002201.1_pt1 | contig 11483 bp, 10 predicted proteins | sample 1553611 | NCBI WGS metagenome assembly OGTB01 (sample SAMEA2580032, study PRJEB22360) | human gut metagenome | biome: human gut; feature: human-associated habitat; material: faeces | place: Denmark | collected 2008/2010 | reverse complement strand
GTTTTGAGTCGTTTTGTTTATCTTTTAGACCATTGCTTTTTTTGTATTTTTCAGCCTTTTTTGCGGTCTGGACTTTTTTTACAGCCCCTTTTATTCTGTTATGCGCTTAATTTCTTCAACGCCGTTGCCCGAATACATTATGATTCGGTTTGAATCTTCTCCTTTTTCTGAACAGCGGTATCTTTTTAATACTCCGCGAAACCGCCCGAGGCATATCAAAATCACCGACGGTTCCGACCTCGATAAATCGGAATGCCGAACTCAACCGTCAGATGCCGTTTTTTGTTTACCGTATTTTTCTTCCGATTCTTTGGTGCTTGCGTCAAACAGTTCCTGTGCCCGTGCCTGAATGAGGGATATATCAGTTTTATCGGTATCGGCGAACCCGCGCTTTATCTTTGCGGAAGCCACGGCATGACTGTCGTTTGTTTTGGATTCGTCCGCTTCGGACAGGAACTTTTGCAGCAATCCCAAACCGGAGGAGTAGCGTAGTTCCACAAGTTTTGCGCGGTATTCCAACTCCGTGGGAGTGATTGCGGGAAAGCGCTTCATATCCGATGCGTGCTGTGCCTCGTGCTTTAAAAGAGAAACAAGAAAGCGTTCGCTTTCAAAATCATACGCCTGCTCAATGCAGTTTATCGTGCCGTCGGGAGAAGCCCAGCCTCCCGTGCCGAATCTGCCGAAAGTGAGATAATCCATCCAACCGCGAAAGACGAAGCCTTTGAGAATGTTGACCGTATATTCGGCCTTTCCGTCGGGCAATTCGACGAGGTAGACGGTCGGAACGGTATCACGCCAGATATAGGGACCGTAATATCCCTGCGTTTTTCCGAACAGAGAATGGTAACCGTTCGCTTCAAACACAGATTGAAGGCGCTCCGTCAGAAGCGTTTCGTCGGCGTTCGGCATATCCAAAAGCGTTTTCAGCTGCGTCCGCAGTTTTTCCGCAGCGTCCGTCTCGGATAAGCCGCAGTAAAAGGTGTCTCGGAAATAAATCTGATACCGCCGCAGAATGTCGTTGAGTGCGTCGGGGACTTCAAACGTGCGGTATTCACGGTTTTCAAAAATCGCGACATACGCGGGCAGAACGTCTTTGAACTCTTCATGTTCGCGCATATATGCAATTGCACCCTTTATATCTCCGTTCATAAAAAACTGACTGATTTGCATATTGCTTTCTCCTGTGTAAATTCCCTTTTACCTCTCCGCAACTTTCTGTGCATAGTCTCCCAAACCGTGCTCAAAATCAAGTCCGAAGCGGGTGTCGGTCTGCGCCGCATAGGTGCGCTTTATGCTGCCTACGGTCAGGTCAAGGGCGATGTGGGCGGCGGTTGTTCTCGAACCGTAACGATAAAAATTGGGGCTATCCCATCGCAAAAAGACCGAGCGTAGCGAGCAGTTTTTGCGATTAGCCATACGCGGTTTACGCGGACGCGTAAACAATCGCGTGGCGTAAGGGCGAAGAAAAGTCCGTTCTCATAAGGTTTCACGGGCTAATCTTTCCCTCCGCATTGCGCTCACTTCTTGCAATACACAAAGTATTGCTTCAAAGTGACCGCTTCACGGAGAAAAACATTATCTCCGTGAAACTCTTCGACCTGACAGCCTTGATTTTGTTCTGTTTTGAAGTCGAGGAGAGCGAGAATACTTTCGTATTTTAAGCGACGAGACAATAAAACAGGGAAAAAGCAACACTGTCAGGCTTGTGAAAACGGGCTTTTCTTCGCCCAAAATCTGAAAAAAACGGTTTGCTCGGCTTTTCGCTTGCGAAAAACGACGCAAACTCCGCGAAGCGGAAAGAAAAGGCTTTGCCCATTTCAGGCAAGCGCCCTGTGTGCTTCAGCTAACAATTTCTGTACTTTGCCGATATAACAAAAAACAATACCAATTACTTTTTCTGTGGTTTTATTCGGTTGATTTGCCCTTTTATTTTTCCGCAACTTTGTGAGCGTAGTCTCCCAAACCATGCTCAAAATCAAGCCCGAAGCGGGTGTCGGTCTGCGCCGCATAGGTGCGCTTTATGCTGCCTACGGTCAGGTCAAGGGCTATGTCAACGGAGGTTTTGATGTCTTTTTTGTTCAGCAACGCCCCGAGAAGTGCCGACGAAAACACGTCCCCCGCACCGTGAAACATACCGTGTACGTTTTCGGAAAAAGAGAACCCGCTCTCCCCTGTTTTTGTGTCCGAATATGCCGCGCCGAGCGTCCCTTTTTCAAGCGAAACACCCGTTACGATAACGGTTTCCGAACCGAAAGACGCAAGTTTGCGCAGAATTTCTTCGATATATTCGCGGTCGTAGCCGTCGGGGCGGTATTCGGTGTTCGTAAGCAGGCACGCTTCGGTCAGATTGGGAGTGAGTATCTGCGAGCGGCGGCAAAGCGTTTTCATTTTTTCGGGGAATGTGGGGAGAAACGACGAGTAAAGCCGCCCGTTGTCACCCATAACCGGGTCGGTGAAGATAAGCGTGTCGCGGTCCGCAAGCGCGTCGATAATGCCGCATACCATGTCCGCTTGCGCTTCCGAGCCGAGGAAGCCCGTATAGAATGCGTCAACTTTCAGACCGAGACTTTTCCAATGGTTGACTATCTTCGGAATTTCGTCGGTCAGGTCAAGGTATGTATAGCCGTCAAAGCCGCCCGTGTGCGTGGACAAAAGCGCGGTGGGAAGCACCGAAACTTCAACGCCTGCCGCCGACAGCACGGGCAGGGCGACCGTCAGCGAACATTTGCCGACGCAGGATATGTCATGAATTGCAACAACTCTTTTTTGCATAATAACTCTCTTTATATTTGGATTTGATTGATATGATTTTTTTTGATATTTTATATTATACATAATATATTTTATCACCTTTGCGGCGGGCTGTCAAGGGACGAAATGCGGCAAATATTAAAACGGAAAAAACGCTTGAAATCTTTCGAAAAACAGGATTTCACGCAAAAGCAAAAATCGCGTAAAGATAAAACAGAGAAAGGGAATCGGCTATCGGACTGAAAACGAGAAATTCAATTGTCGTCCTCTCTTTCCTTCCCGATGTCGGAGAGGATTATCTGCCATGAGTCGCACATGGATTCGGCGTGGCGGGCGCGGGGCTTGACAGAAAAGAGGTTTGATGATATAATGTTAATAGGAACTAATCCTAATAATATTTTTCAGAAAGAGGGTAACGAACATGAACGCAAAAAACATGTATGCGGGAACACAGACCGAGAAAAACCTTTGGGAAGCGTTTGCCGGAGAATCGCAGGCGAGAAACAAGTACACCTATTTTGCATCCGTCGCAAAGAAGCAGGGATATGAACAGATCGCCGCCCTGTTTCTGAAAACGGCGGATAATGAAAAGGAGCACGCAAAACTCTGGTTTAAAGAATTGCGCGAATTTTCCGATACGGAAAAAAACCTGAAATCCGCCGCGGAGGGCGAAAACCACGAATGGACGGCTATGTACGAAAATTTTGCCGCGACAGCCGAGGAGGAAGGCTTTTACGAACTTGCGGAACGTTTCCGCTCGGTTGCCGCGGTCGAACAGCTTCACGAGGAGCGTTTCCGTTCGCTTCTCCGCAATATTCACAGAGGAGAAGTGTTTGCGAAGAACGAAGTCACGGTGTGGGAATGCCGCAATTGCGGGCATGTCATTATAGGAAAAGAGGCGCCCTGTGTATGTCCCACGTGCGACCATCCGCAGAGTTACTTTGAACTTTACTCGGAAAACCACTGATACTTTACCGCGCGCCGTCGGCGACAGAGGATGAAAAAGGTCCGGTTCCGCGGGTCCGCGATAATATACGCGGGAAATTCCGCGTAGGAAACCGCGTCTGTTCTTTTCGCGGACGAACACCGTTTTGAAATCGCGTAAAGGAGGATACCGAGATGAAACAGCGTTTTTTTATCTGCGACCGTTGCGGAAACATTGTCGCTTTTGTTAAAGAGAGCGGCGTTGACGTTGTCTGCTGTGAAGAGTTTATGAAAGAACTCGTTCCGCGCACGGTTGACGTTTCGAGCGAAAAGCACGCGCCGGTATATACGGTTAAGAACGGCGTTGTCGAAGTGAGTGTCGGCGCTCTGCCGCATCCGATGAGCGAGGAACACCATATCGAATGGATATCCTTGCGATCCAAGTTCGGCAATCAGCGCAAGGAACTGTGTCCGACGGGAGAACCGGCGGTCGGGTTTGCCTTGAGCGGCGGCGATGAGGTGCGGGAGGTATATGCCTACTGCAATCTGCACGGACTGTGGCAGAGCGACGATAGGTAACTGAAAAAGGAACGTAAAAAAACCGTACCGCAAGGCGTGACGGCGACGCGGTAAAAAAGAGATCGGCGGCTGAGAATCAGACTGCCTCAAAAAAATACCCGTCCTGCCTGTCCGATGCGGGGCGGGTATTTTTGAGACGCTGTCAGCCGACGGCAAAACCCGGAATCCGCCCCTGCGTTTTTATAAAAATACGGAGATGAAATCTATAATGACCCGAAGAGAAACAAAACAGCGCCGTCTTGTGTTGCAGGCGGTGCGGTCAAGACACGACCACCCGACGGCGGAGCAGATATATGAGGACGTCCACGCAACCGACCCGAAGATAAGCCACGGAACCGTGTACCGCAATCTGAACTGTCTGTCGGAGGACGGAATCATCTGCCATGTGCGCGTTCCCGGAGCAGACAGATATGATCTGCGCACAGATCTGCATTACCACATATACTGCGTAAAATGCAAAAAGGTTACGGACGCGCCGTATTCGTACAAACCTTTTCTTGACGCGGAAACGGAGGAAAATTCGGGGTACCGGATAATACGGCACCGTTTGTTTTTTGAGGGAATTTGCGCGGAGTGCGAAAAAAATTCGGGCTCTGCCGCGGAAAAAGAACCCGGTACAGGCTGACCGAAAGAAGGCTTCTTTCCACGGCGGAGCGGTGCGCAAGAGTTTTGCCCCAAAGGCGCGGCGGACAGAAAAACGTGAGTTTTTTCTGGTTTAACGAAAAAAGCAGCAACGGAAAGTCTTTGCGAAATAATTTCATATCCCTCAGGCTGAAAAAGCTTGCGCGTCGGAGCGTGAGTACTCGCGGTCTGAGGGGTATTTTTTGTCCGGGAACGGGCGTTCACCCGTCCTCTCTTTCTTCCTCGATGTCGGAGAGGATTATCTGCAATGAGTCGCGCATGGATTCGGCGTGACGGGCGCGGCGCTCGGCGGAAGAACGAGCCGAAGAGGGCGATGCGGTCGGTTTTGAGTTTTCCGAGGGCAGAGGGAAAGCGTTGGGACGGGAGTTCAGAACGGATTGACGGACGCATTGCAGGCGCAGGTCCGCGTCATCGGGATAAAGGGCGAAAACACGGGCGATACAGTGCTTTAACGCGGCGTTCGTGGGCGGTTTTTTGATGTAAAAACGCATTTGAACATATTCTTCGAGCGCACTTTTCAGGGATTCGTCCGCAACGGCGGCGATGATATCGTCGAACGTTTCGGATCGCTTACTTTCTTTCTGTGACAGTATTCTTTCTTTTGATATTCTTTTATTTATTTTTCTTATATCATTATTCTTATCGGTTTGGATTTCGGACTGCGGTTTTTCGGACTGCGGTTTTTCGAACTGCGGTTTTTCGAACTGCAGAGAAATATTATTTTTTGCATTTTCGTTTTTCTCATTTTTTTCAGATACGGCAAACGATTTTTTTTCAAAGACAAAGTATGTAACTTCATTGAATTTTCCGTCAGATGTATGAGATTGACTGATTCGAAGAAAGCCTTCTCTTCGTAATTCCGCTATGCTTGTAAGAATGGCGTATCTTGTTTCGCCGCAGTTTTCGGAAAGTGAATTTACGGAAAAAGCCCACTCGTCGGGAAAGGACAGCATATATGCCAGCAACCCCCGGGCGCGCAGGGACAAGCCCTTTTCGCGGAGGGTGGCATTGTTTATTTGGGTGAAATCTTTGTTGTGTTTTGCTCTGATTATCGGCATTTTTCTTTTCTCCTTTTGCGGTTCGGCGGATCAAGGGCAATATCCGCGGCTGTTTTACGTCTTTTCATTCAGCCGTGAGCCGAGACCTTTTTTTGTAAAGCGGCGGCAAACGCGTTTTGCGAACAGCCACGCGCCGAACCTTTTTCAACAGACAGAATACCATATCCTACCCCGTTGCGAACACCGATTGAGAAAAAGTTGCGCGGCAGAGAGAATGCGGAGTAGGCAGAGAGGACAAACATATACTTACGGTATAAAAATTTTTAGACAAACGGTATCGACGGTGTGTTGACCGCAGCTTTGAAATGTGATACAATCGTATTGAAAACAGGCAATGGTTGCGGCGCGGCGAAGCGAAAGAATCAAGAAGCGGCGGCAATAAAAAACACAAAAACGGGCTGTCGGGCGGCGAAAAACAGAGAGTGTCAATAGCGCGTTCGCTGCTGAAAAAATCGTCCGTGCTGCTTGCCGACGAAGCGACGGCGGCGCTCGACGCGAAAACGGCGGCAGAGGTTACTTACTCCATACTTTCGCTTGACGGCATAACGCGCATAGTGGTGACGCACGCGATTGAAGAAACGCTGCTGCGCAGATTTGACGGAATACTTGTTATGAAAGACGGCAAGGTCGGAGAGTTCGGAACATTCGACGAACTGATGAAAGAAAAAGGCTATTTTTACGCGTTGTTCACGGTGACGGGAACATCACGGAGATAAAACGGAATAATCACGGACGGCAGGGCTGTAAAAGACGGAAGTTTTTTGCAGTCCTGCGTTGTTTCTGCCGTGTTTGCCGGGCGATGTCACAAAACAGTTGCAATGTCGGGGTTCGCAGAGGGGACGAAAGTGGTATGGTATATGCGAAGAGCGGAAGTGTTTGCGGGACGGAAGCGGTTTCAAAAACGGTGTATTCGCAGGACGTATACAAAAAAGGAGTTATTGTACAGACGTGTCGACAAATGAGATAAAATTCATATTTGTTTTATCTTGGGTGAATCTCCGCGAAACCGCGGGCGGCGCGAAGTGCCGTTTCGGGAGTTGAGCGGCGGCGAGCAAGCGAAGCGGAGAGACGGATAAAATCAAAAAATCATTGCGGCTATCCAATCGCAAAAAGACCGAGTGCAGCGAGCAGTTTTTGCGATTAGCCATGTGCGGTTTGCGCGAATGCGCGAACTATCGCACGGCGTATAAAAATCAACTTTCGCCCGCATCAAAAATATCAATGCGGGCACGGCTGAAAAATCAGAGACAAAGGACATAAAACCAAACACGAAATGAAAGAGAAGATGAATTATGAGGAAAAAGAAGACGGAAGAACCGACGCAGAAAACGGTTAAGCAGATTCTTGAAGAGATAATGAAAAGCGACGTTAAAAATGCGGATATTCTGGCAAAATTGCAGGATTGCGGCATGGAAAAGGCGGATATAAACATGAAAACCGTGTTGGTGTATGACCTTTACGAATTGGCGCGCAAGGGCAACTCAAAAGCGGTCGATACGGTGCTGGGGCTGCTCGGAGAGGGCGGCGCCGACGACGGAAACACGGAGACGGTGATTACCGTGAACCTCGTGGACGGCGAGCCGAAGGCGACGAAGACGTCAAAATAATATTTGCAGTGTATACGGTATGCAAGTATACAGGAACTATCATCGGAACGGCGTTGAATACTTTTATCGGAAATCGGCTCCGCCGCCGTTTTGCTCTCCTTCGACGATGCCTCGGGAGGCAAAACGGAGAACTTATACCCCAAAGCCATATATTATATTTTACAATGTTATAGTTGGCAGCACCGTAAAAACCACCGCGAAACCGCGGGCGGCGAGACGAAAGCGACGAAGACGTCGAGACGAAGAGAGCATTGAAACGGCTGTGACCCGCAAGCGCATTATTACGGGTTCAGCAACGCATGTGGCGCGGCTCAACTCACCTGCCGACCGTGCCGCAGGCGGTTTCGCCGAGAATCAAAAAAGACAGAAGCTTTAATGATAACAGGTTGCAGGATATAAAACAAGAAAAGCAGCCGTAACTTACATAAAAAAACAAGGAGAACTACATGAACGAAAAACTGGAAATTTGGAAAGAAAGGTTTATAGAGGCGGAACAGGAGTATTCCGCAAGGTTGGCAAAATTTGACGCTTGGACGAAGCAGTACAAGGGCGACAAGGAGATAGTGACGGACGGCAGGCGCGGCAAAAATGCGGCGATAGTGAGGAACTTTACATTTGAATTGATAGAATCTCAAATCGACAACACCATTCCGATGCCGAAAGTGTCGTCCCCGATTCATTCGGAGAAAAAGGAAAAGAACGCGAGAGCGATAGAGGCGATGCTGCGCGCCGTGGTGCGAAAGATCGCTCCGGAGCGAACGAACTCGGAAGAGGACAGAATGACGAAGATACTCGGGCAGAGTTTCCGCCTTGTGGGCTGGGACAGTTCGAAAAACACGCACACGACCTGCGGTGAGCCGTTTGCAAGGCTTGTACACCCGAAACAGGTCATTCCGCAGGCAGGGGTCGCGGAAATTGACGCGGCGGACTATGTTTTTGTGACATTTACGGACACGAAAGCGAGGTTGAACAGGCGTTACGGCGTGGTCGTGGAGGACGAGGACAGAGACGATTTCCGTGACGAAAACACGGACATCGTGACGCAGATAACGGCATATTACATAAATGCGGAGGGTACTCTCGGCGTATTTTCATGGGCGGGCAACACGGTTTTGGAAGACTATGAAAAATACCGTGCAAGGCTTGAATATGAGTGTCCGAAATGCGGGGCAAGACACGCAGTCAAGGGCAAAAAATGCTCGTGCGGCGGCAAGGCGACGGTTGCGAAAGAGAGTTTCGGCGAGGAACTTTTTGCGCCGTTGACACGTTCGGACGGAAGCGTTATCCCGGCAACGGAGACGGCGGACGGGGTTGAAAAAAGGACGTTTCTCCCCTATTACACGCCGACGGTATTTCCGCTGATAATGCGAAAAAACGTGTCTCTTTACGGGCAGTTCGGCGGCGAGAGCGATTGCGGGCTTATCTCGGATTTGCAGACAGCGCACAACAAACTTTACAGCAAGGTACAGGAAAAATTGCTTAAAGGCGGCTCCGTGCTGACGCTTCCGCGTGGGGTGCGCATAGAGACGTCGGACAGAGAGGACAAACTCGTTTTTCTTGACAACACGGCGCAAAAAGCGATGATAGATGCGATAAACCTGCAACCGTCGGTGCAACAGGACTTGCAGTTGCTGGACAAGTATTACGAGGACGCGCGTTCGACGCTGGGCATAACCGACGCATACCAAGGCAAGCAGGACAACACGGCGATGTCGGGCACGGCGAAGCAGTTTTCGGCGTCACAGGTTGCGGGCAGAATCGAATCAAAAATTCGCCTGAAAAACATGGCGTATTGCGACTTATTCAAAGCGATTTTTCAGTATATGCTGGCGTATGCGGACGAACCGAGAACCTACGGCGAAGAGGACAGCCGCGAGCATGACGAGGTGTTCTGCCGCTATGATTTCCTTGAACGGGACGCGGACGGCGAGTGGTTCTATGACGACGATTACATTTTTGAGGTTGATTCCTCGGCGGCACTTCTCTCCGACAGGCAGGCGATGTGGGCGGAAGTCAGAACCAATTTCGCGGACGGAACGTTCGGAGACAAAAACGACGGAAAGACCATAGAGACCTATTGGAAACAGTTGGAGCAGCTCGATTATCCGAACGCGGCAAGCGTTAGAAAATCTTTGACGGCGAAAAACGATGAAAAACAATAAGATAAGCACAATAAATCGGCGGCATTTCTGCCGTCGATTGTTTTTTGAAAGCGTAAAAAATCAAAAAGATATTTTACAAAAGCACCAATGGAAGATATTAAATTAAAAAGAAGACATTGCAAAAAACGTAATGTCTTCTTTGTGTATTTTGAGTAAATTATCCTGCGGCTTCGGATATGATCACTTTTCAATCAAAGCGCAGCGCTCTGTGATGAATCGAACGATGTAATCGGTTTTGACTTTCATGTTCAGAGAGCGAACGCAGTCGCGGACAGTTTGTTCCGATACGGCGGGAATGAACTTTTTGTATTCGGGGTGGGCGGACATGAAGTCGTTGAAGAGTTCGACAAGCATATCGCCTTTCTTCGGAAGCGCGGGATAGCCGCGGGAAATGAGCGCCATATTGTTATCGAAATTCGGTGCAAGTCGGAGAAGTTCTCCGCTTTGTCTGTCTCGGAGCAATCCGAAATTATTCGTGTGGCGGTCGGGGTTGGCGACAAGCGTATCGAGAAAAATCATTTTTACATAATCGGGCAGAGCATCGGGACAAAGTTCGGAAAGTTTTGCCGCAACGTCGGAGTAATCTTCGTTGTCACCCATGAATGCGGATGCGGGTTCGAAATTGAATTTGCCGTCTGTGAAATCCGACGTTCTGATAAAGCCGTCGCCGCGAAAATAGTCAGCCATATTCATTCCGAGCGCTTTGCCGAGACGGCAGACGAACAGTTCGGAGAACATTTCGTTGTGATTTGCCCTTTTCAGCATTTCCCACTTGCCGCCATAGAGTTTCCAGCATTTTTCAAAACTGCCGACAGCCGTCAATTCGGGGGTTCGGGAGTTTTTTGCGCTTGCGGCGCGGTTGAACGAATTATAAGTGCCCTTTAAGGCAAGCGTCGAAAAATAATCGTCGGAGAAGCATACGTCGGAATATTTGAGTTCAGACCCTATCGGGCGAATCCAATAATTGTCTGTCACGGTTGCGCCGTTGACATGGATAACAGTTGAAAGGTCGTCCTTTTCGGCAAGGCGAAGCGCTTTTTTGAGCAGACGGGAATTTGCGCGATGACCGTCTATCGCACGCGTTTCGAGCCACATATCGGGATTGTGAACGCGGCAAAGATAAAGCGGCAGAAGTTTTTTGCAAACGACGGTGAATTTTCCGTTTTCCCAGAGCGCAACGAGTGTGTCGCCGCTCATAATTTCGTAATTTTGAATCATACGCGTTCACTTCCTTTCTTAAATATCAGTATACCATAATGCAAAAAAAAATTCAAGAGCGAATAAAAAAGTTTTTTGACGGCTGTCGGGACAGCGAGTTTACAAAAGCGTCACAATATCGGTGTTCGCAGAGAGGTTGAGCGTGGTAACATAAGGGTGCCGATGAGGAAAGCGGCAAGCCCGAGCAGAAGTCAGCAGGCAACGGATAGTGGTCAGTTGGCAGTTGGCAGCGGACAGTAGGCAGAAGCGGCTGCGGGCGGCAGATAGTAAGCAGAGGGCAGCAGGCAGTTGATAGCGGGCAGCGGGAAGTCGGCAGTTAGCAGCAGGTAGCAAGCAGTTGGCAGCGGACAGTAGGCAGAAGCGGCTGCGGGCGGCGGGGCATTATACAGGAGGCGAAAGCACGGATAGACATCTGAAAAACAGTAAGGAACGGGCAGACGCCGCGGGCGAAGCGGAACAGGACATCGGTAAAACAGAAAGGACGGAACAGACACATGGACGGAACGGGATTTGCGGGCAGGATAGCCGCCATAGGAAAAAGG
>OGTB01002193.1_pt1 | contig 11513 bp, 5 predicted proteins | sample 1553611 | NCBI WGS metagenome assembly OGTB01 (sample SAMEA2580032, study PRJEB22360) | human gut metagenome | biome: human gut; feature: human-associated habitat; material: faeces | place: Denmark | collected 2008/2010 | reverse complement strand
GCTGTATTTCCCCCATGGATTTCCCCAACAACATCATGTTCATCCGTGTTTCCACCAGCTGCATTGCCGCTCACCGAGAAGTGCTGGTAGTTATCCATAACTAGATAGCGCTTGCCATTTGAAGTAGCTACGACCGTATTGGGCAAAGCAATTACATCTCCAGCATTGTCATTGAGCTCACAAAATCTTCCAAAGCTACGAACCGTTGACTTTTTAGGAGCAGAAATTGGGACGACATTTTCCTGATGAAACGCAAGTGCCGCAAAACGGCTGCTTCCGTGGTCACCAGTCACAACTACATACTCGTGGTTCTCCAAGAGCTCCTCAACCTTCTTAGCCGCATCAGAAAACACGGAAAGCTGATGGACAATGCAGGAGTAGTAGCTTTTGTCATCTGGCATTCCCTTATGCGAGAAGGAATCTAGCCTATCCCACTTAATGGTCATGGGGTCGTGTTCGTCCCATTGATGATTATATTCTGTTTCTGTGGGCAGAAGTGCAGTGGCTAGTTTTACGGATTCCGGAACAATGCCCCGTACTTTTAGCTCGTATAGAAACAAGGGCGTATATTCACTTCCAAATCCGTCAATCCAAAATGACACGCAGTCTTGCCCCTGCAGCTTATGCATGAGCTTGTACCGAGCATCAAATCGGTCAAAAGTCATTTGGACTGGATAATCACCCGGATATCGATTGATGATTTTGTTCTTACGATACCAGGCCATATACTCATCTATGACATCATCACAACCTATTTCATCCTTCATGTAAGATGCCAAAGATGGATAATCACGTTCTAACAAGGTAGTAGCTATCGCGCTCGGTTCAGCACCACTACGAAGCATGTTACTGATTACCTTGACAGCATATGTCTTTTCTTCGTGAGTCTGATAAGTAAGGAGCTTCAGTTTTGTCTCGTCCAACGGCAGCTTATCCATGAGCGCAAAATACGAGTCATCAAAGGAATGAAAAGACAAAGCTCGAACAGCAGCCATCCGCTCCTCAATCCAGCGGTCACTCCTGTTTGAAATGAGCAAAATCTCATCCCGAATCTTCTCTGGAATTTCAGAAGCACATGATGCCTTTTTGCAAGCATAACTATAGTACTCATCGGTCGGATATACCCTATACCAGAGCCAAACAAGATTCTTCTGAAAATCGTTCAGAGTTTCCCATCTTACCGCAACAGAAACAAAGTCAAACTCATTGACATTCAATGCATCGAGTACGACTTTATCAAACGATGCCGTCTTTGCCGCATAATGTGAGGTACAATTAACAACGCGGCTCCAGAAGTCATTGCTTTGCCATTTTTCAACTAGTAGATTGCCGTCCACCAAAATGTCCACAAGATATCTGAATGGGCTATCAATGGGCTTAATATTGACTGTACCATAGGCTGTTTCGACATTCCCATACTGCATGGTCACGACTGAACAGGGCACATTTCTTCTAAGAATTATCTGCCAGTCCCGGAACCATGAGGTCAAATTATCTGCATCCGGATTAATGGCATCCTTGAATTTGGGGGAATATACAGATACGGTATAGTTTTCAACCGATGGCGCAGAATCGAGCGTCCAGACATAATCTTCTTGGCGCTCATCAATTGCTCCGATAATCCGGTCAAAGATATCTCTACAATTGAAAACGGGAATGATAACTCTGGTTTTGGACGCTTCCGATTGCTGCGTTTCCCAAAATGCGCTGAACTGGCGACGGTCAGGATTTAATTCACGTTTCGTGCACAAACGTAGGTATTCACCAACAGAGAGTAGCAAAACCTGCTGTCCCTCGCATTCCTTCAACTTGTTCTTAATCTGGTCAAATTGAGGGACAGTATCTGGCGCACGGCAAAAATCGGCCACATTTATCGTGACATCGCAGATACCCTTCAGCTGATGCTCAAGCGCAGAATAGTCGTCAAGGTTCTCGACGAAAATAATCCGTGTAGGGTACCGGGAACCGAAGCCACGTTCCTGGCTGAGCTTTTCCTTGATTTCAGCAATTGTCACGATTTAGCCTCCTCACTTAATAAACAGCGTATAAAGGTCGGGATTCTCGTCGAGGAGCTGTACGACCTTGTCACGCAGCTGTGCCTCCGACATTGACTTCACTTTCTTCTTTGCTTCTCCACAGAATTTATCACGAAGGAAAGCATCAACCGTCTTTCGGATTTCTCCCACTTTGTTGGCCCAGGAATAAACATCAGAGGTCAATTTCGTGTTAGTTTTCAGTCGAGAAACCAAAACCGGCCCAGATGATTCAAAAGCGCTACGATAGCTTTCGCCAATCTGGGAGATAAAGCAACTGGCAATAAATGCTTTGTCCTTCAGAGCGCTGACAGTGTGTGTCTCAAAAAACTGCGTAGCATTATGGAGAGCAGTATTGTCCGCAATTTTACCGTCCTGCACAGTCTTTAGCACTATAATGTGAGGAAGTACTTCATCACTGACAACCCAATGGATGGGTACGGCATAGTTTGCGCACCAAAGGGTGATGGAGTCATAGCCACTCTGTTCTTTCCAAAGTTCCTGAATGCGTACTTTGTTTCTATTATAGGCAACCTTGTTCAGCTGCGCGTCGATTCGGGCATCAAAATCTGCAGCCGGAGAATTATAGTTTACAGTTTTCAGAGATTTGTAGATGCCGTCAAGCTCCTCGTCAGTGCAGTTGTGTCCATGGGATTCCATATACCGTTGCAGAAGCGGTTTCGAAGATGAAACAAAGCCCCACACTTTCTGCGCATCCGATTTCAAAAGCTCTGCATAGCTTTCTCTGTCTGCAAGTTCAATTTTCGACCACTGCGTAGTAGAAATAACCCTCATCGCCTGCAGCGCAGGTGTCCAACTGAAGCCGAGTTTCTCAATAACGGTTCCTGGAACTTTCATGTGGTCGAACATGTTTGCAATATCGTCGCTGAGAAGCTTGATGCTCTTTCGCTTAACGGTCAGTGCATCGTTCAAGATGGCAACAACCCGGTACTCTATGCAAAGTTCAGAAAGTTTTTCCTCTACTTGGGCCTCTGTCCAAGTGGAAACCTGCCCCTGCATCATTTGATGGATAGCGTCAAACAAGTCATGACTTGTAAGGCCAATGGCCTTTTGCAGTTCCTGAAGTTCATTGCATTTCTGAGAAATGAACGAACTGAACGCGTCATAAACTGTATTCTGGTCAAAGTAAAGGCTTGCAAGCGCTTTCCGAACAGGCCCATGTCCGGTGAACTTTACAGTGATGTTTCCCATTACCTGCTCTTGGTCACCGTTCTCAGACAGGAAATCGCAGAACAGGTCTATTATCTCATCTGCCGTTTGCTTTGCAGCTGCGCCACCAAATTTCTCTTCTGGAGCGTATTTCAGAACCCAGAATGGAGCGCCAGCCTTCTCTGTACACTGCTTGGACATGTACTTCCGAGCTTCGGTTTCATTGACCGCTTCGCTGTCCTGAAGCTGAAAGACCTTCTGCACATAAGGCTTGAATTTCTGCCATACTTCAGAGCCGGGGGAAAGATAATTGTTGATAACTTCCTCTTTGCAGAGGCTGGTAATCATCGTGGCTAGTGTTTGGTCAGTCAGCGGCCACGGATTATTATCTCCTTTGTTCCAGCTAAACTCACTGTTGACATAGTAACGCAGCAAGAAACCAAGGATGTATCCGCAGGCCATGCAATTATAGTAGCCATAAGGCGCGTCCTGGAGTTCCTGCCAAAGAGCATCCAATTTAATCTGCGTTCCTTGAGAGAAACGCTGTAAGATAAAGCTCGCAATCTTGGCAACTGCAGCTGCGCCATCGTTTCCTTTGCTTTGCGCGAGTGCTTCAAGACCCTCAACATCCCACACACCAGCCTGCTTCAGACCATTTACAATATTGCCGACCTGAGTATTAGGAGATGTTTTTTGCACACCAGCCAAGGCAGTGCTCTGCTGAATCTTCTTAAAGGCAGTATTCGTCGAAACGATAAGTTCAGGAGCTGCAGTGAAAATGGAACCGAAGATTATATCCTTCTCCAGTTTTGTGGCAAAGTAAGAGGTGCCGTATTCAGACGGATAAACCTTATCTCCGCAAACGACCATAAGCTGGTCATCCATTGCAGGCGCAGACCACTCCTCAATAACGCTGCTTGCCTCATCCGAATACCGTTCTGAATCGCCGCTTTTACCTTCCTCACCAGCAAGCTCAGAATGTGTCATAGCATTATACCATCTATCCAGATGGTCTTCGGTCAGCGGAGACTTCAGAAGGTAAATAGCCATGCGCCCTGTTTCGTCCTGAGCGGCGAGAGTCTTTACTTGTTCTTGCATTGCCGCAAACTGACTGGATTCGGAAATCGCTATGACAAGAATTCCAAACTTATACGGGCACTTTTTCAGTTCCGTTTGAACCTCTCCAAAACGAGCATTCATTGATGTCGTTCCGGAATCGCAGGCCGCGATAAACATTCTGCCATAAGATGCGCTTGTCTTGTCCCAGATTTTTGCTTCCATGGACTTTGCAAAATACCCGTTTTTCTTAAATAATTCGTAGCGGGTATACTTCTTGATGAGCATCTCTTTGCGGACATCGAATACGTCTGCGTTTCCAGTGTAGGGAATCTGTAGGCGCATATCTCCGTTCGTCATGGCATCAAGGCGGAGCACGCCTATCTGCTCAAGGTCGGAGAGGTACATCTCCACATCTTCCTTGTTCAGCTGACCAGCAAAGCATTTATACAAGGTGCTTCTGGTAGCAGAAACCTTGCGCTGTGTGGCCTGACTATAAAGATTGCTGACAGTTCCAGAGGACATGACCGCAATCAGCAGCATGGCCGCTTTGAACACATGCATGTGATAATCGTCTGCGATGTATTCACGCTTCGCCATAAAATGCTGATATGCGCTTTTGGCCTCTGCTGAAAAACTACGAACGTCGCTCTCTCTGGTAAAGAAATAATCCCACAGGAAATCCGGGGTCAACCACCGCCAGTCATCCGGGCCATAATTATTGATGTAATAGATAAAGCCGACATTCTCTTCGGACTCTTTCGTATCCTTCATAAAGCGGAAGAGTGTACGCTGGGAAGCTCCGAAGTTCTGGGCAACAATTGCAAGGAGCGAAAGCGTCATCGGGTGCAGCGGGCAGAGCTGACGGAGGCGTTCCTTCTTGCTGCTCATGTCCAGATTATCGAAATCGGCGATGTTTTTGCTGATGGATTTCATCAGCTTATCTTTTTCCGCATTCCATTGCTCCTCCATCCCCGCACGGGTAAGGATGGAACTGCCAATCAACTCATAGGCCGCACTTTCGCTCACATGAAAGTCAAGAGAATGATAGCGGTGGACAATCTGCTCGTAGACTTCTTCTCCAATCTGGCTGACCCAGCTAGGTGCTCTGTGGACAATCAGGAACATGAAGAAGGGCTGCTCCTTGCAGAACTCCGAGAGAGGCTGAAGAACATCATCAGTCGGATTGTTACGGAGATATGAGGTGAATTCGTCCCAGATAAAGACGATACCGGTATCCTGCAGATTGTTCCCTTCGATGACATCGGCGACCCAATCTTTAAACATCTGAAGGGAAGTAAAGAAGCCCCAGCCCTTATCTCGATAGATACGGGCGACAACATTTGCTGCTTTCAGGTTCCCCGCGTTCACTTCCTCGCGGAAGTCATCGACAGAGCCATATTCTTCATACAGAGCATACGTCTGGTTCGTGAAAAGCTCGTCCCAATTGATGGAGGAATCGTTGACAGCGTCTTGTGCAGCAGCAACTAGAGACTTTTTACCGTAGTAAGCGGATGCGCCAAATTTCTCCTTGAGTTTTTCGCGGATGGCATCCTCCATTGTCATCATGAGCTGGATGCCGCTCTTAATGTCGGTAGCCTGACTCTTCCAGATAACAAGGAACTCTCCCTTTTCCCGAATGGAAAGGAACTTCTCTCTATACGGAATCAGCATCTGGTTTGAGAGGAATTTTCGAATAGAATCGACTTTATCCTCAAACAGGTGCTTGAGAACGATTGCAGCATAGCTCTTGCCGGTGCCGTATGCACCATGAATCCAAAAAGAGCGACGCTTGTCCTCGTCTTCATATTTCATGGAGTCACAGATTTTCTCAATGGCTCCCTTCATATCTTCGTGGACAATGTACTCTTGCCACATATCAGGATGACGGGATTCAGAATCAATATCCACCACCGATTCGTAGTGTGGGCTCAGCTCAATGAAGGTATTATACTTAGCCATGATTCCTCCTCCTTACTTTGCGATTAAATCCAGAATATCAAGAGACTTGTATTCAGGGAAAAGCTGGACATTGTCCAAATCCGCGACAAAGGTCGTGCGGATGTACTTGTCGAACTGAAGGGAAATATCTTGCAGGATGTCCTTGAAGCGGTCAGGATTGATGCCGAAGATGGACACGGGGTCTACGCCTTTTGCCTCGGCATTTCCTCTCGCTGCAGCCATCTGGCCAAGCGTAAAGGTATATCTGCCCGTTGCTTCTGCCCACATATACAACGCATAGAGAATAGCAACCGCATCCGGTGTGTTCCATCCCTGCTTTGAAAATTTGTAGCTGTTTCCACTTGGAATCGGGATGCCCTGCTTCAAAACAGTACCGATGGGACTATGCCGGAAGGTTTCAAGTAGAGCGGTTACCGCGTTGTCCCGCGTTGACTTCGAATAATCATCTCCAAGAAGGAAAATCAAATCGTTCTTCTCATAAATTTCTCCCGCAGGAGCATTCAGCATATACCATTTTGAAATGATGGAATTATAAGCAAGGTTTGTCCAGATGACAGCCCACGTCAAAGGGTTCCCGGCTCCAAGAGGCTGGACTTTGTTAAAGAGCGATGTCGGAACACCAGACTTTGCACCTTTACCCGTTGCCGTCAAAAGGCCAGCTTCCTTTAGCCAAACCCTAAGCGAGTCATACTGGCGGGTTCCTAAAGAACCCATAGTGAAGCAGTTTTCTTTGTGCTCGAAGAAGTGTTCCAGCCAAGGACGACGAAGTCCAAAATGCTGATACCTATTCATTCCCTTTAAATTCATGCCGTTTTCCCCTCCAGTGACGGAAAGAGACTTTGCTGCCAAGCAGCCCTTCCCATTCGTAAATTCAATACAATTGCAGCAGTGGATGCATCTATCCTCTCGGATGTAAATCTTACCGTTTTCAGTAATCGAAAATGCATTAACAGGACATTGAACTTCACATGCCTTACAGCCAAAGCAATATGCGGTTTTGTTTGCAATCCCCCTTAGATGGCTAAGAACAAACCTGTCCATTTTAGAATAAGGCCAGTATGTCACAACAGGTTTAGTTTCGCCAGAAATCTGAAATTGGAACTCTTGCTTATCGATTAACTGGGTGTATATATCGTTGTCCCTATATACGATGGGGCCAAGAATACTGCAGACTTGAAGCCAGTTCTGACGCTTAGATACAAAACTAAAGGAAATCTTGTCATCAGCAATCTTTTCGACTACACGGTTCCCACCGTTCTGGAGCCCACGGCCACCCATACGGGCCTTCCATCCACCTTGCTCTATAAACTTTTTCACTTCGCTATCTGGTTTTGTAGCGCGGGCATAATTTTCGACATTTGAAAGAAGCTCCCGCATTTCATCTGGATAGCAGTCATTTACAATCCCATCCCACCAAGCAGAAGACATGGGGCATACTATACAGCCAACGCGAAATAATCCTTTACGGTAAGCTTCATTAAAAAGAATGCCATTATGGAGCAAATAGATGAACAGCTCGGATGTTCCCCATTTCAAAATCGGGCTGCAATTGATTTGGTTAATATTCTTAGCGCCAACGCTAATTTCATCTCTATCAGCCCTCGCAGCGCTTTCCTCAGCTCTCACACCATCAAAAACTACGACCTTAATATTATAGTTTCCGGTTAGTTCTCTGAGAAGCAAAATCGTTGGAACTGATTTATGAACAGCGCAACACCATCTCATTCTTCTTCCCGGAGGGCCAAACTCTTCCCAGCTATCTGTGGGCTTCAGATGGCTTTTGGCTTCATAGAATTTAAGCGATGGCCAGTGCTTCTTTGCCTTTTCTACAGACTGAATAGTGGTGGATAGCTCCATTCCTGTATTGCTAAACACCACCGAGAATTCATCCGGGGATAATGTACGACTGACAAGGTCGAGGAGCACCAAGGAATCCTTTCCTCCACTAAACGCAACAGCGAATGCCATTCCTTGCTTTTCGTATTTATCATGAGTCTTTCTAATGAAATCCATGGATGTCTTTTCAAGGCCGAGCATCAAACGTTCATTTTCTTTCCAGAGTGCATCGACATCAATTGGCTCCAGATTCAGACCTTCAGTATAAATTTTTATGGTCGGTTTCGTGTAGAATCCACCGCCCGTGGCTTCTGCAACACAAGTGCCGTTCAGAATGTAGCGGCGAATCCCCTCGGCCCAAAGTAACGGAGCATCTGTGTCCGGATATGTCCAATGTTCGTTAAAGCCGAAATAATCCAGCTCCTCTTTGAACACAGGACGAATCTCTTTTTCAATTTTGCTGTTAACTGACAGACGGTAAATACCGTTTTGACCCGTCCACTCATATCCGTACATAGATTGACCTCTATTCTAATAATATGGCGCGTTTACTTATTCCCACGCACATATACTGTTTTATTTTCGTTTGACCACGCAAACCGATAGTCGTTCAACGCCTTCGGCAGCGCATAAATCATTTCGCCGTTTTCCAGCATTCCTGCATCCCGCAGTTCAAGCCGCAAATCTTCACCAGGCATACGCATCGGCAAGTCATGGTGTTCCTCCATGAAGAGCGTAACCACATCCGGGAAGGTCTGGAGCGGTGAGTCAACCGGGACGAACGCCGCGGCAAGTGTATCGAGCGTCTGGTTCAAATCAGGAGAGATAGATTTAAGGCAATACCGCACAGAAAAAGGTGCCAAATACCGCCGAGTGTGATATAATAAACTTATGAATAAACAGATGACAATTTCCGCATTCAGCGATGAACTGGCGCAGGTGCGGACGAAGAAGAAAGAATTTCTCAGTCAGATCGAGCGGATCGTCCCGTGGGGAGAATGGCTTGCCATGATTCAGCCGTGCTATTACAAAGGAGAGCGCGGCAACAAACCCTATCCGCTGGAGATCATGCTCCGACTGTATCTGCTGCAAAACCTCTATGACCTGAGTGACGAGGCAACAGTGGCAGAGGCAATCGACAGCCGCGCATTTTCGGAGTTCTGCAGCGTTGATTCCAGCAATCAGGTTCCGGACGGGGATACTCTCGGCCGTTTTCGGAATCTGCTGATCCGGAACGGACTGCAGGAGAAGCTGTTTGCTCAGGTGGTAGCAGCGCTCATGGAGCGTGGCCTCATTCTGAAAAAGGGTACCATCGTAGATTCCACCATCATTTCTGCCCCATCTTCTACCAAGAATAAGGAGAAGAAACGAGACCCGGATGCCCATCAGGTCAAGAAGGGTAATACATGGCATTTTGGATATAAGGCACATATCGGCGTGGACAAGGACAGCGGACTGGTACACACAGTGAAAGCCACAGCGGCAAATGTACACGACGTTTCGGAAACATCGAAATTACTGACCGGAGAAGAAGAGGCTGTCTACGGCGACAGCGGCTATCTGGGAGCCGGTAAGAGAGAAGATGCTGTCGTCAGGAACAAGTCGGGTCACAAAATCAAGTATAAAATCAACCGTCGTCCTTCACAGGTAAAGAAGCTGAGCAAAAGCGGACAGTACGCCGCCAAGAAAGCAGAGCACGCAAAGTCTTCTGTCCGAGCAAAAGTAGAGCACGTATTCGGTGTCGTTAAAAAGCAACTGCATTTCCGAAAAACACGATACCGAGGGCTTGAAAAGCAGCAAGCCAAATTCAATATCATGTTTGCACTGGCAAATCTGATTCTTGCTGACAGACCCTGTCTGGCAGCTTGAGTAAGTGCGCCTTTGCGGGCAAAAATTCAGAGGTTATCCACAGTTTTTATTTGGCACCTATTGTATAATGCGGATTTTGGTATTTATGCGGTGCTGCCCTAAATCGATCTGCTGCCCATGGCAATATGTATGCGGAAAATCTGCTGCGGGTGATCCGACAGCAGCACATAAGGGGTGCAGCCTCTCTGATCGCCCAGCTTGGACGGATATTTCAGGAGAAGGAACAGCAGGATAGAGTCCAGCACCAACAGCCTGACCGTGAGCAGCGCCGTCAGATTGACGAGAAGAAGCAGGCTTTGGGTATCCGGGACTGATATGAAATATGTTGCCCGCCAAGGGGGGAGCCTGACCATGCGGTGACACCAGCTCCCTGTCACGATGACACCAGGAAAAGAACCTTCCACCTGAAGATATTACAGCAGATAGGAAAGGTTTGATACTCTATTCGGACAAATTATGCAAATATTTCTATCCCTCACTTGAAGAAATGATTCGGAGGTAAAATGAGCTATATACCGTTTACGGAGCAGCAGCGGGAACAGGCCAGACGAACAGATCTGGCAGCATTTCTGCGGCAATGCGGGGAAGAGGTGAAACGATCCGGCTCGGAGAATATGTGGCTGGATCACGGGCAGAAAGTGACCATCCGGGGCAACCTGTGGTTCCACCAGTATGAACAGGTGGGCGGGGACGCTATCGACTTTGCCTGTCGGTTCTACAATATGGAGTACCCGGAGGCAGTGCAGCTTATGCTTGCTATGGGCACCGGTACCATCCGGGAATCGGTAGAACCTTTTCCTCAAAGACCATTAGAGATTCCACCAAAGCACGAGAACATGCGCCGGGTCTACGGCTACCTGCTTCGGCACCGGTGCATCGACAAAGAGGTGTTGGATGCTTTTTCCTACCGGGGTCTTGTCTATGAATCCGCAGATTACCACAACGCCGTATTCGTGGGCGCAGACCGGGAGGGAAAACCACGGCACATTCACAAGCACAGCACCGCCGCACAGGGCGGTTTCAAGGGAAACGCTCCCGGAAGTGAGCCGGAATACAGCTTCCACTGGATCGGCGGCGGGGATACCCTGTTCCTGTTTGAAGCTCCGATTGATATGCTGTCGTTTATTTCCATGCACAAACAGCACTGGAAATCCAGCAGCTATGCCGCGGCCTGCGGCGTTTCGGACAAGGTGCTGTGGAAGACGATGGAAGGCAGGCCATTCATCCGCAATGTGTGCATCTGCCTGGACAACGATGAAACCGGGCAAAAGGCAGCACAGAGAATTTCCAAAGCATTAACGGAAAAGAACATACGAAATCAAATCCTCGTTCCTACCCGAAAGGACTGGAACGAGGATTTGCTGTTTCTGCGGAAGGAGGACAGAAAATGAATGGAATTTCCATGCTGATTTTATCTGTGGGCGGCATCATTGCGGTGCTGTTTTTTGTAACTTACGCTTCCCAAAAGCATGATCTCAACGGTATCAAAGACAAAACCGTGGGCAACGGTCAGCACGGCACTGCCCGCTGGGCTACCCGGCAGGAGGTAAAGCGAACCTACCACCATGTCCCATACACGCCGAAACA
>OGTB01002188.1_pt1 | contig 11565 bp, 7 predicted proteins | sample 1553611 | NCBI WGS metagenome assembly OGTB01 (sample SAMEA2580032, study PRJEB22360) | human gut metagenome | biome: human gut; feature: human-associated habitat; material: faeces | place: Denmark | collected 2008/2010 | reverse complement strand
TGGTCGGTGCCGGGAAGCCACAGGGCGGAATAGCCCTGCATCCGCTTGAAGCGGGTGAGGATATCCTGCAGCGTGGAGTCCATGGCGTGGCCCATGTGCAGCTGGCCGGTGACGTTGGGGGGAGGCATGACGATGGAAAAGGGCTTCTTCTTCGGGTCGGCGTCCGCCTTGAAGCAGCCGTTGTCCATCCACATCTGATAGATATGCGGCTCCACCTCACGGGGATCGTATACCTTCGGCAATTCTTTACGCATATGTTCTCTCCTTCTGATTTGGATTTTATCATCAAAAAAACCGCCCCGCTCCGCCGATGCGGAACAGGACGGACTGTGATCCGTGGTACCACCTGTTGTTCGGGATGACTCCCGCACTCATGGGGCAAGCGCCCCGCCCCGATAACGGAGGGCATACCGTTGGGACCTACTGCCGTGTTCAGTCCAAGGCTCCGGGACGACTTGGGCGGCGCATCACGGGAGCTTACACCCACCGCTCCCTCTCTTAGCTTCCGCACTCCGCTTACTGCTTCCCTTCCGTGCCGTTACACAATATGTATGCAGTATAATACACTCCCGGAAAAAAGTCAAGTTCCCCTTTCCCTTTGGGCGGGGCGGTGCTATAATAGGGAGTATCCAAGAGAGGAGGCGCCGCCTTGCATATTCTGGAGCATTTGCGTACCGTGAACCGACACCGCCATCTGGTGCGGAAATACTGCTTCCGGTGATTGACACGCAGGAGGACGTCGCTTTCTTCCTCAATGCCCGCGTGCTCCAGACGAGCCAGCGTCACCTTGTCCGTGATGGCGTTCATCACACGCGCGATTACCAGCAGCACGATGCCAACCAGCCACAGCCACACCCAGCGTGCCGCCAGCCACCACAGCGCAATCACCAGCGAAATGGCGTTGCTGTCATCAGACTTCTTGACGGTCGTTTCTGCCAGAGACTTCAGCGCGGTCTGGTAAGTCGGCGCTGCTGCCACGGACACCTGAACCGCCTTCAGCAGGCTGCTGAGCGAGCCGTCAAAGTCTTCGCTCTGCATCCGCTCCAACAGCGTCGTCGCGAACACATCCAGCGTGCCGAGGTTTTCGCTCGGATAGCGTGCCTGAAGCGCCTCGTACTTGCTCTGCACGAACGCTTCCAAGTCAATCGCTTCGCCCTGCTTCTTCTGCTCCACCAGCGCGGCAAACTCGTCGCGGATATCCTCCGTGTCGACGCGCTCCAGCGTGCGCTGCTCCGCCAGTGCAGCGGCGTAGTCCTCAAAGCTCAGTGCATTCAGATATTTCTTCATGGAAGCCGGCTTGTTGCCCGCATCCACCGACGCACGAACCATCGTCGTCAGCGTTTCCACAAATTCCAGATAGCTGCCTGCTTCTTCGCCGTGCTCCTGCGCAAACGTTTCGTAGAACGCTGCAACATCCGGTTCGGTATTGGCGGTGGCAATCTTAATCGGCTTGCCCTTGGGCGCCGCCGGCGTCATGACTTTGTTCAGGTAGTCAAACGATTCCGCCAGCAAGCGGCTGTCGCTGCCGCTTTCCTGCTGCTCATAGAGCGTCAGATACGCATCCACGTCGAAATTCTGATCGAAATCAGCGCAGAAAGCATCCAGCTTCTGCTTGGACAGCGCGTCCTGCCCCGCTGCCAGTTCGTTCACCCACGTCGTATAGAACGTCAGCGCGCGATTCTGGCGCACGTCCCCGCCCAGCGTCTTGGTGGACGCGGCATCAATCATGGCGGAGAAATACTGCTTGTCGAACCAAGCGCGCGTAACCACGGAAGCGTTCTGCTGATAAGAGCGCAGCGCCCCCGATAGCGTAGACCATCCCGCACCGTCATTCGCCACAACATAGATGCTCATTACGATGGCGATGGCCATAACCACCAGCCCAATCGTTTTCAGCACCGAGGCGATTCCCTTTGCGATTTTCATGCTTCAGCGGCTCCTTTCTTCGCGTTCTGCAAGGCTTCTGCTGCCTCTCGTTCAGCCTGCTCCTTCTTCATGCGTTCAATGCGTTCCACCACAATCGCCGGCGGATTTACCTTCGGCGCGTTCGGATGCAGCAGCCACGTCGCCGCCATATGCGTCTCGCTGACATGGAACATCGGCGGCTGTTCCTCAAAGTCGATTTCCATTGCGTACTTGTTGCGCGCGGCGAAAGCATCGCCCTTCGGCGGCAGAATCATATCCGGCGGCGTACCGGGGATAGCTTCCAGCTTCTCGCGCGTCTCCAAGTCCGGCATGGAGGACAGCAGCGCCCATGTGTACGGGTGGCGCGGGTCGTAGAACACATCATCCGCCGTGCCGTACTCGACAATCTTGCCGGCGTACATGATGGCAATGCGGTCCGCCATGTTCGCCACAACGCCAAGGTCGTGCGTGATGAAGATGACCGACAGGCGGCGTTCCTTCTTCAGGCGGTTAATCAGTTCCAGAATCTGCGCCTGAATGGTCACGTCCAATGCGGTTGTCGGTTCATCGCAGATGAGGATATCCGGGTTCGCGGACAGCGCAATAGCGATAACAATGCGCTGACGCATACCGCCGGAAAACTCAAAGGGATACTGATAGAAGCGCTTGTGCGGCTCCGGAATACCGACTTCCTTCATCAATTCGATGGCGCGGTGGCGTGCCATGCCCTTGGTGAGCTTGAAGGCGTAATCCTGCGCGCGCGCCTTCATGTAGTCCACCATTTCCACCGCCAGCACGTCAAAGTCCTTCGTCTCGCTCGCCGCGATGAGTTCCTCAAAGTGCTTCAGCAGGCTCTGGGTCATTTCGCAGAGGTTGTGCTGCGCCATATCCGCGTCAATCAGGTTCTTCGGGATGACGGACGGCGGATTCTTGCCCTTCGCCTTCTGCGCCTCAAACTTCTTCTGCTCGCGGGCGTAGCGCTTTTCTTCCTTCGGATTGTGCGTCTTGGAGCGAGCATAGCGGTCGATGTAAGACTGTGCCCCCGAACGGTAGACGTACGCCTGATTGTCCTTATCCAGCTGTAGCTTGTCGATGGCTGCTTCAACCGCCGCAGCCGATTTGTGCAGCGCTTCCTTGCATTCGCCCTCGTTCAGCGGCTTTTGCTGATAGACCTTCAGGGCGCTGCGGAGCGTATCCACCGCCGCCTGCTGCGATTTCGCCGCCTGCTGGCTGGAGTACTGGAGCGCGTGAGCAATGTCCTGCAAGAAGTCAATCATGAACTCGCGGTCGAGCGTTTCGCGCGCCATCTGGTTCAGCTCGGTGATGGACTGCTTTTTCGGGTCGGGCGTTTTGCCGCTCGCCGCCAGATAGCCGATGCAGAAGAAGTTCGGCTCCTGCGCATTCACCATCGCGCCCAGCTTAGCGGTCATGTCCGCCATCAGCGCGCGCATTTCGCTTTCGCGGCGGCGCGTGTAGTTCTTCTGGAAGCCTTCCAGCGCCGTATGCCACTTCGCGATTTCCGGGTCATTCTCATCGAAGGTGTACGGGTCGAAGATATGCTTCAGGGACTTGCGGATGCGGCCGCAGATTTCGCGGACATCCTTGTCCTTGCTCGTCAGGATGGCATTGTCGATTTCGTCCAAGCCATCCATGCACTCGACGATGGATTCCATCGCTTCCTTATAGGTATATTCCATCTTCAACCCAACGGAAGCAAAGTGGTCGAACTGCTTCGTTTTGGCGTGGATGGCTTCGCGCGCCTGTGCGCCCTGTCCGCGCGCCTCGGCATCCGCCACCATCGTCTTTTCGAGCTGCGCCAGCAGGCTGTTGAAGCGTTCCTTGCCATCGCGGCGGCGTTCCTTGTTGTTCAGCAGCATGGCTTCCGTCAGCTGCTTGCCGATGCGCATGATGGGGTTCAGGGCACTCAGCGGGTCTTGGAACACCATGGCCAGCTTGTGGCCGCGCAGGGTGTGGAACTCTTCTTCCGGAATTTTCAGCAAATCCTTGCCGTCGTAGATGATTTCGCCCGCATCCACCATGGCGTTGCCCGCCAGAATGCCCATGATAGCACGGGTGGTGACGGACTTGCCGGAACCGGATTCACCGGCGATGGCGAGCGTTTCGCCTTCCTCCAGATTGAAGGAAATATCGCGCACTGCGCGAACCGCACCGTTGTTTGTGCGGAAGGAGATGGTCAAGTTTCGGACTTCCAGCTTTGCCATATCAGTCGTCCGCTCCTCTCAACGAAGGATTCAGCGCGTCGCGCAGGCCATTACCAAACAGGTTGAAAGCAATTTCCAAAATGGCGATGAAGATTGCCGGGAACATGATGATGTGGGGGTAGGTGCTCAAGTACGCCTGACCGCCGGAAAGCAGCGTGCCGATGGAGGTCAGCGACGACGTTTCCAGATTGATGATGTGCAGGTAGCTGAGCATGGATTCGGAGAAAATGACGCCGGGGATGGTCATGACCGCACCGGTCACGATGGTGCCCAGGCTGTTCGGGAAGATGTGCTTGAAAATCAAGCGAGCGTCGGATGCGCCCAGCGTGCGCGCCGCCAGGACGTATTCCTGACCCTTGAAGCGGTAGAACTGCGTACGCACACGCGCCGCCGTACCAACCCAGCCGGTCAAGACGAAAGCGAACAGCAGGGATGGCAGCACGCCCACCTTTTCCGCCAAGTGCAGCTGGAACAGGGTTGCGACGACCATGAACGGCACGCTGTTCAGCACGTCGGAGATACGCTCCATCACCATGTCAACCGCGCCGCCGTAGTAGCCCTCGATGGAGCCGTACAGCACGCCGAGGATGAAGTTGATGCTCGCCACGACGATGGACAGCAGGAAGCTCAGGCGCGCGCCGACTGCCAGGCAGGTGAAAATATCCTGCCCGTAGTTGTTCGTGCCGAAAATGAACGTGGGTTCATAGCCGTTGACATAGCGGAAGTACTCCAGATAGTGCACACGCACGCGGTAGCCAGTCTGGTTCTTCTGGGCGTAGGTGTACCACTGCCCATCCGCACCGTCGTCGCCGGCAATGCGCTTGCTGTTGTAGTTCGCCTTGTTCGGGTTGTCGGACGTGAGGTAGTTCGGAATCAGGCTGCCGTTTTCATCCAGCGCCGGATCACCGTTGGTGTTCACGCTCTCGTCCTTGAGCTGGTACCAGAAGTTCGCGCCGCCGTTGCCCATCATGTACTGCGAATTGTGGGTCTTCTGCAGCGGGTAGATGACCTGAATGTCCTTCTCGTTCTGATACGCCATCAGGTTATTGTATTCCGTTTCGCTCAGGTTGACATACGCGAAGCCGACCAGCGCGTAGGAATCCACGCGCAGGTTGTAGTACGTCACGCCATTGGCATCGGTGTAGTGGTCGTATTCCTTCTTCACGACCGGCACGCCCGTTTCCTGACCGATGGCGTTATAGTAATGGTAGCCGATTTCGCTGACCTTTTCCTTGCGCGCGCCATCCCAGAAACCCGCGTTTTCAAACAGCGTGTTCTTCGGCAGCACCGACTTGTAGTAGCCGTCGCGGAACTGCACCGTGTACGGCGAGACAAACGGCGTGATGATGGCAAACAGCAGCAGGAACACAATCAGGCAGAACGCCACAACGGAGGACTTGTTCTTGCGGAAGCGCAGCCACGCGTCGCCCAGATAGCTGATGGACTTGGTCTGCAGCTTTTCGTCATGGATGCGCTCATCCTTGTGAATAAACGCAAACTTCTCCTGCGGGATTTCCGGATACAGATTTTTTTCCATCATTTCTTCGACCCCATTCTGATGCGCGGGTCAATAAACCCGTAGCTGATGTCAATGACAATGCCCGAAACCAGGCCGATTGCCGTATAGAACACGTTCAGCGCCATGAAGAAATTATAATCGCGGACATTGATGGAGTTGATGTACAGGTTGCCGATGCCGGGAATGCCGAAGATGTTTTCGATAATCATCGAGCCGCCCAGAATACCGATGAATTCACCAATAATCATCGGCAGGATGACGACCATTGCGTTGCGCAGCGCGTGACGGGAAATTGCCTGTGCCTTGGTCAGACCTTTCGTGCGCGCCAGCAGCATGTAGTCACCGGTCAGCACCTCGCTCAGCTCCGCACGGGTGTAGCGCGTCAAGCCTGCCACAACGCCGAAGCCCAGCGACAGCACCGCCGGAATCAGCGATACGAACATTGTCCAGCTGAACAGTGACCCGCCCGCCTGTGACAAACTTGCCGCCTGCAAGGGGAACCAGCCAAGCTTGAAGCACAGGAAGTACTGCACCAGGAAGGCGTACACATAGCTTGGCACCGAGATGAAGACCATGACCATGGTGGAAATGAAGTTATCCTGCCACTTGTTCTTCTTCAGCGCCGCATAGATGCCGAAAGCAAGACCCAGCGGAATCGCAATCAGGATAGAATACAGGTTGACCAGCACCGTGTAGGGCAGCTTCTGCATCATGACGTTCCAAACGCCCATGCCTTCATACATCTGCTCGCCGACGCCCCAGTCCCATTCGGTCAGGATGCTCTTCAGGTACAGGAAGTACTGCACCATAATCGGCTTGTTGTAGCCCATCTTTTCGCGCTTGGCGAGCACGAGGTTGATGTCGCGGCCCATTTCGCGGACGGCGGGCAGCGGCAGCAGCTTAATCAGGATAAAGCACATGGTCATGATGATGAACAGCACCAGGAACATGTACAGGACACGCTTGATGATGTATCGTGTCATACCATTTTTGGACATTCCACGTTACCTCCGTTTTTCATATTGAGCGGAAGGGGCGGGAAACCCTGCTGCCCCCCTGCTTCCGGCCGTCAGAGTGCGTCGCCCCAGCCGTGACGGGGTCGCGGAGGATGCGGCTGGAGATGCGCATCACCGCGGACTGGGCTTGCCTGACTGGATTGAATCCCTATTGGGCATTTCTTAAGGAATCACTATTCTGTACTTTTCTCTTTGGAATCATAGCGTCCCCTTAAGAAACGCCCGAAAATCAACCGTTTTTTAACACGCACATCGGGCATGGGGGTCAAAAGGCCCCCATGCCCGTGCCGAGTTTCAGAGAATCACGGCAAATGTGCGCCTTGAATTAGTATTCCAGGGTGTTGTTGGCAATGTAGTCCGCCCACTCAGCGTCATCGTAGTTGTACGTCATGTACTGGATGCCGCCGAAGCCGATCAGCGTGACGTAGGAATCAACAACGGTGTTCACCTTCTGGGAGTTCATGCTCGCGGTGTTGCGGTAGTAGATGGAGGAGCAGGGATACCAGTTCATGAACGCGCCTTCGACAGCGGTCGCAAACTGCAGACGAGTGTCGTAGGTGTAATCAGTGAACTTGCCCAGCTTTTCATCGATGGACGGAACTTTCTGGCTGTTGCACCAGTTCGCCCAGTTCTGCAGGGTGTCGGTGATTTCGCCAACGCCTTCCACATTGTAAACAATGTCGATGGTGGTGGTGTCATAGCCGTATTCTTGCTGGTTGCCGGTGCCGTACGCATCGTCGGTGTAGCAGTTGCCGAACACGCCGAAGGGAGACATCGTCGCGCCGCCCCAAGTGGTGAAGATCATGTCCGCGTTGCCGGACTGCATGGTTTCGTAGTAGTCGGTGTCCACGGTCATGGTCATTTCGACCTTGCCTTCAAACGGCGTGCCAACGCAAGCGTTCTTCAGCGCGGCGTTCAGGTAGTTGAACATGGAGACGTAGATAGCGTCGCTCTGGTACACGCGCAGGTCAATCTTGATGTCGCTGGTGCCATCGTAGATGCCGGCAGCAACAGCCTTGTCATACGCAACCGCCATCAGCGCGCGAGCCTTTTCGACTTCGTAGCCGGTCAGCGCTTCATACGCTTCGTCGAGGGTGTCGTAGTCGCCGCCCTCGCCCCAGGTCAGGTCGAACAGACGGCAGAGGACTGCCTTCGCGGGTTCGCTGTCACGATACAGCGCGCCGGTGAAGGGGTCGTAGCAGTACAGTTCGTTGATCAGGCCAAAGCCAGCCGTGCCAGCCGCGGTGAAGGAGGAAGCAAATTCCTTACGGTCATAGGAGTAAGAAATCGCCTGACGGAATTCCGGGATTACCAGAACCTGACTATTGGTGCCGTGAGACAGCAGCTTCTCATAGTCGGTGTTCATGGTCAGCTTGGTGGTGTAGCCGTTGTTCGGGCCGTACTTGATGTACTTGCTGTTGCCGTACTTCTTCAGGTCGTCCGCCTGCAGAGCGATTTCATCAATCTCGCCCTTTTCAAACGCCAGCACCTGAGTCGCGTGGTCGGCAATGCAGGTCACCTTGTAGTTGTCCGTCTGATACTGGCCGACGTGGTTGCCGTCATGATAGCCATACCAGTTGTCATTGCGGGTCAGGGTGTATTCCTTGTCCAGTTCGAAGGAAGACAGCTTGTACGGGCCGTAGGAAACCGTGTTCTCCACGGAACGGCCGTACTTGGTCTTAACTTCGTCCGCTTCTTCCTCGGTGGCAACTTCCTTGCCGTCCTTGTAGAAGGTCTTGCAGGCTTCGTAAACGGGCTTGTAGACCAGGTAGGTGGAAGACAGGTTGTAGGGCACATAGAAGTTCGCTTCGTTCACGGGGCTGGCCAGGATGAAGTCAACGGTGTAATCGTCAACCTTCTTGAAGCCAACTTCGTCCCACGTTGCGGCATCCGCGATGCTGGCGGTGTACAGGTACTGAGCCTGCATGGACTCATACTGCTGACCCGCGGCGAAGTAGTTGTCAAACAGGTACTTCGCGGAGACCCACGCTTCGGCAGCGGTTTCGTCTTCAACAGAAGCATCGCGGTACATCGTGTCGTCCGCAATGTTCACATACTGCGGCGCGGGATTGCCCTCCGCGTCCAGCGCGCCGACCATGCCCCAAGCGCTCATGTCGAGGTACACATCGGTGCCGGCGGCAATGAGGTTCTCGGCAGTGTCTGCAATCAGGTCATAGGTCGTCTTGCCCGCGTAGAGGTAGTTCTTCGCGTTGTAGATGACGAACTCGCCAGCATAGTAGCTGTCAGCGCGGCGATTCAGCATCTTCGGGTTGAGCAGCTGCTGCATGGAGTACACATAGTCATCAGCGGTGATGGGGGTGCCATCTTCCCACTTGGCGAGCTTGTTCAGCGCGATACGCCAAGCCTTGGCGGTCTCGCCTTCCTTCACGCCGTACTGACCGACATACTCAGCAGTCACGTCCACCGGCATTTCAGCAGCCAGTTCGGGCATGACGGAGTAGCCGTCCTTTTCAGAATTCAGAACGAAGGTGTAGAAACCAGAGCTGACATAGCTCAAAATATCAGAGTCTTCGTTCGTTTCCCAGGACAGCGGGTCCCAGTTCAGAGAAGAGTTAATGCCGGGAGTGTAGCCATTGTAGGTGTACACCTTTTCATCGGTGTAATCCTTGCCAGCTTCGCCGACATACTGATCGGTAGAAACCGTCTGCGCGCTCCCCTCGCTCTTTTCCATCGTGACAGTGCCCGCGTTGTACACGCGCTCACCGACATCGTAGGAATCAGCAGGCGTGAACGTGCCTTCTGCCAGCGCAGCCGCACTCAGCATCATGCACGCAGACAGGACCAGAGAGAGAATCTTCTTCATGGTCTAACCCCTCCAATTCATTTCGTACCAGATGACACGATGCAAATGATACGTTGATATTCATTATAGAGGAATTGACGCAAGGTTGTCAAGGGCTTGCCGCTTGCAATTTTTGACCAATCTTCCTGCAAAATTCCCCACTTTCACAGCAACCCCTTGATTTAACGATGTGAAATCGTTTTCGCGCCAAAATTGTTTTTTTTGTGTTTTTTCGTTCTTTGCCTTGATTTCTCTGCCTTTGCGCCATACTTGACGTTTCCCGTTTTTTCACCTATACTATCCTGTGCAGTGAAAGGAGAATTCCTTTATTATGAATGTTGACTTGACCCATGGTTCGATTTTCCGCGGACTGCTCCGTTTTTCTCTGCCGCTGATGGCGGGCAATCTGCTCCAGCAGCTTTATAACCTTGTGGACACCTTCGTCGTCGGGCGATACTGCGGTGAAATCGCCCTTGCCGCCGTCGGCAGCGCGTTTTCCGTCATGATTCTGCTCACGAGCATCGTCACCGGGCTGTGCATGGGCAGCGGCGTGGTTGTCAGCCAGCTTTTCGGGCAGAAAGACGATGCCGGCGTGCGCAAAGCGGTCGGCAATGCGTTTGTGCTGATTGCGGGCGTATCAGCGCTGCTGACCATCCTTTCCTACGCGCTCCTGCCCGTCATGATGACGCTCCTGCGCATTCCGCCTGAAGCGCAGGGCGTTCTCTCCCGCTACCTCTTGATTGTGTTCATCGGTATCATCCCGACGTTCCTGTATAACTTCGGAGCGTGTATGCTCCGCGCCGTTGGCAATTCAACCGCGCCGCTGGTTTTCCTGCTGATTTCGTCGCTGACGAACGTCGCGCTGGACTTTCTGTTCGTGGCGGTGCTGCCGTGGGGCGTGGCGGGCGCTGCCGTCGCGACGCTTATTTCGCAAGTACTGTCCGGTTTCCTGTGCTTAGGTTATGTGCTCTTCCGCGTTCCGGCGCTGACGCCCTCGCAGCACGACCTGCGCCCCGACCGTGCGCTGTTCAGGCGCATCTTCTCCGTCTCTGCCATGACCAGCATTCAGCAGTCCATCATGAATTTCGGCATCCTGTGTGTGCAGAGTCTCGTGAACAGCTTCGGTCTGGCAGCGATGGCGGCATTCACCGCCGGCGTGAAGATTGACTCGCTGGCGTACAGCCCCGCGCAGGACTTCGGCAACGGCTTCGCGACCTTCGTCGCCCAGAATCAGGGGGCGAATCAGCCGCAGCGCCTCCGTCACGGCATCCGCACAGCGTTCCTGCTTTCCGGCGGCTTCTGCCTGATTGTTTCCGCGCTCGTGGCGATTTTCGCCGAGCCGCTGCTGCTCGTGTTCCTCAAAAATGCATCGGCGGAGTCTCTTTCCATCGGCGTAACGTACCTGCGCACCGAGGGGCTGTGCTACATCGGCATCGGCTTCCTGTTCCTGCTTTATGCCATTTTCCGCGGTTTGGAGCAGGCAGGCATGAGCATCGTCCTGACGGTGCTTTCGCTTGGGCTGCGCGTTGTGCTGTCCTACGCCTTCGCGCCGCATTTCGGCATGATGGCGATTTGGCTGGCAATTCCGGCGGGCTGGCTGATTGCGGATATTGTCGGTTTCGTTGCCATGGTGCGGCGCGGACTAATGCGTTCCGCTTCCAATAGAACGGGCAAAAGCGCCTACTGACATCGGGATGGATTCGCCGCTTTGTGACAAGTTTGCAACACCTGCGCGCGCGCCCCTTGACGAATCCGACTCGGCGTTGTATGATGGGAATACTCAATAACGAAAGGATTGTGCGGAACGGGTATGAAGAAGGAAACGAGTCCTAAGGCGAAGCGGAATGGCCTGTGGTGCAATGTGCTGATTGTGACAGCGCTGCTGCTGATTGTGGCGGTGCTGATGGTTGTGCTGCGGCGGAACGCGCCCGCGAATGTAGACGCCAATGCGCCTTTGCTGCCCCTGACCGCAACAGATGCGCCGACCGAGGCGCCGACAGAGCTTGCGACCAGCACACCGGAGGCAGCGGCGACCCCCGAAATCACCGCAGCACCGGAAGCGGCTGGCGGGCCGGGAGGCACGGGCGGCCTGATTCGGCA
>OGTB01002184.1_pt1 | contig 11587 bp, 9 predicted proteins | sample 1553611 | NCBI WGS metagenome assembly OGTB01 (sample SAMEA2580032, study PRJEB22360) | human gut metagenome | biome: human gut; feature: human-associated habitat; material: faeces | place: Denmark | collected 2008/2010 | reverse complement strand
ATGGACATGGCCCGGTGGGGGGGGGGCCTTCCCCCCCCTGCCGTATTCATGGAAATACCAAAAGCAATTGTTTGATTAGATAATGTGGAAATAAGACTTGGGAGGGATACCATTGGCAAAAATCTTATTGGAAATGAAAAATATAACCAAAACATTCCCCGGTGTAAAAGCACTTGACAATGTAAACCTGCAGGTAGAAGAGGGAGAGATCCACGCACTTGTAGGTGAAAACGGCGCAGGAAAGTCCACACTTATGAATGTACTGAGCGGTATTTATCCGTACGGTTCTTATGAAGGAGATATCATCTATGACGGTGAGGTCTGTAAGTTTGATAAGATTAAGGACAGTGAGGAAAAAGGTATCGTCATCATTCATCAGGAGCTTGCACTGATCCCTTATATGACAATCGGGGAAAATATGTTCCTAGGCAATGAACGGGGACATAAGTACAAAATCAACTGGAATGAAACCAATGCCAGGGCGTCGGAACTGTTAAAGACCGTAGGTCTGAAGGAAGGCCCCCAGACATTGATAAAGGATATTGGTGTAGGTAAGCAGCAACTGGTGGAAATTGCAAAAGCACTGGCGAAAAATGCAAAGCTGTTGATCCTGGATGAGCCTACCGCTTCTCTGAATGAGACAGATTCCAAGGCACTACTGGATCTGATGTTGGAACTCAAGAAAAAAGGAATGACATCTATCATCATTTCTCATAAATTAAATGAAATTTCCTATGTGGCAGATAAGATCACAGTGATCCGTGACGGATCTACCATTGAAACTCTGGTGAAAGGAAAAGATGATATTACCGAGAGCCGGATCATCAAAGGAATGGTAGGAAGAGAAATTGCCGACCGATTCCCAAAGAGAGAGCCGAAGATTGGAGATGTCCGGATGGAAGTGAAGCACTGGACCGTCCATCATCCCCTGTATTCGGAACGTAAGGTGGTAGATGATGTCAATATCATTGTGAAAAAGGGTGAAGTAGTTGGAATCTCCGGACTGATGGGTGCCGGACGAACCGAACTGGCAATGAGCTTATTCGGAAAAAGCTACGGATCCAATATCAGCGGTGAGCTGTATATTAACGGCAAGATAGTACATCTGAATACGGTACAGGAAGCAATCAAGAACCATTTGGCATATGTGACGGAGGACAGAAAAGGAAACGGACTGATCTTAAGCAATCCGATCAAGATCAACACGACTCTGGCAAATCTGGATGCTGTCAGCAGCCATACAGTCATTGATAAAGACAAAGAGTACAATGTAGCTGTGGATTACAAGAAAAAACTGAATACAAAATGTCCTACGGTAGAACAGAATGTGGGTAATCTAAGCGGTGGTAACCAGCAGAAAGTACTTTTGGCAAAATGGATGTTCGCGGATCCGGATATCCTGATCCTGGATGAGCCGACCAGAGGTATTGATGTCGGTGCAAAATATGAGATTTACTGCATCATCAATCAACTGGTGGCAGAAGGAAAATCTGTTATCATGATCTCCTCCGAACTGCCTGAGATACTGGGTATGTGCGACCGGATCTATGTCATGAACGAAGGAAAAATAGTAGGAGAACTGGCGGGCAGTGAGGCAACACAGGAGCTTATCATGTCCAAGATATTATCAGCCGGTAAGAAAGGAGCATTGGCATGAATAAAACAAAAGGCCTCGATTTCATTAAAAGATATACCATGATCCTCGTACTCATCGTGGTTACGGCATTTTTCGCATGGAGAACGGGAGGAGCGATCCTGCTTCCCATGAACGTCAGCAGCTTGATCTCCCAGAATGCATATGTATTCATTCTGGCAACCGGTATGTTATTGTGTATCCTGACCGGCGGTAACATTGATCTGTCCGTCGGATCGGTAGTATGTTTTGTCGGAGCCATCGGTGCAGTCCTCATGGTGAACATGAAGATGAACATGTGGCTGGCAATCCTGATCATGTTCGTGATCGGTACCCTGATCGGTGCTTTCCAGGGCTTCTGGATCGCTTATGTGAGAATCCCTCCGTTCATCGTAACACTGGCAGGTATGTTGGCATTCCGTGGCTTGAGTAACGTAGTCCTGCAGGGTATGACAGTATCCATTAAGGATTGTACCACTTTCGTAAATCTGTTCGGTGGCGGTGCGGATTGCTATATCCCCGATTTCTTTGGGAACGGCCCCATCAATCTGACCTGTGTATTTGCAGGTGTGCTGGCAGTAGTGATCTTTGCAGTACTTCAGCTGAAGAACAGAGCAGATAAGGTAAAAAAGGGTTATGAAGCTCCCGGTCTTGGAGCTACCATTGGTAAGATAGCTGTGATCGCTGTTGTGATCCTGGCATTCAGCTATCGCCTGGCACAGCACAAAGGTATCCCCAGCGTGCTGATCTGGGTACTGATCGTCATCATGGTATACGGTTACATTACTTCCAATACTACTGTAGGCCGTTACTTCTACGCAGTGGGCGGCAATGAAAAGGCAACCAAGTTATCCGGTATCAATACCAACAAGGTGTACTTCTTAGCTTATATGAACATGGGATTCCTGGCAGCTCTGGCAGGTATGGTAACCATTGCACGTATGACTTCCGCACAGCCGACTTACGGACAGAACTATGAAATGGATGCCATCGGCTCCTGCTTCATCGGCGGTGCTTCTGCATACGGCGGAACCGGAACGGTACCCGGAGTTATCGTCGGTGCGGTACTGATGGGTGTTATCAACCTGGGTATGTCCCTGATGGGTGTAGATCAGAATATGCAGAAGGTAGTCAAGGGTCTGGTACTTCTGGCAGCAGTTATCTTCGATGTTGTATCCAAACGTGGTGGAAAATTAATTGCCAAGAATTAATTTCTACATATTATCTAATCAAAAGGGGCCCGGCGCTTTTGTGCCGTAGGCCCTTTTGATGGTATTTATTCGTTGCGTACAGGAGAAGGGTATGGATAAGGGAAAAAGACAACGGAAAAAAGAAAATGCAGGAAAGCGAAAAAGAGGAGTCGGCATCGGCATTAAGATCATGGTGCTGTTGCTGCTTCTGGCAATTACGGCGATCAGCTGTGTCGGAGTGCTGGTATGGACGCTGCAGAGTGTGATCGGGATGAGTGATCAGATCGTATCCGAACAGGTTGCAGAGCAGGAAAAGATAAGCACACTTTCCAGACAGTTCACTTATATCAACAGTCAGGTGCTCACCCATGTCATGACTACCAACAGTGTGACCATGGATACTCTGTCTGAGAAAATTTTGCAGGATATTGCAGATATGGAACAGCAGATAGAGGAATTCGGCGCCCTGCTTTCCGAGGGAGATGAGCGTAAAGAAGCACTGGACAGTGCTTCTGCAGAACTGGCAAAATACAGAAAGACGGTGGAGAGTCTGCTGGTCACCAGTGCCGAGAACAAAACCCAGGCATATGTATCTGCCACATCCAACCTTCCGATGTTTAATGAACATATCGAGAATTACATGAACCGGATGCTGGAGATCACAGCGCAGGAAATGGAACAGGCCCAGGGACAAATGGAGCAGAGTGCTGCCAGAGTGCCGGGGATCATCTCCGTGGCAAGTATTGCATTACTTGTGGTAGTGATCGTGATCATGCTGGGACTGCGGCTGTGGGTCATCGGCCCGGTGAAAAAGGCAACGAAACAGGTAGATGAACTGGTAGAAGGGATTCGTTGCAACAAAGGAGATATTACCAAAAGAATTCATGTGGGATCGAGAGATGAAGTGGGAAGACTGGCCATTGCCATCAATGATCTGGTAGCCCAGATGCAGATCATCATCAGAGCCATCACCGAGGGCTGTGGACAGATGGAAGAAAAGCAGGCTGACATTATCTCCAATGTGGAAAAAGTAAATGCCACTGCGGATCATACCATGCGGAATCTGGGTGTAATGTCCAGGGGAATGCAGCTGGTGACAGGGGCAATCGAAGGTGTACAGCAGGATACCGGTGTATTGGATCACACGGTGGAAAATATGCTGGAAGTAGCCCAAAACGGAAGAAACTACGCAGCGGATATCAAGGAAAAAGCCGGTAAAATGAAAGTGACAGCGGTGGAGAGCAAGCAGGAGGCAACCCTTGTCATGAAGGAGATTGACACGGCTATGACAGAATCCATAGCCAACAGCAGGCAGATCCACAAGATCACAGAACTGACGGAAGAGATTCTGGGAATTGCCGGAACCACAAATCTGTTAGCACTGAATGCGTCCATTGAGGCAGCAAGGGCGGGAGAAGCTGGCCGTGGATTTGCTGTCGTGGCAGAGGAAATCCGCAAACTGGCCGACAGCTCCAGAGAATCTGCCAACAATATCCAGGAAATCAGCAATCGTGTAGTGGAGAGCGTGGAGGAACTATCCGAGAACGCCACCAGACTGCTGGAATTTATGAATACCAGAGTCATGAAAGATTATGATGCACTGGAGGATACCGGCAGCAACTATCATGAAGCGGCAGATCATGTGGATGAAATGATGAACGAATTCGGACAGAAGATCGACGAACTGCTGTCGGTACTGCAGAATGTCAATACTGCCAATACACAGATGGAAGCAACTGTGGGAGACAGTACGGAAAAGCTGTCAGTGGTAGAGAAAAACAATCAGGGATTGCAGCAGGAGATGAAAGATATCTCTTATGCAGTGGAGGAACTGGCAGCCTCGGCAGGGCAGTTAAAGGAAAGCATTCGTTGTTTTACGGTGGTATAGACAGAAAAACAAAATGCACGGGATTCCCAATGGGAATTACCGTGCATTTTAACGTGCGCTTTGCGGCGTACGTCGTTGTATTTACATTTTAGGAATTTTCCGGTGCGTGATGCAGCTCCAGCGCCAGATAGGAATTGTGGTATTCCTTACAGTAAGTCACATCTTTGTCAAACCATGCGGGAGGGACAAATGCCTCTGCTGCTTCTTTACTTCCGAACTCTACTTCTGCCATGATCAGAGGGGCGAAGGGGGCGTCAAAAACATCCAGCTCGATGGTCAGGGAATAATCTGCGGGAGGAGTGGGAAAGCCTTCTTTGAATCCGGGATGCTGTAGAGGGATCAGATAGCGTCTTTTGGAGATTACGCTGCCATCGGCTTTTTCCCGTAAATGATAATAAGATACTTCGTTCAGCGGAAGATTGCTCTCGTCTCTGGCCATCATGCCGCTGCCTTTGTAGGTAAGATAATACTCATCATCCTGTTTTCTGGCTCTGACCACAGGATTATAATTCAGATATACCTGCTCGATATGATGAGAAGGATAGCTTTCCAGATTATCAGGTAAGGATTTCAGGGTAAACTTTCGCTCGATTTCCATAGTATTAATGCCTCGCTTCTGTAATTAAGACTTAAAAATACTTCTTTAGTATAACATGATTTCCCTTGAAAATACAGTGAAATCTACAAATATCTGCCCATGGGAATTGAATTATGCCTCCAAATTGTGTATACTAATCATAACTGTGCAAAGTCAGAGTGTATGACTTGCAGATGAGACAGGAAACAAAACGGAAAGCGAGGGAAAACCATGAGTAAGATAGCAATTTTTCTGGCAAATGGGTTTGAAGAAATAGAAGGTCTGACTGTGGTGGATATCTGCCGCAGATGCGGTCTGACCATCGATATGGTGTCCATTACAGAGGACAGACAGGTGATGGGATCACATAAGATTCCGGTGACTGCGGATATGACACTGTCGCAGGTGGATTTTGAGGACTATGATTGTCTGGTGCTTCCCGGTGGCGGACAGGGTACGAAGAATCTGGAGGCATGTGAAGTACTGATGCAGCAGGTCGATGCTTTTTACGCAGCAGGAAAATACATCGCGGCAATCTGTGCGGCACCGAGCATATTCGGGCACAGAGGCATCTTACAGGGAAAAAGAGCCTGCTCCTATCCATGCTTTGAAGACCATCTGGAAGGCGCGGCAGTGACTGCTGGACCGGTAGAGATTGACGGGAATGTGATCACTTCCAGAGGTATGGGAACCTCCATTCCTTTCGGACTTGCGATCGCAGGCGTGTTCTGCGGACAGAATAAGGCATATGCCTGCGCACACGGCATTGTATATCAGCCGTAAACAGGCGTGAGAAAGACGAGGACAGAGAATGAAAAAAGCGTTAATTACGGGAATTACCGGACAGGACGGCTCCTATCTGGCAGAGTTCCTTTTGGAAAAAGGCTATGAGGTGCACGGACTGATCCGCAGATCCTCCATCAGCAACACAGGACGTATCGATCATCTGATCCGGGAGAATAAAATTGTTCTTCACGGAGGGGATCTGTCGGATTCCTCCAGTTTGGTGCGGATCATCGGAGAAGTGCGTCCGGATGAGATCTATAATCTGGGAGCACAGAGCCATGTGCAGGTGAGCTTCGAAGCACCGGAATATGCGGGTGATGTGGATGCGCTGGGCGTGCTGCGTATCTTAGAGGCGGTACGTATCGTAGGACTGACCGAGACCTGCCGCATCTATCAGGCATCTACTTCCGAACTGTACGGAAGAGTGGAAGAAGTGCCGCAGAACGAGAATACACCGTTCCATCCCTACAGCCCCTATGCGGTGGCAAAACAGTACGGCTTCTGGATCGTGAAGGAATACCGGGATGCATACAATATGTTCGCAGTGAATGGTATCCTGTTTAACCATGAATCTGAGCGCCGCGGAGAGAACTTTGTGACCCGTAAGATCACACTGGCAGCCGGAAGGATCGCCTGTGGTATTCAGGACAAGCTCTACTTGGGTAATCTGGATTCCAAGAGGGACTGGGGCTATGCGAAGGATTATGTGGAGTGCATGTGGCTGATGCTGCAGCATGACAAGCCGGAGGATTTTGTCATTGCCACCGGGGTACAGCATACCGTGAGGGAATTTACCACGCTGGCATTCCATTATGCCGGGATCGAACTGGAATGGCAGGGAAGCGGCATTCATGAAAAAGGGATCAACAAAGCCAATGGCAAGGTGGTCGTGGAGGTCAGTGAAGCCTTTTACCGTCCTACCGATGTGGTAGATCTGTGGGGAGATCCGCAGAAGGCACGTACGGTGCTGGGATGGAATCCCCAGAAGACAAGCTATGAGGAACTGTGCCGTCTGATGGCAGAACACGATCTGAAGCTGGCTAAGGCGGAAGCGATCATGCTGCAGGAGACTGAGAAATAATAGGATAGATCAGAGAGGAAGCAGAGTAACATCATGGAAAAAGACGCAAAAATATACGTAGCAGGACACAGAGGAATGGTGGGAAGTGCCATCTGCAGAGCACTGGAGAGAAACGGATATACGAACATCATCACCCGCACCCATAAGGAACTGGATCTGTGCAGACAGGATGCGGTAGAGGAATTTTTCGCAAAGGAAAAGCCGGATTATGTATTCCTGGCAGCAGCGAAGGTAGGAGGCATCATTGCGAACAGCGAAGCACTGGCGGATTTCATGTATGAAAATATGATCCTGGAGATGAATGTGATCCATGCAGCATGGCAGAACGGCTGTAAGAAGTTGATGTTTCTGGGCAGCAGCTGCATCTATCCCCGTATGGCACCGCAGCCTATGAAGGAGAGCTGCCTGCTGACTTCTGAACTGGAGAAGACCAACGAGGCTTATGCACTGGCGAAGATCTCCGGTCTGAAGTACTGTGAGTTCCTGAACAGACAGTACGGAACCGACTATATCAGTGTTATGCCTACGAACCTGTACGGACCCAACGACAACTATCATCCGACTCACAGCCATGTGCTCCCGGCATTGATCCGCCGTTTCCATGAGGCGAAGGTGTCCGGCGCGAAGGAAGTGGTCTGCTGGGGTACCGGAACTCCCCTGCGCGAGTTCCTCTATGTGGATGATCTGGCGGATGCCTGCGTTTATCTGATGAATACTTACAGCGGCAATGAGACTGTGAATCTGGGAACCGGCAAGGAACTGACCATCCGGGAGCTGACAGAGCTGGTGGCAAAGGTCGTAGGCTATACCGGAGAGATCAAATGGGATCCCAGCAAGCCGGACGGAACCCCCAGAAAACTTTTAGATGTCAGCAAGCTGGAGAGTCTCGGCTATCATTATACGACGGAGCTGGAAGACGGTATCCGTCTGACCTATGAGGATTTCCTCAATAATCCCATGCGCGCGGAACGCTAGGGAAAGGTGTCTGCCGGTAGTGGGCAGCGGAAGGACTGGACGATTAACATGAATGATTTTCAGAAGACAGCGAAAGAATTGCTGGATTTTATAGAGAAAAGCCCCACCTGTTTTCATGCGGTTGTGAATATCGGAGCAATGCTGGAAGAGGCAGGATATGTCAGACTGCGGGAAAACGAGGAATGGAAGCTTGTGAAGGGTGGAAAATATTACACGGAGCGCAATGATTCTTCCGTGATCGCTTTTGCTGTTCCTACGGGAACTGTGAAAGGGTTTCATATGGCAGCGGCACATAGCGATTCCCCATGCTTTAAGGTGAAGGAAAAACCGGAACTTACGGTAGAAGATCACTATATGCGCCTGAACACCGAGAAATACGGCGGCATGATCCTTTCCACCTGGATGGACAGACCGCTCTCCGTAGCAGGCAGACTGGCGGTGCGCGGAACGGATGGCATCCAGAGCAGACTGGTCAATATTGACCGGGATCTCTGCGTGATCCCAAATGTGGCGATCCATATGAACCGGGAGATGAACAAAGGTGTGGAGTACAATCCTCAGGTAGATATGCTCCCACTGTTTGCGGATGTAGCATTTGATACCGATGCCGCAGGGGCATCTGCGACCGCAGACGGATCACTGGAGAAGCCTGCGCTGCTTGGACTGGCAGCAGAGGCAGGCGTGGATGCGGAAGCGATTCTCGGGGAAGACCTGTTCCTGTATACCAGGCAGGAAGGAAGATTCTTAGGAGCAGAGGGTGAATTTGTCCTGGCTCCGAGACTGGATGATCTGCAGAGCGCCTTTGCGCTGACCAAAGCTTTTACGGAGAGTACACCTGCGGAATATATCAATATCTGCGCGGTATTTGATAATGAAGAGGTGGGAAGCGGTACCAGACAGGGTGCAGATTCCACGTTCCTTGCGGATGTGTTAGACAGAATTACGGAGGGGCTTTTGGCAGATCACAGCACGTATCTGCGCTGGATCGCGGATAGCTTCCTGATCTCTGCGGACAATGCCCATGCGGTACATCCCAACCATCCGGAGAAGGCGGATCCTACGAACAGACCTTACTTAAACGGTGGAATCGTCATCAAATTCCACGGAAGCCAGAAATATACTACAGATGGTATCTCAGCTGCAAAAATGAAGGATTACTGTGAACGGGCAAAGGTGCCTTACCAGACCTATGCCAACCGTTCGGATATCGCAGGAGGATCCACCCTCGGTAATATTTCCACGGCACATGTATCGGTGTCCAGCGTGGACATCGGACTGCCACAGCTGGCCATGCATTCCGCGGTGGAGACTGCGGGTATGATGGATACAGAATATGCAGTGCGGGCGCTGAAGGAATTCTGGGGCGAATGATGAATTATCCCGGAAAATCATTAAAAAAGTATAAAAAGCATTGAAAGCTTTGGCCGAAAAGTGCATAGTTAGAATGAAAAAAAGATTCAAAGAAAGAATCAAGAAATGATCCAAAAAGGATCCGAAAAAAATACGAAAGAAGGTTGAAGTTATGTTTGAAATGAAACCGGAATACTATATTGGAATTGATATGATCGATCAGGAGCATAAGCAGCTGTTTGACTATGCCAATGAGGCTTACGAGCTGCTGCAGGAGGAGTTTACACCGGATAAGTATGACAAGATCGATGCAATTCTGGAAAAACTGCGTGATTATACCGTAAAACATTTTACAGATGAAGAAGCGTATATGGAATCCATTCAGTACAAAAAGATTTTTACCCAGAAGATCCAGCATCAGGAATTTATCAAGAAACTGGATGAGTTTATAGATCAGCATGAGAAGGATGAAGGAGATCAGGAGGAACAGGATGAACAGATCATGGATATTCTGAATTACCTGACGGACTGGCTGATCAACCATATCCTGCATGTGGACGGACAGATCCCGAAGGAATCGTAGAAGAGTGGAAGATTACCCAGGACTTTCGTGAATAGTTTTGTATCGCCTGCATACGATGTAGGAAATACAGGACCAAGGACGGAAATTGTGATGGACCAGAAGCTGGAAAACATCCTGAACCTTGCATTAGAGACCCCGGAGGAAGAACGAGAACAGACAGAGAGTCTGAATGTCGGTTACAGCGCGGAGATCCGCAGCTGGGAGCTGATCGTAAAATATCACGGCAGTCTGGACAGACTGCGGGAACAGAATATTGTGGTGGAGGAACTGATCGCCGGATATGCGATCCTTACGGTGCCGGAGGCACTGGTGGATACGGTATCGGATACCCCGGAGATCGAGTATGTGGAAAAACCCAAGCGGTTTTATTATGGACAGACGTTTCCTGCGGGGACATCCTGTTTTCCACCGGTCACTATGAGAACGCCTTTTCTGAATGGAAGGGGCGTTCTTTTGGCTGTACTGGATTCCGGGATCACCTGGGATCTGGAGGTGTTCCGGAAGGCAGATGGCAGTACGAGGATACGTTATCTATGGGACCAGACAGTCCTCAGGGATCGGACGCGGCCACAGGATCAGACAGTGCCGGAGAAAACAGGTAATGTGGGATATGGAAAAATGCCGGATGGATTTGCCTTTGGGACGGAATATACCGCGGAGGAAATAAATGCGGCATTACAGATGCCTGCATTGGATCGTTACCGTCTGATCCCCAGCAGAGACCTGTCCGGACATGGAACCGCGGTGGCAGGGATCGCCGCCGGGAAAAGTGCAGGTGGTCTCTATACCGGGGCGGCCCCCGAGGCGGAACTGATCGTGGTGAAGCTGGGATTGCCGGGAAATGGCCGGGGCACAGAAGAAGGATTCCCCCGGACAACCGAAATCCTGCGTGGAGTGACCTATGCACTGCGGAAAGCCGGACAGTTGAATATGCCACTTGTCATCAATCTAAGCTTTGGTAACAGCTATGGTTCCCATGACGGAAGCTCTCTGCTGGAGCGCTTTCTGGACAATGCCTCCGAGATCGGCAAAACCGTGATCTGTGTGGGCAGTGGTAATGAGGGTGCGGCAAGAGGGCATTTCGCCGGGAATATAACGAGAGACAGCCGTGTAGAACTGGCTGTTGGAAATTATGAAAAAAGCCTGAATATCCAGCTGTGGAAAAATTACAGCGATGTGTTTCGGATAAGGTTGCAATCTCCGGGAGGTGAGGAGGCAGAGCTAACCACGAATATTCAGGGCGGGAAATATACGCTTAGGTTGGAGCAGACAAGGATTCTGGTCTATCTGGGAGAACCCCTGCCCTATGCGGTGGCGCAGGAGATCTATCTGGACATGATCCCGGCAGAGGGAAGCTACATCAATGCAGGGATCTGGACGATCCGGCTGGAGCCGGTAATGACCGTAACGGGACAATATTATCTGTATCTTCCGGCGGGGAACGGCAGGGGGGACAGCACTGGCTTTTACCGTTCCACTCCGCAGATGACACTGACGGTTCCCTCCACGGCAGCGAAGGTGATC
>OGTB01002182.1_pt1 | contig 11589 bp, 10 predicted proteins | sample 1553611 | NCBI WGS metagenome assembly OGTB01 (sample SAMEA2580032, study PRJEB22360) | human gut metagenome | biome: human gut; feature: human-associated habitat; material: faeces | place: Denmark | collected 2008/2010 | reverse complement strand
TGATGGCGGCTGCCGCAGTATCCCTCCTATAAAGCGGCATACAGAATTCCTGTATGCCGCTGGTCTCCGCCCATCTGCCATAGTTATACTGGCATCATCGACGACGGCGATAACAGCATAAGGTGGGGCGAGTCATGGACACCAGTGATAGACAGGTAGCGGAAACCGGCCGGAATCGCGAGCTTGGGCTGATTCCGGCCATGGTGATGGCGGTTGTTGCGACGCTCAGTGGTGCCGGTGTATCGTTCGCGCCATTATATGAGCGCATTTGGGGCGGCATGATGTTGCATCCGAATTGTCCGGCGATTGGCAGAATGACCTACTATCTCTCGGGCCAAGCAACTGACGATTATGGAGCCTGCGTCACCTCACCACTGTGGTTTATGACGGTGACTGCGCTGAGTGTTGTCGCGATTCTCTGTCTGACTGTTGCGGGAGTACAGGGCTTTTCGCGCCATCGGCTCCGTTCGGTGTTTAGTGTTCTTATTGCGGCAGTGGCTGTTGCGATCATATTGGTGTTGAGTGCGAATACCAAGATTGTAACGTTGTGGGCGATGTATGCGGTGACGTGGCTGGTGCACGCCATAGTCACCTCATATCTGAGCAACGGTTGGATACGAATCGCGCGACTGTTGTTCGTATGGCAGATTGGCGTGATGCCGGTATTCGTCACCGAATATTCAGTATCCGACGAGGTCAACTTCAGCGGCGGCGCAACCATCGCTTGCGGACTTGGACTTGCGGCATATGCGCTGGTGCAATACGCCTCTCTTACCATCGACTCGCAAAACAACAGTAATCGAATCACGCCAGAACGCAGTGGTATACGGGCTACCTCCTTGCACGACCTGTTCCACACCATCAGCATCAACGCATCCGCCATACGCAATTGCTCTGTTCCCGTTGCCCTGTTCTGGTCAGGTATCACGTTCTTTACCTACAGCTACAACACTGGTAGACACACCGATTTCTGCCCAGCGCTATCGGCAACTGACAATGCAGGTCTTGTCGCTTATTGCATCGGCCATGAAGCTTTGGGACTGCTGACCGTCGTGTTGTGCGTGCTGCCATTGTTCTCCCTGCTTTCGGCGATTACGGCCATCACGTTGGCTGCACGCAACGCAAATAACGGCGGTAACGCTGCCAATGCCGATGGCTCTCGAAATTCAGCCGCCGTGTGCTATCTGCTCCTGGCAACCGCACTGTCCGCCACGGCCTTCGTCATCGCCTTCACCTTGGCATAGCGCGGACCACCATGCCGCAGTTCGCGCGATCGCTGGGATACAGCGCTTCCTGCGCACGACGCGACACCACCGGCATAAGATCTCCTTCATATCACGAAACAATCGAGCGTGTTCGTTTGCGCCAAGGATCAGCTCTGCCAGTAGTAGCTGAAGAAGTCGGAGATCTCCCCCATGGTTTCGCGCAGCATGCCCATGCGCGGCAGGTACACCACGCGGAAGTGGTCGGGGCGATGCCAGTTGAACGCGCCGCCGTGGCTGATGAGGATGTGCTTGTCATGCAGCAGGTCGAGCGCGAACTGCTCGTCCGAGTGGATGTTGAAGCGTTTGACGTCGATCTTCGGGAAGATGTAGAACGCGGCCTTCGGCTTGACGGCGGTGATGCCGGGGATCTGGTTGAGCATGTCGTAGACGAGGTCGCGCTGGTCGTGCACGCGGCCGCCCGGCACGATGTAGTCGTTGACGCTCTGGTGGCCGCCAAGCGCGGTCTGCACCACGGACTGGGCGGGCACGTTCGAACACATGCGCATGTTGGCGAGCATGTTGAGGCCCTCGATGTAGTCCTTGGCAATGCGCTTGTTGCCGGACAGGATCATCCAGCCGATGCGGTAGCCGGCGATCATGTGCGATTTCGACAGGCCGGAGAAGGTCACGCAGAACAGGTCCGGGGCCATCGAGGCGATGGAGATGTGCTGCAGGCCGTCCATGACGAGGCGATCGTAGATTTCGTCGGAGAAGATGATGAGCTGGTGTTCGCGCGCGATGTCGACGATCTGCTGGAGCACTTCCTTTGGGTAAAGTGCGCCGGTGGGGTTGTTCGGGTTGATGATGACAATCGCCTTGGTGTTGCTGGTGATCTTGGAGCGGATGTCGTCGATGTCCGGATACCATTCGGACTGTTCGTCGCACAGGTAGTGCACGGCGGTGCCGCCGGCCAGGTTCACGCAGGCGGTCCACAGCGGGTAGTCCGGGGAGGGCACGAGCACTTCGTCGCCGGTGTCGAGCAGCGCGGACATGGACAGGTTGATGAGCTCGCTGACGCCGTTGCCGGTGTAGATGTCGTCGATGGTGACGTTCGGGATGTTCTTCAGCTGCGCGTACTGCATGATGGCCTTGCGCGCGGAGAACAGGCCCTTGGACGGCGAGTAGCCTTCGGTGTCGGTGAGCTGGTGGGCCATGTCGTAGACGACTTCGTCCGGCGTGCGGAAGCCGAAGGGTGCCGGGTTGCCGATGTTCAATTTCAGGATGTGGGTGCCGTTGGCCTCCATGCGCATCGCCTCGTCGGCGACCGGGCCGCGCACGTCGTAGAGCACGTTGTCGAGCTTGTGCGATTTGCCGAAGGTGCGGCGGCGGCCCACGGGAATCTCGCTGTCCGTCTGGGGCTTGGCGGCACCCATGGCAAGCGGTGTGGCGGCGTGTTCGCCGTCCGTGACGCTGTTGGATGCGTCCGAGTTCAATTGCGTGGTGGATTCCTCGCCGCGCAGCCAATTCGTGTCGACGTCCAGTTCGCTGGCCAGGAATTCGAGCACGTCCTCGCGGGGCATGGTCTTGCCGGCCACATATTGGCTGATGTGGCTCTTGCCCATCTTTACGCCACGATGTTCGGCGGCGTGCACCAAATCGACCTGCTTCAATCCCCTGCTGTTCATCGCATTGCGCAGACGTTCCGCAAACACCGATACGCTCATATCCTTATGCCTCCAACCGGGAGTTCAATTTATCTTTTGAACAACGGTTCAAAGCATACCCCCGGTTCAACACAAGTTCAATTTTGGCGTGTTCTCGAGTCTCGACCGGTTCAACCCAACTGCGCTTCAATCCATTGGGCGACGCCGTCCTCGTTGTTGGACGGGCAGATCTCGTCGGCGATGGACAACACCTTGGGGTTCGCGTTGGCCACGGCCACGCCCCGGCCGGATTCGCTCATCATGTTGATATCGATGAGGTCGTCGCCGAAGGCGGCTGTCTGTTCAAGCGGCACGTCCAGTCGCTCGCACAGCAGGTGCAGCGCGTGCTCCTTGTTGGCCTGCGGGTTCATGAGCATCCACATCACGCCTTCGCTGATGGAGATGTCGAAGTCCGGCGGAATCAGCGCACGCAGCTCGTTCCACTGTTCAGGTTCGGGGAAGATGGTGATTTTGTCCGCCACGCCTTCGGGCACGTCGTGGAAGTTCGTGTATTGGAAGGCCTGAGTTTTCCAATACACGCGCACATCGAAGTTGGTGTAGCGCACGTCGTTCATCACGATGCCGAGCTTCAGGCCGGGCATGCGATCGAGCAGGAACAGACAGACTTCGCAGGCACGCCGTGAGGAGAAGCCAATCTTGATCAAATGGTTCTCATCGGCCGGCGTGGCACCTGAGGTGAGCAGGTCGAAGTCGGAGTGGGCCGGGTCGAAATCGATGAGGGCGCCGTTCAGATAGATTACGGCGTCCACCGGCAGTTTTTCGGCGAACTGGAGACCGGTACTCACCGGCCGCGCGGTGGCGATGGCGAATTGCATTCCGGCATCGTGCGCGCGGTTGATGGTGTCGATGCTGCGCTGGGTAATGAACCGGTCCTCGAATACCTCGGCGTCGTGCAGCAACGTGCCGTCGAGGTCGGCGACCAGCAGTCGGGGTTGTTTCGGCGTGATGGCGTCGAGAATCACAGCAGCCCCTCACAGTGTTCACGCACGAGTTCGGCGGAATGGTGCAGTTTGGCCCGCTCGTCCTCGCTCAGATCGAGTTCGACGATCTCGTTGGCACCATTGGCGCGCAGTTCAGTGGGGACGCCGAGGAACACGTCATGTTCGCCGTATTCGCCGTCCAGCAGGGTGGAGACGGGCACGATGCGGCGTTCGTCCCACAGGATGGTCTGTACGATGCCGGCCACGGTGGAGGCGATGCCGAAGTTGGTGCCGCCCTTGGCCGCGACGATCTCATTGCCACGGGTGCGGGTCTTCTCTTCGATTTCGGTGGTGGACACGGAGGCGAAACGGTCTTGGTTGTCGGCCAGGAAGCGGGCGAATGGCTTGCCGCCGAGCGAGACGGTGGACCATGCGGTGAACTGGGAGTCGCCGTGCTCGCCCATCACGAAGCCGCCCACGTTGCGCGGGTCAAGGCCGGTCTCTTCGCCGATGATGGTCTTGAGACGCGAGGTGTCGAGCGCGGTGCCGGTACCGAGCACCTGGGTGCGAGGCAGACCGGAACGTTTCCAGGCATACCAAGCCATCACGTCGACCGGGTTGGAGACCATGACGATCACGCCGTCAAAACCGGAGGCCATGACGTTGTCGACCACTTCGCCCACAAGACCCACGGTGAAGCCGAGTTCGGCCATGCGGTTGGAGTTGGCCGGCGGCTTGCGGCCCACGGTGATGACGACGATGTCCGCATCCTTGCAGTCGGCGTAGTCGCCGGCGCGCACCTTGACGTGGCGGTCCTGGAATTCGCTGCCATCATCGAGGTCGCGGGCCTCCCCCAGGGCCTTGGCGGCGGAACAGTCGATGAGCACAAGCTCATTGCACAGGCCGTGCGTGACGATGCCGAAGGCGGCGGTGGCACCGACCCGGCCGGTGCCGACGATAACGACTTTGTTGCGGTTCATAGTGACCATGGTGATGTCCTTTCGTAATACTCGATAGAACGCATACGACCCATGACCGACGGTAACGGTCATGGGTCGCGAGCGACAAGTCTATATGGCGTGCAAGCCGATCAGCCGAGGTTGAACTTGGTCATCATGTCGAGGCCGATGATCAAGGCTACCCACACCAGAGCGATGATAACGGTCCAACGGTTCAGGTTCTTTTCGGCGACACCGGAAGTACCGGCGTTCTGGGTCAGACCGCCGCCGAACATGTCGGACAAACCGCCGCCCTTGCCCTTGTGCATAAGGATGAGCAGGGTCAGCACGAAGCTGAGCAGCACGACGATGACTTGCAGCGTGATCTTAAGAGCGGTCACAGGGTACCTCCGGATTGATTGGACTGTTGACCAGCATAGCGCACACACGGGAAAACCGTGGTATTAGTTCCGTGATTTCGTGGATTTCAGTGCCAGTCGAGCGATTTTGGCGAGTTCCTCAACGTCCAGGGCCGCCCCTCCGATCAGGAAGCCGTCAACGTCGGGCTGGGAAATGAGTTCCGCCGCATTTTTCGAGGTGACCGATCCGCCGTACAGGATACGTACGCTATCGGATACCTTCGTGCCAAAAGTGGTCTTCAAATCGTTGCGGATGGCGTTTGCGGCATCCTGGGCGGATTGCGGAGTGGCCACCATGCCGGTGCCAATGGCCCAGACGGGTTCGTAGGCCACGATGAGTTTGGCGGCTTGTTCTTCGTTGAGATCGCGGGTGACGTCTCGTACCTGGCCCACGGCGAAATCGAGTTCAATGCCTTGACGTCGTTCCTCGAAGCTTTCGCCGACGCACAAAATCGGCTGCATGCCGGCGGCGAGCACGGCACGTACCTGATCGACGATATTGGCGTCATCTTCAGGATGGTATTTGCGGCGTTCGGAGTGGCCGACGATGACGTATGAGCAGCCAAGATGGGCGATCATGTCCGCGGACACATCGCCGGTGAAGGCACCTTGGGTGGTCACGGAAACGGATTGTGCGCCGTAGGCGACATGGAGCTTGTCGGCTTCGACCAGCACCTGCACGCTGCGCAATGACGTGAACGAGGGGAAAAGCGCGACTTCGCAGCGTTTAAAGTCGAAGTGAGCGTCACGCAACAGCCATACCAGCTTCTGCACGAAGTAAGTGGCTTCAAGATGGTCGAAATTCATCTTCCAGTTGCCGGCCACCAACGGAATGCGTTTGGACGCCATATGTTTCCCTTCTAAAAAAAACGTAGCTCCCCTCAAGGAGGGGAGCTAGAAAATGGATTACTCAAGCACCTTCAGGCCAGGGAGCTCCTTGCCTTCGAGGAACTCGAGGGAAGCGCCACCACCGGTGGAGATGTGGGAGAAGCCGTCCTCCGGGAAGCCGAGGTTGCGCACGGCGGAGGCGGAGTCGCCGCCACCGACGATGGTGAACGCACCGGCTGCGGTGGCGTCGACCAGACCCTGGGCCACGGCCTTGGTGCCGGCGGCGAACTCAGGAACCTCGAACACGCCCATCGGGCCGTTCCACACGACGGTCTTGGAGTCGACGATCTTGTCGTGGAAGAGCTTCTGGGACTCCGGGCCGATGTCCAGACCCATCTTGTCGGCCGGGATGGCGTCGGCGGCAACGACTTCCGGAGCAACCGGGGTGTCACCGGCCGGGAAGCCGGCGTTCACGACGACGTCGGTCGGCAGCACGAGCTCAACGCCGTTCTTCTCGGCGGTCTCGATGTAGCCCTTGACCTTCTCAAGCTGGTCCTCTTCAAGCAGGGAGGTGCCGACCTCGTAGCCCTTGGCCTTGAGGAAGGTGAACACCATGCCACCGCCGATGACCAGACGGTTGGCCTTGTCGAGCAGGTTCTCGATGACGCCGAGCTTGTCGGAGACCTTGGAACCGCCGAGCACCACGGTGAACGGACGCTCCGGGTTCTCGGTGGCCTTGGACAAGGCCTTGACTTCCTTCTCGACCAGCAGGCCTGCGGCGGCCGGCAGATCGGCGGCAACGTCGTAGTTGGAGCCCTGAGCGCGGTGGACCACGCCGAAGCCATCGGAAACGAAGGCCTCGCCGAGGGCGGCGATCTTCTTGGCGTAAGCGGCGCGTTCGTCGGCGTCCTTAGAGGTCTCCTCCGGGTTGAAACGAACGTTCTCAAGCAGCACAACGTCGCCATCGTTCATGGCGGCGACCTTGGCCTGAGCGTCCTCGCCGTAGGTGTCCTTGGCCAGCGGCACGTTGGCGCCGAGCAGCTCGCCGAGGCGGGCGGCAACCGGGGCCAGGCTCAGCTCAGGAACGACCTTGCCCTTCGGGCGGCCAAGGTGGGCCATGAGGATGACCTTGGCGCCTTCTTCGCGCAGGGTCTTGATGGTCGGCAGAGCAGCCTTGATTCGACCGTCATCGGTGATGGTGGTGCCGTCCAGCGGAACATTGAAATCAGCGCGAACCAGAACGCGCTTGCCCTTGAGATCTCCAAGGTCCTTGAGTGTCTTCATGAATATCCTTTCCTTGACGAATCGCACGTCAAAGTGGCCAATTTTGCCACTTTGCATATTACAGGCATTCCGGAACAAAACACCGCATTCGTCTACTGACTGAATGCGGTGTTTTGTCACATCGTTGTCGCGTTTTGCCGAATAGGCACGGCAAATCGGATTGTCGGGTTACTTGCCTTCGGCTGCGCGAGCCTTCTCCGTCTTCTCGGCAAGTTGAAGCAGTCGGCGAATTCGGCCGGCAATCGCATCCTTGGTGATTTGCGGTTCGGCGATCTTGCCGAGCTCCTCGAGGCTCTTGTCCACGTGATCGATGCGCAGCTGGCCGGCCTGACGGAGGTTGTCCGGAATGTTATCGCCGAGTACTTCGAAAGCATGCTGCACTTTTTCGCTGGCTTCGGCGGCGGCCTTGGCGGAACGGCGCATATTGGCGTCATCGAAGTTGGCCAGACGGTTGGCCTTGCCGCGGGCCTCGCCATCGGAACGCTTGCCGGTCCATTCGCGAGCCGAACGGGTGGCGCCCATGAGCTTGAGCATGCGTTCGATGGCGTCGGGATCCTTGAGTGTCACGCGCTCGGAGCTACGCAGCGTGCGATGCTTGGCCTGGATGCCTAGACGACGGGCCACGCCACACAGGGCCATGGCGGCCTCTTCCGTGGGGCAAGCGATTTCCAGGAAGCTGGCCTTACCGGGATCGGACAGGAAGCCACGGGCCATGAAGGCGCCGCGCCATGCCGCTTTGATTTGGGCGATGGATCCGTTGACCACTTCAGACGGCAGTCCACGGACCTGCTGCTTGCGGCGGTCGACCAGTCCGGTCTGCAAAGCCAAGGCCACTACGTTGCGGGTGACGAGCACCACATAGGTCTCGACAGGGCCGTTCGGGGTCTGACGTGTGAGGTGATTGACCTCGGCTTCGTGCCCGAACGTGTTCCTCAACGTGTTCTTCAGCCATTCTGCAACGTCAAGCGAGGTGAATACGGCTTGGATAACGTATGTATTCTGTACCGGTCGAAGACCGCCGCCAAAACGGATCATGGCCGCAGCTTGGGCCTTGATCGCGGCTGGCGAATCGCCTTCAAAGGCTGCCAACTCGCTTTTGACATCGTCCAGAAGAGCCAAGATCTACCTCCTACAGTCCCGTTCTTCTCAATGCTTCAGGCGCTTCGTGCCGTTATCTGCTGTCACACGGTCGGAAGCCATCGGCTTTCTGTGATACCTAATCTGGTGGACAAGCGAACCCGTTTGATACGTATTATGGGCTCTGCTTTCTCGCAGTGTGGTCACCGAACGCTTGCCCGATGACCGCTCGACGCCTGCTTACGATGAGTGACGCTTGTGCTGTTCTCTCGCGGAAACGGTTACGTTGAGCCCATGTGCGCGTAAGCGGCGAGCCAGCTCTTCGCTCATCGCCACCGACCGGTGCTGACCACCGGTGCAGCCGACGGCGATGGTTACGTAGTGCTTGTCTTCCTGGGCGTATCCTTCCAACGCAATCTCGATAGCTTTCTCATAAGCGTCGAGAAATTCCTTGGCTCCCTTGCTGGAAAGCACGTAGTCGGCGACCGGCTTGTCGTGCCCGGTAAGCTCGCGCAGGTTGGGCACCCAGAACGGGTTGGGCAGAAAACGCACGTCGGCCACGAAATCGGCGTCGATGGGCATACCGTATTTGAAGCCGAAGCTGAAGATGTGTACTGCCACGGTGGTGGGGCCGGAGCCGAGCATCGCCTCGTAGAGTTTGGTGGACAGCTGGTGGATGCTCAGGGAGCTGGTGTCGATGACCCAGTCGGCTCGTTCCTTGAGGTCTTCCAGCAGGTGACGTTCCTCAAGGATGCCGTCGATCAGTCGGTTGCCGTGCTGCAGCGGGTGCGGGCGGCGCACGGATTCGTAGCGCTTGATGAGCACTTCGTTGCTGGCGTCGAGGAACAGAATACGGGTTTTGACGCCGAGATCATCCAGATGGCCGAGCACGGCGGCCAGCTCGTCGAAATAGCTGGAGCGCACGTCGATGACGGCGGCAAGCTTGTGGACGCCTGACTCCGATCCGGAACCGGAGGTGGTCATCATGTCGACAAGCGGGATAAGCAGTTTGGGAGGCAGGTTGTCGACCACATACCATCCCATGTCTTCCACGCAGTCAGCGGCATGAGAGCGGCCTGCGCCGGACATACCGGTGATGAGCAGCACTTCGAAGGCATCAAGCGGGGTCGGCTGGTTGTCCGGAGTCGATGTGGATGTCGCGGAATTCGCCGGCGCATTCGTGGCGGCCGCCTCGCCGGTATCGCGGTTCGTTGTCTGTTGATTCATTACAGCGCCTCCTCAAGAGCTTTGCGCATCGCGATCTCCAGCTGGTCGTCTTCGGTGGTGGTGTCCTGCAGACGCTGGTCGGCATCGCTGGGCGGGTCGTCATCCCAGATACCGGTCATCAGCAATACCTGTACGAGAGCTTGGTACAGCAGCATTTCTTCGCCGCCGATGGCGTGACCGCCATGAGCGCGCCAGGCTTCCATGAGCTTGGTGGGGCGTGGATCGTAGATCACGTCCAACAGCAGTCCGGAGAATGGCTCGGTTCCGGCATCGGCGAGGGCATCCGCGACGTTGTCGGCCGCGTGTCCGGGAATCGTGTTGATGACATAGGTGGCGTTGCGGGCTGCCTCAAGCAGGGCCTGATCGTCGCCTAATTCGATTTCGTTGTACGGGTTATGCACGTTGACGAACTTTTCGGCCACTGGTTTAAGCCCGGTGTTTTTTCCGGGGTGACGGGCGGCGACGACGATATGGCCGATTTCGGGCATCATGCAGCATGCGGCCAACGCCGAAGTGGCGGTGTTGCCATTGCCGATGATCAGCGCGGTGCCGCTTCTCGACGCGGTGTGGTGTTCGCCGAGTTCGCGATTGGCATGGTCGAAGGCGAGTTGGATGCCGATGACATCGGTGTTGTAGCCTGCGAGACGTCCGTCCGCCGTGCGGCGGATGCAGTTGACGGCCCCGATGGCCTCGGCCTCGGGAGACACCGAATCCAGGAAGGCCATTACGTCGCGCTTGTAGGGAATCGTGACGTTCAGCCCGCAAAGATCCGGGAGACGCTCCAGCAGGCCGGGCAGCTCTCCGATCGATCCGAGTTCGTAAAGCGAGTATTCACAGTCATTTACCCCATCCTTATTAAACTTTTCCGTGAAGTAGGCGGCCGACGCCGAATGCCCCAGCGGGCGGCCGATCAGTCCGAAGCGTCGCATGGGTTACTTCTCCTCTTTTTTGACGATGAGGCGCGCCAGCAGTTCGATGCCGTAGATGGCCAGAAACCCCACGGCGCAGAGTGCGACGGCTTCGAGGAGTTGCGACGGCTGGCCGGTGAGCTGCTCGAAGGTCAGGGGTGTGACGAATTGGGTGGCGTTTTCGGTCATGACGACCTCCACCGCGGCGTGCTGCTTGACAAGGGCGGAGGCCAGCGCGGCGGCCTTATAGGCGGCAATTCCGCCGGTAACGCCCAGAAGGACGGTTTTTCCTTTCAGCATGGGGAACCCTCCAGAATAGAAAATTGCTTACCCTCATTATATCCCAATTTTGAATCGCTGTAAAGATGATTTTTTTCTTGTATTTTCCGCCGCACCCTGCTATAATACTCTCGGAGTGAAAGCTCCCAAATTTGCGCTGTATCTTCATAAGAAGAACGGCAGCAGGAGGTAATTTCATATGGAAAAAAGGAAAATGAACACCCGGTACATGGCGACACTCGCTATGTTCTGCGGTGTTCTGCTGGTCATGGGCGTTACCGGAATCGGTTTCATTCCACTTCCGGTGATCAAGGCCACAACCATGCACATCCCGGTCATTCTGGGCGCGGTTTTGCTCGGCCCCGGCGCGGGCGCTGTCCTTGGGGGCGTGTTCGGGCTGTGCTCCATCTGGGCAAATACCACCAGTCCCGGACTGCTGGCATTTGCGTTTTCGCCCTTTATGACCACGGAGGGCCTGCCGGGGGTGCTGAAAAGCCTGTGGATCGCACTGGGGTGCCGGATTCTGTTCGGCGCGATTGCGGGATGGCTGTGGAAGCTGTTTAAGAAGCTTACGAAGCAGGACTTTGCGGCGCTGCCCCTGACTGCGGCAATTTCCACGTTGTGCCACACAATTCTAGTCATGGGCAGCATTTATGTGCTGCTTGCCCAACAGTACGCACAGGCGAAAAACGTGGCCATTACCGCCGTTTTTGGACTTGTGATGGGGACGGCCACGGCGTCCGGAATCCCTGAGGCTATTATTGCTGCCCTTCTGGTGCC
>OGTB01002171.1_pt1 | contig 11616 bp, 9 predicted proteins | sample 1553611 | NCBI WGS metagenome assembly OGTB01 (sample SAMEA2580032, study PRJEB22360) | human gut metagenome | biome: human gut; feature: human-associated habitat; material: faeces | place: Denmark | collected 2008/2010 | reverse complement strand
GCACCCGTCGGGACCAGGCCCCACAGGGGCCGAGAAATCCAGCCGGAACGCGTTCCGGGCCAGTTGGTCAAAGTAGGGAATCGGCTGGGTGAAGAACAGCACCGGTACCCGCAGGATGGCTCCGAATTTGGCATCGCCTGCCAGAATTTTATCCCGGGCCACGGGTAGACCCAGCCGCGCCACCACATGGCCGGAAACATCGGCCTTTTCCAGCCAGAGCAGTGCGGCAGTGTGGTCAAATGCAGACACAGCCACAGTGACAGTACGGCTCCAATTTTCACACCCAGCATCCCGGGCGGTCAGGGTCGCCAGACCGGAACTGTTGAAGCTGTGAGCGCCCAGCATTTTAAGCTGTGGAGGCAGCGTCAGCTGTTTCAGGGCATGACACCCGGCAAACGTGCCCACATCCGGCATGACCTGATCCGTGGGGCGGGGCAGATAGCCCAGAGCCTGCAGCTGCTCCGGCAGATGGACGCTGATAAGGCGGCTGCAGTCACCGAATACACCGGCAGGCAGGGCGGAAATGGCATCCGGCAGGGTGATGGAAGTCAGATTTGTGCAGTGGTAGAACGCGTAGGGACCAATGTGAGTGATGCTGTCCGGCAGTGTGACGGAAGTCGGCCCGCCTTCGTCCAGCGTTTCGGTGGTGACTGCGCGGCCCATTCGCATACAAAATATGCTGAAACTGATAGGCGATTGCCCGAACTGCGCAAAGCAGCTCTCATCCAGATGGCTGGCAGCAAAGGCGGTAGCGGCAATGGCGGTGACAGTGCGGCCTTCTACAGTGTCGGGTACCACAGCAGGCCGTGCCAGCCGGGGCCAGCGCACCAGCGCCAGAGAGCCGTCCGGCAGAGGGGCAAAATCGGCTGTCAGGGGCAGGGCATCGGTGTCGGTCTCTTCGTTCAGATGGCCGAGCCGTGCAAACTCTGCGCTCATGTCGGGAGCATCGCCGTCCCAATCATCCTCGTCATCCTCCTCCTGCAAGAGAGTTGCCAGCGCGGCTCCGGGCAGGGAGGAGGCCTTTTTTGTTTCCGGGGCGGGGGGTGTCCAGCGGCTGCCCAGCATTCCGGCGTTGGTTACTTCAAATTGCAGCAGTTCCATTTTACACCAGTCCTGTCAGATCGATCTGGTGCAGCAACTGCTCCGACTGCCGGTGCAGCAGCAGATCCCGGCTGGCTGCAAAGTAATCGGTGCTGAGAAACTGCCCCAGAAATGCGGTGGCTACGGGGGCTACGGTCAGATCGTTTACCGCCATGCTCAGCTCCGTTCCCTTACCGAAGGCTTCCTGTAAAAAACGGAGCAGATCGCCAAGCTTCTTCTGCGTTTCAGCGACCTCAGCCTGCAGGTCGGCGACCGAGCGCTGATAGCAGGCCTTGAGGGCGGAAAAAGGGGTGGAGCCGGAAAGCTTTCCGTGCCATTGGGCAGTCAGCGACAGCAGATCGAGATAGACTTTCTGCCGGGCAGAGGGGGCTTTGTTGGCTTCGGCGCGCCAGTTGTCCTCCAGCCCGGCGAGGGCGGTCAGGGCATCGCCGGGAACATCCAGCGTCCCGCGCTGGGCTTTGAGGGCGGCTACGATAAGGCGCAGCGCATCGTGGCGCAGGGTGCAGCGTTCCATCTGCAGGAACACGGCTTCCAGCAGCAGGCTGACAAGGCTCATCCGCTCGTCCATCTTGGCGCTGCGTGCCTGCGTGAGGACATCCTCATCCCACACACCCTGCAGGATGGCATCAATATTGTAGGCCTGACGATATTTCTGATAGAGTTCGTAGTAGATGGCAAAATCCCGGGCGACCTGCTTGTTTTGCAGATACTGGGTAGTCAGCTCCTCGCTGACTGCAAGGCCCAGCTCTTCGTGATACTGCAGGATCTCGGAAAGGTCCTCCCAGGCACGGGGCGTTACCACGGTCAGACCGTCCACAGTGGTCTCGACCTTGTAAAAATCTTCGGGACGGATATCCAGATAGCTGATGACGCTGCGGCTGACACCGTGTTCCAGCGCGTAGGCCTTCCATGCTTCATAGCTTGGCTCAACTTCGATCACCTTCAGGCGGTCACGGGTGGCAGCGTCGAACTCCCGGACGCTTTTGTTGAAGCGGGGCGGGTTGCCGGCGGTGACCACCACCCAGCCCTCGGGGATCTGATGCCCACCAAAGACTTTGTATTGCAGGAACAGCAGCATGGCAGGGGAGAGTGTCTCGGAGACGCAGTTGATCTCGTCCAGAAACAGGATGCCCTGCGTTTTTCCGGTGGTGCGCATACAGTCGTAGACGCTGGCGATGATCTCGCTCATGGTGTATTCGCTGACCTGATAGTGCTTGCCGCCGTATTCCTTTTCTACGATCACAGGCAGACCCAGTGCGCTCTGGCGGGTGTGGTGAGTCATGGAATAGCTCACAAGGCCAAGCCCCATCTCATCAGCGACCTGCTGCATAATGGCAGTCTTGCCCAGACCTGGCGCACCCAGCAGGAAGATGGGCCGCTGGTGCACCAGCGGAAGTCGGTAGCGGCCCAGAGCGTCCTTCTGTAGGTAGATCTGTACGGTATTTTTGATCTGTTGCTTTGCACTTGCTATATCCATGATTCGGTGTCCTCCTCGGTTCGGGTCTTCTGCGGTTCAAGCAGGCGGATGTTGTCAGTGGTAAGTACAGCCCGGATGGCCCAGCTGGGAACGTGGGGGCTGATGTGGTCGTCACGGTTAAAGATGAAGGCAGTCTTGTAGGCAGGGGATTTTTCCGGGTAGGTGCCCACGCCGTCGGTAAAATAGAGCAGGCCGTTGAGGTTCGTCAGCTTTTTCTCTTCCAGTAGCCCGTCTACATAGGCGAACACCGGCCGGAAGTCGGTACCGCCGAAGCCCCGGAGCTTCAGCCGGGGGATCAGCTCATGCAGCTGGTCCAGACTGGTCAGCCGCTCCACGCTCTGCACCTCGGCATCGCATTGGATGAGATAGATCTCTACCCGCTCGGTGAAGGAACCGCTCTGCCGCAGAACGTCGCAGGTGCGCTGCAAAAAGCTCTGAACGATATCGCCCTGAACACTGCCGGAGGTGTCGATGGCAATCACAAATTCCCGGATGCGCTTGTCGTCCCGATATTCCAGCGGCTCGACCAGGGGAACGTTGCCGTAGGTGCGCAGACCGTAAGTGTAATAGATGAGGTCAAATTCGTCCTCGGAAAGCTGCAGCACCTCGTTTTGTGCCCCGAACCGGCGAAGAAAGTCGGTATAGTCGCATTCCTCAAAAGTCACAGGCTCTAACCCATCCATCAATGCTCCGGCACGCTTGCCGTGACGGCGGCTGAAGGTCTCCAGATCAGTCTTGGCCTGGCGGGCCAGCTGCTTCCATTGTCTGCGCAGGGCTTCCTTCTGCCGCTGCTGCATCTGCTGCAGCGTTTCATCCCGGGTGTCGGTTTTGCGCAGTTCGGTCTCGTTGGCGATATCCTCATCCTCCCCGGCGGGCAGCAGCTGTCCGTTGGGGGCCGGACGAGAGCCGGGCCGTGGCGCAGCATACCAGAGCGCATGGCTGTCCCGGGAAAAAAGCTGGGTCAATTCCGCCAGAACATCGGCGGGGTACTGCCGTTCCAGCAGAAAATTATAGATGGCTTCTGCCGTCAGGTGAGGGCAGGCATCCTGCAGGCGGCTGCGCCAGCTGTCCTGTGCAGCATCATCCGGCAGGGCGCAGGAGGGGATCTCCAGTTCCCGGATGACTTCCTCTGCGGCAATGTCGCAGGCAAGGTTCCATAGGCGGTGATCCATTTCCTGCCGTTGAAAGGGATGCCCCAGAAGAAAGTGCAGGGTGACATGCAGCAGGGCGCGTGTGGGCACAGACTGCTGTGCCCGGAATGTGCGGAGCAGCGTTTCGGGGCAATAGTATAAGCAGCGGCCATCCCCGGCAAACAGGGTGTCCAGCGCAGGGACGGGGATCGGCTTCAGCTGTTCCAGAGCGGAGGATAAAAAACGCAGGTCGGCAGTCAACCGACTCTGTGCCAGCAGCAGCACCTGTGCGGCCAGTTCGTCCGCCGCAGGAACAGGAGTCTGGATGGGCTCGGGCATAAGAGAAAACTCCTTTCTGCCCCAAGGGCAGGGTGGTATCCTTCAAAAACGGCAAAACCAGCCGACACCACCCGGAGCACCGGGTGGAAGTCTGCTGGTTTGCACGCATTCCGTGGCGTGCTGCGGGTACTCCGCCCGGCAGACGTTTCGGAATCAGAATGAAGAAATGGGTGAAAAAGGAGGAAGGTGTTTCTTTTGGTGAGACCTCAGAACAGCAGCCCACAGGCTACGCAGCCCACAGCGACCATAATAGCAGATGCAACCCATGCGTAGGGGAGGGTGTGCTTCTGGTGGTCGCCCAGGTCCTGGCCGGAAAGGCCCAGCAGCAGGAAGGTGGCACCCGTCAGGGGACTGAGCGGGAAGCCCAGCGTCATCTGGCCCATGATGGAAGCCTTTGCCACAGCCAGTGCGTTGCCGCCCATGGCGGAAACAGCGTTGGCGATGACCGGCATAACACCGTAGTAGTAGGAGTCCGGGTCAAACAGCAGGCTCAGCGGAACGCTGAACAGGCCGACGATGGGAGCAATGAAGGTGCCCATGCTGGTGGGGATGATGGAGACCAGAGCGTCGGTCATGGAAGCCAGCATGCCGGAATTTTTGACCACACCGGTGAATGCGCCTGCGGCAAAGACGATGGAGACCATCAGGAATGCGGCCTGTGCGTGGCTGTTGATGATCTTGTGCTGCAGATCCACACTGGGGTAGTTGACGATGAGCAGGACGCAGTAGCCGATCATAAAGGTGACAGCCGGGCTGAGACGGTTGGTAACGAGGATGTACAGGATGACCAGGATCAGTGCCACATTGAAGTACCAGCGCCAGCCGGAGCGGGCCAGTTCGTTGGAGGTGTTGGTGGTCTTTGCTTCGGTCAGACCAGTGACCTCCTGCGCGGGGATGCCTGCAGCAATGCGCTTGGCTTCTTTTTTGCCCAGGAAAGCCGCGACGAGCAGACAGGTCACCAAGCCTGCAATCCAGGCGGGCATAATGCCCACCCACAGCTCGCTGCCGGTGACTTCATAGCCCAGGCCGGACATGGCTGCGGCTGCACGGACTGTGGGGCCGCCCCAGGGCATAACATTCATGATACCGGCGGCCAGCGCCACGATGGTAGCCTCTACCCAGAGGGTCATTTTCAGCTTCTGGAACAGGGGCATACAGGCGGGGATGGCAATCAGGAAGGTGGTGGCACCGGAGCCATCCAGATGGCAGATGCAGCCGATGAGGAAGGTGCCGATACAGACCTTGACGGGGTCTTCGCCGGTAAACTTCAGGATGCGGTTGATGATAGGATCAAAGACACCGGCATCCGAGCAGGTACTGAAAAACAGGATGGCAAAGATGAACATGACACCTGTGGCAACGATGCTGCTCAGGCCCTTGCCCATATAATCTGCGCTGAGGATGGAAAGTGCCTTGGTAAAGCGGGTGCCGAACGTGATGACCGGCTCAACATAAGCAGTTCCGGCCTTTTCGGCAGCAGCCTGTGCGGCTTGGATGATGACATTGGGGGCATTGATGAATGCTGCGATGAAGCCGGTGATGGCGGGAACAAAGATCAGAGCTACAAGGGTAGAGACCTTCTTGCTCATGATCAGTGCCAGCACCAGCAGAATGGTGACGAACCCTAATACTGCCAGCATGTGATTTCTCCTCAATAATGTGTGTAAAGGTGGTCAGAGATCAGAACACCTGCTTCTCGTGCAGAGTGTTGAACTGCTCTTCGGTCATGCCCAGAACACCCTCAAAGATATCCCGGTTGTTCTGCCCCAGCTGGGGAGCGGGTGTGCGCACAGAGGGCTTGGTATCCATCAGTTTGATGGCACAGCCGTTCACGGTGACCTTGCCCAGGGTGGGATGATCCATCTCCACGAACATCTCGCGCTCCTTGACATGGGGATCGTCCAGGATCTCCTTGATGTTCATAATGGGACCTGCGGGGATGCCGTGGGCCAGTACCAGCTCGGCGGCCTCGTTGGGGGTCAGATCCTTGATCCGCTCCTCAATGACCTCGGCAATGGCATCCTGATTGGCCAGACGGCCCGGCATATCCACGAACCGGGGATCGGTGATCATGTCCGGGCGTTCCAACACCTCATTGCAGAGCTTTTCGTACAGCTTCTGGTTTCCGGCGGCAATGATGACCTTGCCGCCCTTGCAGGTGAAGCTGTCGTAGGGGGAAACAGCGGCATAACGGTTGCCCATGGGGGCCGGGATGTTGCCGGTCTCGATGTACTTCAGGGCAGTGTTCTCAGTGGCAGCGATCATGCTGTCCATCAGACTCACGTCCACCCGCTGCCCTTTGCCGGTAATGGTGCGGGCGTTGACTGCGGCAAGGATGCCGATGGTTACATGAAGTCCGCCCAGAATATCACCCAGCGCCGAACCGGCACGGGTAGGCTCTCCGCCCTTGGAACCGGTGATGGACATCATACCGCCCATGGCCTGAGCCAGGATATCATAGCCCGGGCGCAGGTGGTAGGGACCGTAGCAGCCAAAGCCGGAGACCGCCGCATAGATGATGCGGGGATTGATCTCCTTCAGGACATCATAGCCCAGTCCCAGCTTGTCCATCACGCCGGGGCGGTAGTTTTCCACCACGATATCCGCTTTTTTGACAAGCTCCTTGAAGATCTCCTTACCCTCAGGGGCCTTCAGGTTCAAGGTGATCCCCTTCTTGTTGCGGTTGATATTGGCAAAATAGACGCTTTCCCGCTCGCCGTTCAGATTTTTGGCACGGAAGGGGGGATAGCTGCGGGTGTCGTCACCGCCTTTGGGAACCTCGATCTTGATGACGTTTGCGCCCATGTCAGCCAGCATCATGGTGCAGAAGGGGCCGGCAAGCACACGGGTCAGGTCGAGAACCGTCAGGTTCTCCAATGCCATATGTTCACTCATGTTACAGCTCTCCATCCTCAACGTGGATCTTCATGCGCATCACGGCACTGCCCATGGATTTGCCCAGGCTGTCCAGACGCAGGCTCATGGTGGCACCGCCGCCCAGAGCGTGCTTCATAACAAAGTTGAAGCCGTTCAGGCTGGGCACGTCGTAGCGGGTGATCTCGCCCTTGACCATGTCGCCAAAGTAGGCTTTGAGTTTTTCGGGGGTCACCTCGCGCTCAATGATCTTATAGTATTCCGGTTTGCGTGCATACACACAGACATTGCTGGTATCGCCCTTGTCACCGGAGCGGCCGTGAGCAATATCGTTCAGATAGATCTCTGCCATCTTACTTCACCTCCAGAATGTGACTTTCGACCTGTACGGCATCGCGAGGCACGGTGGTGGGCCACAGTGCCATCACTTCCTGCACGCGGGCACGGCCGCCGAAGAAGGAGGCACCCGGAGGGCCGTTCAGCTGCAGAGGGCTGATCTCGGGAATGATCTTGGCGCACTCGCTCTTGTCCTCGCTGAACACAGCAATGCGCAGCACGCACTCGTTCAGGTTCTTCAGTGCCTCTTCGCTCATATCGGCCACGCCCAGATGCAGGCTGTTCAGGCCGATGTAGCTGATGTGGATGTCGTCGGCCTTCATGCCGCGGCGCTGCATCTTCTTCATGATGACCTCGGCGCAGTACTGAGCCTTTTCGTAGGCATCAGGCCATGCAAAGCTCAGCATGGAAACAGTCTTCCAGCCCTTGTGGTAACCCACGCAGAGCTTGAGCGTGTCGGGGCGGGGCTTGCCCTTGACACCGCCGATGCGGACACGGTTGTCACCCACCTGGGTGATGGTAGCATGGCTGATATCCACGTTGACATCCGGGGTCAGGTAGTTGGCGGGATCGTGGACCTCGTACAGGAACTGCTCCTTGCAGCTCTGTTCGCAGATGATGCCGCCGCAGTCGGGAGCCTTGGTGATCTCAAAGGTATCATCGGTCAGCTCTGCGATGGGGAAGCCCAGCTCGTCCATGCGGGGGACATTGCGCCAGTCATACATATAGTTGCCGCCGGCACCCTGACCGCCGCACTCCAGCAGATGGCCTGCCATGATGCCGCGGGCCAGATTGTCCCAATCGTCAGCAGCCCAGCCAAACTCGTACTTCAGCGGAGCCAGGAACAGGGCGCTGTCAGCCGCACGGCCGGTGATGACCACATCGGCACCCTCTGCCAGGCATCCTTCAATGCCCTCATGGCCGATGTAGACATTGCAGTTGTAGATCTTGTCCAGAATATCGTTGAAATTGCCGTCGTAGTCGAAGTTGGGGAAGGTCCAGCCATCCTTCAGCAGCTGTGGGATCTTATCCTTGATGTTATCGCCGGTCACATAACCGATCTTATAGCCGCTCATGCTGTTGCCTTCTGCCCACTGGCGGATGCCGTCCACGCAGCCATTGATGTTCATGCCGCCTGCGTTGGTGCAGATTTTGATGTGCTTGTCCCAGGCTTCCTTGCCGGCCTCCTTCAGGATGCGGGTGGTGAAGTCGGGCGCAAAGCCCTTGGTGGAGTCCTTGAGCTGCTGCTTTGCCATGATGGAAAGGGTCAGCTCTGCCAGATAATCACAGCCCATATACTGGATATCGGCATTGCGGATCATGTGGATGGCCGCGTCCGGGCTGTCGCCCCAGAAGCCCTGGCCACCGCCGATTGCAACTTTCTTCATTCGATAGCCTCCTTATAAATGAAAAGGTGATATCAGCGTCAAACATCGGTACAACGTTTGACTCAATCGTCGTACTGAGTGTAGTACAACGATTTACTAATGTCAAGAAAAAAACGAAGTTTGGAGGAAAAGAAATTCAACTTTGTTGAAACGGCTAAAAAGGAAAAAGAAAAATATACAGAGTGCACAAAAACGGCTGGTTTGAGATTGGAGAGGCTTTTTTGGCTTGTCAAGATACGGGGAAACGGGTACAATAAACCTGATATCAGAAAAAGGTGGGGAAGAGCATGGTTACGATCAAGCAGATCGCGCAGGAGGTCGGGATCTCGTCCAGTACGGTCAGCATTGTTTTGGGCGGCAAGGCGGCAGAGCGGAAGATCAGCACGGCCACGCAGGAAAAAATTTTTGCGGCGGCGGCACGGCTTGGCTATCAGCCCAATATGGCTGCCCGGAGTCTGCGGGGCGGCAGCGGTGCCAATGAGCTGGTGGTGGCCATGTTCTGGGCACAGGATTTCCGGGCCAGCATGATGCTCCGCTTCTGGGATGGTCTGCGGGCCGAGATCGAAAAAACGGCACGTCCGGTGCGGCTGGTCATCTACCCGTATGTCAACGACCACCTGAAGGAAAGCGAGGCACTGACCAGTGGCGCAAACTGCCATGCGGCCATCATCTGCAATGCGTCCTATGCGGATCTGCAGTTTTTGGAGGACACGCAGCTGCCGATCCCGGTGGTGCTGTACAACCGTGTTTGCAATGGGTATTGCAGCGTCAATGTGGATGATCTGAAGATGGGTGCTCTGGCGGCGCGGGCTTTTGCCGATCAGGGATGCAGGACGGCGGCAGTTCTGACGAGCAGCCCGGTCTTTGAGGGGATGGAAAACCGGATGCATGGGTTCCGGCTGGAAGGGGAGCAACACGGGTTGACGATCCTGGCCAACCGGTATTGTGATAACAGCATACGAGGCGGTTACGAGGCGGTTTCGCATCGGCTACGGCATGAGTGGAAGCAGCAGCTGCCGGACGCAGTGTTCTGCGGTTCCTCGGCCATTGCGCACGGTGCCCTGCGGGCTTTTTGTGAGGCCGGATATATCGGCGAAAAGCTGCCCCGGCTGATCGCTGTAGGCAACGGCCCGGAGGAATCCGATGCGTTTTCGATCCCGAGCCTGAGCGTGGTCTATCTGCCCATGGAGGAGATGGCGCGGGAGTGCATCCAGCTGGTGCTGGGGCAGCTGGACGGTCGGATTGCCACGCCGGAAAGCCGACTGCTGCCGATCGAGTATGTTCCCAGGGAGAGCTGCGGGCCGCTGACAGAATACGCTGCACAATAAAAAAGCCCCGCACCGGCACGCAAAACGTGCGCAGTGCGGGGAAGAAAGAGCAGTCAGCCCTCGGCGCTGATACAGTACATGGAAAAGGTGCTGGAAAACAACAGGGTGTCGGTCTCGTCTGTGATCTCCACAGCCACCACACAGATGTGCCGGCGGCGGCTGACCGTCCGGCCGCGGGCTGTCAGGTGACCGGCTTTGACGTTGTGGATGAAATTGACCGAAGCATTCTGGGTGACATACTGCCGCCCGTCAGAGCGGGCAGTCAGCCCGGCACAGCAGTCGGCCATGGTGAAAAATGCGCCGCCGTGCACATAACCGTAGATGTTGGTGGTGTCCCGCCGGATGTCCAGCGACATGACGGCGCTGTCCGATGTTACCGATACGATCTCGATGTGATTGTACTGCATGAATGGATTTTCAAGCATTTGTGCAATGTTCTGTTCCTGCATAAGGAGCCTCTTCTTTTTGATTGTGGTACAACGTTGTACGAAACGAGTTGGACGTTTTTTATTATAATCGCATTTTCCGCAGGATGCAAGCAGCAGGAGGTTTGAAAATAAATGGAACGGCCATCATTACGCAGGCAGCTTGTAATGATCTTTCTGGGAATCGCCATTCCCATTGGTATTCTGCTGGGGCTGCTGCTCTTTTTTTCAGGGCTTTATAACCGCAATCGGCTGGCAGCTGCGGCATCCGGTGGCCTTGATATGTTTACCACAAATTTTGAGAATCAGCTGGATTCGGTGGAAAACTACCTGCTCAATCTGTCACTGAACGATGCGACATTTCGCAGCCTGAGCGAACAGACCGACCGCACCCGCGCCTACCTGGATGCTTATGAGATCGCACAGGGGTTTCCGGCGGTATTGGCTGCCAACGATGTCCTGATGGGTGTGGTGCTGCGCAGCGGCTCAGGCAACCTATATGTGGGGCGCTACGGTGCAGCTGCCCAGCAGCTCAAGCAGAAACTGAATCTGGAAGCGTATCTCGGCCAGCCGGGCCAGACCAATAAAATGATGACAAAGGGATGGTATCTGCGCACCATCGGCCAGCGGCTTTACCTGCTGCGCAGTGAGGTTGACCCTGCAGACGCAGAAGCGGTGGAGCCGAAGCTCCGGGACATTCAGGTCGATCTGAAATACGAAGACGGCGTGCAGCACGTCATTTTAAACGGCGAGGATGTATCCGGCCTTATCCGCACGCCGGAGGTCTCTATGGCGGCCTCTGCGTGTGCTTCCGTACCGGCGGTGCGTAAGTTTCTGTTCTCCGCGCAGGTGGATATGGCGAAAAAGTACAACGTCATCATGGACGGCCGAGACATCGGCACGACGATTTTGCCGAACGCACAGGTGAAAATTTTTCTGACGGCTTCGCCCGAGGTACGCGCCGAGCGCCGCTACAAGGAGCTCAAGGAAAAAGGCGTGGACGTGAGCTATGAAGAAACGCTTGCGAACGTTATTCGCCGCGACAAGCAGGACGAAAAGCAATCTAAGGCAGCGGAGGACAGCATTTTGCTTGACAACAGCGAGCTGGATTTTGACGGCACGGTGAACCGCCTGCTGGAGATCGTGGAAGAAAGGACGGGCGTGAAGCATGGCTGAAAATAGGAAGCCGAAGGAACACCTTTCCTGGTGGTATTTCCT
>OGTB01002164.1_pt1 | contig 11655 bp, 12 predicted proteins | sample 1553611 | NCBI WGS metagenome assembly OGTB01 (sample SAMEA2580032, study PRJEB22360) | human gut metagenome | biome: human gut; feature: human-associated habitat; material: faeces | place: Denmark | collected 2008/2010 | reverse complement strand
TTCTTTACCTAAAAATTATTCATCCCCCAAATTTCCGTGAAGAGCCTAAAAAATGCTGTGAAATCGAATCGTGATTTCACAGCATTTTTCTATTTCTCCCCTGCTTCCCGGATCTTTGCGAGGAAGGCTTCTGCCGGGGCGGAGAGGATCTGATGTTTTTTCCAGACGAGGGAAAGGGGCGAGGTGAGGGGACGGAAGGCGAAGGGATCATCCTTATCCATGAGAAGGCCCCATGTGTCATGGTTTGGAAGAGGGAGGGAGTAGTACCTCTCGGTATTTTCCGCGCCCATGAGGACGGCGAAATCAAGAAGGCCCTTGTCGAGGCGGTCCATGACGATTTCTCCGTTTCCGCTGAAGAAATGGGGAATGATCAGCGGGTGCTCATCCTGCAGAACTTTCAGTGCATCTGTCACAAAGGACAGCGCTTTGCTTTCCCCTCAGCCGAGGGAAAGATCGCCGCTTACTGTCTTCTCGCCAAGGGAACGGAATTCCTTCTCCGTGATCTCAGCCAAGCCCACGATTTCCTCAGCCCGCTGCCGGAGGAGCAGTCCTTCGCGCGTTAAAGACAGCTCGCGCCCGCCTCTTGAAAAGAGCGTCTGCCCGAGTTCTTCTTCAAGCTCTCTGATCTGGCGGGAAAGCGTCGGCTGCGTCAGGTGCAGCGCCCGCGCCGCCCTCGTCACGCTTCCTTCCCGCGCGACGGCAAGAAAATAACGGAGTACACGGATTTCCAAAATATCAGATCCTTTTCGCCAAAAGACTAACACAAAAGGAGCTGTGAATGACGATCACTCGTTTTCACGGCTCCTTTCTTCGATTTCTTATTTCGTCTTCACGTACCTTGGAAGTTCTTCGACGGGTACGGTGTGGAGGAAGCCTTCTCCGATTCTCTTGAGGAGTGTCAGCTGGATTTTTCCTTCGGTGATGCGTTTGTCCTTGTACATCTGGGCGGTGAGGATTTCATCCGGGATGTTGACAGTCGTCGGAAGGGAGAGGGATTTCAGGACGTATTCGAGGCGTTCTGAGGTGCCCTGCTCGGTGAGGCCCAGGAGTTCGGAGCGGCGGGTCATGAGGTTCATGCCGATGGCTGTGGCTTCGCCGTGGGTGATCTTGGCATCGTCATAGCGGTAGCAGCGTTCGATAGCGCCTCCGATGGTATGGCCGAAGTCAAGGATGCGGCGTTCACTTTTCGCGCCCGGGTCGATTTCTACATAGTGGGCTTTGATGGCTACGCATCTCTGGATGATTTCCGGAAGGACGCGGAGGATGTCCATGTCAGAGCCTGCTTTTTCGAAGAGTTCGAAGAGGTCCTTGTCAGCGACGCAGCCCAGTTTCACAGCTTCGCCAAGTCCGTTGTGGAGGTAGCGGCGCGGGAGGGATTTCGCCATGGAGGGGTCGATGTAGACGGCAGCAGGCTGGTAGAACATGCCTACGAGGTTCTTGCCGGCTGTGATGTCCAGGGTGACCTTTCCGCCGATGGCGCTTCCGATCTGCGAGAGGACGGATGTCGGGAACTGGATGTAGCGCACGCCCCTGTGCCAGGTGGCTGCGGCAAATCCGGTGACGTCGCCGACGATGCGGCCGCCCAATGCGATCAGGATGTCGTCATTTCCAAGGCCGAAGTCTGCCAGCGCTCCGTAGATGCTGTTGACGATCGGAAGGGAGCGGGATTTTTCCGTCCCCGGCACGACGATCATTTTCGCCTTGATGCCTGCTTTTTCCAGTGAGCTGACGAGACGCATGCCGTACAGCTTGTCGATGGTGTCTTCTGTGATGACGGCTGCTTTTTCAGCGCCGGTCAGGTCCGCGATGGCGGAGCCTGCTTTGTCGATCAGTCCGCTTTCAATGTGGACGTCGTAGGAATCGCTTCCCAGATTGATGTGGATTTTTTCCATAATCCGTTCCTCCTTCAAGTACGCTCTCTTTGCTTTCATTATAGCATGAAGAAAGAAAAAACGCCCATGAAATTGGCGTAAATGCTGTGCCATATTAGGCCATATCGGCGAGGATCCTGTCCCAGCCGCGGGCTTTGAGTTTCCTCATGAAATAGATTGCGCAGGTGGCGCGGATCATCTGGTCGAGGACGAGTGCCATCCATACGCCGGTGAGGCCGAGGCCGAAGCCGTAGAGGAAGAGGCCGGTCATAATCGGGCGCAGAAGTGTCACGGAGAAGAAGGAGTAAGCAGCGACTTCCGCTGTCCTTCCGCTGCCGCGCAGGATGGAGGATCCGATGACGCCGTAGGCTTCCGGGAAGGAAACGAAGGCTACGAAGATCATGATGATGGAAGCGGCTTCAGGCGCGATGCCGTCGCCGGAATAGATGGTGAAGATTTCATTCCTGAAAATGAGCGTCAGGACGAAGACGGCGCAGGACATGTAGAAGGAAAGGCGCATGCCGCTCTTCTTGTATGCTTTCCAGTCTTCTTCGCTGCCGCGGCCGCAGGACTGTCCGGCGGTGACCATGCTTGCCTTGCCGAAGCCTGTGATGAAGTCCCAGTAAATGTCGCAGATATTCATGCAGACGCTGTGGATGGCAAAGGGGATGGGGCCAAGGCCTGCCGCCATGCGGGAGAAGATGACCATGCCGGCTCTTTCGCTGCCCTGCTCGCTAAGGATGCTGCCGAAGATTGGAAGTATCTGGCGGAAATAATCCTTGTCAGGGACATAGGAGCTTTCGGCGAAGAATCCGTCGCCCCTAAGGATTGCCGCTGTCGCAATGAGGGTGAAGAGGGTGGCAAAGACGGTGCCGATTGCGGCTCCGGCGACGCCCATCGCAGGGACGGGGCCGATGCCGAAGATCAGGATGAAGTTCAGGATGACGTTGATGATATTTCCTGCCACATTCGTCTTCATGATGACAGCCGTCTTGCCATAGCCAAGCTGCACGGCCTGGAGGATCAGCGTCAGTGAAGTGAAGTATGTCGCAATGAGGGCCGGGACGCTGTAGTCCATGGCCAGGGAAATGTAATCAGGGGTCGCTCCCATAAGGTAAAGGATATCTTCCAGGAAAAGGAAGAAAAGGATGTGGAGCATGCCGAGGAGCAGGGCGCAGACGGTGAGGGATTTCTTCATGATGGAAGAAGCCGCCTCTTTTCCTGCTTCGTCTGCCTTTCTCGAAACAAGGAGCGTCACCGAGGAGGCCAGCGACCTTGAGAAGCAGAGGAGTACGAGCCTTGGCTGGGCGAAGATGCTGACCGCTGCGATCGGGAAAGCTCCGAGCGTGCCGACCATGATGAGGTCCGTCGAGGCGAGAAGGATCATGAAGAGCCCTTCGAAGGCGGCCGGCAGTGCGATTTTCAAATAGGATTTATCGTAAGAATTGGTCATAAGATTCTCGCTTCTTTTTGCATTTCTGACAAAAAGCCCGGTCTCTTTTGTGAAATCGGGCAATTCGTTCTAGTTGTATTCTATCTTAAATGAGAAACTTTTTCAATCTAAAACGGTCGATATACACCGACGAGAACTCACCGTCCCGTAGGAAACATTTCGTTCAGGAAATGAATTTCCATGCCTTGCACGGCATATGACAAATATTTCATGCGATTTATGCATACTATTTGACAGAGTTTCTGAAATCAGCCTATACTAAACCAACATCTAAGAAGGGAGGGGTCATCATGAGACAGGCAGCTATGGCAGCAGCATACGTTTATTACCGCGGTTATTACTTTACCCGCGGCTATTTAGCGTACCCGTCTCATGAGCCATAACCCTACCCTTTACCGGACGATCAGGACAGACTCAGGAGAGCCTGTCCTTTTTTTATTACCCGGAAGCAGGATGGAAGCATAGAGCAAGACCAAAGAAACCGCAGTAGCGGATGGAGCGCCCAAGGGGCAAGGAGGATTATTATGATTATCGTTATGAAGGAAAACACACCGGCACTGGAAATTGAACGTATGGTGAAATCTCTCGAGGACAGAGGATTCCAGATCGACAAGAGCACCGGGTCAAGAAAAGTCGTACTGGGACTTGTGGGAGACACATCGGCCCTCGATGAAAGGGATTTCATGGGCCACGAATGGGTCGACCGCGTCATGCGCGTGCAGGAGCCGTACAAGAGAGCGAGCCGCGCTTTCCATCCGGAGGACACGATCGTCGATGTCTCCGGCGTCAAGGTCGGCGGAAAGAAGCTCGTCGTCATGGCAGGACCGTGCTCGATTGAAACGCCCGATCAGATCCACGGCATTGCCAAAGAAGTGAAGAAATCCGGCGCAGCTATCCTTCGCGGCGGCGCATTCAAGCCGAGAACGTCCCCGTACTCTTTCCAGGGACTTGGCGAAAAGGGGCTCGACCTTCTTCTCTCGGCCGCCCGCGACAATGACCTTCCGGTCGTCACCGAGCTCATGAGCGCAGACAAGATCGGCACTTTCCTTGAAAAGAAGATCGACCTCATCCAGATCGGTGCGAGAAACATGCAGAACTTCGACCTTCTGAAAGCCGTCGGCCGTCTGAATGTGCCGGTCCTCCTGAAGAGAGGCATGTCCGCCACGATTGAGGAATGGCTGATGAGCGCCGAATACATCATGAGCGAGGGCAACCACAATGTCATCCTCTGCGAAAGAGGCATCCGCACCTTCGAAAAGGCGACAAGAAATACGCTTGACCTTTCCGCCATCGCCGCCGTCAAGCGCATGAGCCACCTGCCGATCATCGTCGATCCAAGCCATGCGACGGGCAAGAGATGGATGGTCGAATCCATGGCCATGGCAGCCATTGCAGCCGGCGCGGACGGCATCATGTGCGAAGTCCACAACGATCCGGAAAATGCATGGTGCGACGGCGCTGAATCCATCACGCCGGAGACCTTCGACCACATGATGAAGAAGCTCCGCGAGATCGCACCGATCGTCGGACGCGAACTGTAAGAAGGAAATCCGCAGTATATATAGTATAAAAATAAATATAGAAGCAGAGCAGAACAGGAAAAAATACTATTTCCACGGATTTTCATTTTCGTATACAATAGAGTAAGAATCAGTGAATTTCATAGTCAGGCAGAAAGAAAAGGGAGAATATGAGAACAAGTGACTTCAGCAAGATTACCGTCGGCGTCATCGGGCTGGGCCTTATGGGAGGTTCTTTCGCCAAACGGTTCAAGGAAATCGGAAACAGGGTCATCGGAATCAACCGCACGAAGAGTGCGGAAGAGGAAGCCCTCCGGATGGGAATCATCGATTCCGCAGATCCTAAGGATCTCAAAGAGTGCAGGATCGTCGTCTCCTGCACGCCGGAGAAAGCGACGAAAGCATTTCTGGAAGAGAATCTTTCTCTTCTTGCCAGGGATGCCATCCTGACCGACATCGCAGGCGTCAAGGACGGCTTTGCAGACATCGCAGAGTCTTTGATCCTTCCGACGCAGGATTTCATTTCCGGCCATCCCATGTGCGGCAGGGAAGGCGCAGGCCTTTCGCAGGCATCGGCAGATATTTTCAAGGGCGCGAATTACATCGTGATCCCGAGGAAATCAAACAGGAAGGAAAATGTCGCACTCATCGAAGAGATGATCAGGGCGCTGGGCTGCGCGCATGCACCGGCCGTGACGGCCCATGAGCATGATGAAATCATCGCATACACGAGCGACCTGCCCCACGCGGCGGCAGCGGCTCTGATGAACAGCGCCTCCTACAGGAAGGACACGAACCGTTTCACCGGCGGATCCTTCAGGGACGAGACGCGCGTGGCAGATATCAATGAAGAACTCTGGACATCGCTTTTCCTGTCGAACAGGGAAAATGTCCTTACGGAAATAGAACGATTCGAGGCGGCGCTTGAAACGCTCAGGCGTGCCATCGAAGAGAAGAATGAAGACAGCATACGGACCTTCCTTTCGGAAGCGGGCCGGAGAAGAAGGGAATGGGACAGCCATGGCAGTAGTGAATATGGATCTCGGGAAAGAATCGTACAAGATTGAAATCGAAAGAGGGCTTCTCCCTCATATCGGGGAAAAGATCAGGAAACTGACAAAGGCGCAGAAGATCGCCGTCATCACGGACAACCATGTCCAGGCGATTTACGGGGACAAGATCCGCGAATCCCTGCAGCAGGGCGATTTCCACGTGCGCATCATTGAAATGCCGGCCGGCGAGGAGAATAAGAATATCCACGTCCTGGAAGGCGTCTACAATGAGCTCTGCGACTTCAACCTTTCAAGGGACGATGCAATCGTCACCTTCTCGGGCGGCGTCCCGGGCGACCTTGGCGGATTTGCGGCGGCTTCCTACATGAGAGGCGTGCCCTTCTTCCAGGTGCCGACGACGATTCTTGCGCAGATCGACAGCTCGGTCGGCGGAAAAGTCGCCATCGACCTTCCCGGCGGCAAGAATCTGGCGGGTGCTTTCTACCAGCCAAAGGGTGTCTTCATCGACCCCGACCTCCTCGATACGCTTCCCACGCGCTACGTCCATGACGGCCTCGCAGAAGCCCTGAAGTACGGATGCATCGGCGATCCTGAGCTCTTCGAGCTTCTGGAAAATATCGGAAGCGAGGAAGATCTCCGGAATCATATGGAAGAAATCATCCTGAGGAGCGTCCTTCAGAAGAAGAAATTCGTCGAGGAAGACCGCTACGACAATGGCAGCCGTCAGATGCTGAACTTCGGCCACACGATCGGCCATGCCATTGAAAGGTATTTCAACTACTCGACCTACACCCACGGCGAAGGCGTTGCCATCGGCATGTGCCTTCTGACTGAGCAGACGGAGCGGCTGGGCATCACGGAAAAGGGAACGGCAGAACGCGTCATCCGCGCCGTCCATCATCTCTCCCTTCCGACTTCGATCGCCGTTCCCGCTCTGGAACTCATCCCGCAGATCATGCATGACAAGAAGCGGCGCGGCGGAGAAATCACCCTCGTCGTACTGGATAAGATCGGAAAAGCTCACCTTCTCAAAGTGAAGACGAGCGAGCTTGATAAATACATCGTCACAGAATAGCAGGTGCATCATGATTATCAAAATCACACCGCAGACATTGGACGGCACGATCCACGTTCCCGCGTCAAAGAGCATGACGCACAGGGAACTCATCGCCTCCGCGCTTGCCAAAGGTTCGTCGACTCTTCGGAACGTCACCATGTCCAAGGACATCGAAGCGACCATCCGCATCCTACGCCAGTTCGGCGCTGTCATCGATGTGGAAAAGGGAGAGAAGGAAACCCTTATCCATGTCACGGGCGGCCTCAAAAAGCAGGAAGGGACGATCATCGCCGATGCCGGCGAATCAGGCTCGACGCTTCGTTTCCTCATCCCGATCGGCATTTATTCAGGAAACCGCGTCCAGTGGACCGGACACGGACGCCTGTCTGAAAGACCGCTCACGCCTTACTACGACCTTTTCGATGAAAAAGGCATTGCGTACCAGGCTGAATCCGGCGGACTGCCTCTCACCGTTGAAGGAAAATGGGAAGGCGGCCTTTTCGAGCTCCCGGGAAATGTGAGTTCGCAGTTCTTCACGGGCATCCTCTTTATCCTTCCGCTCCTTGCAGGAGGCTCCGCTTTGGAAAGCACGACCGAGGTCGAATCGGAAGGCTACATCAATATGACGATCGACACGATGCGGAAGAGAAATATCGCGCTGACGCTCCGCCGGGCAGGCCATTATGAAGTCTTCGGCCCGCAGGAGTACGAAGCGGCTGACACGGCGGTAGAAGGCGACTACTCGCAGGCCGCTTTCTGGCTCGCAGCCGGGCTTTCCGGAGGAACGGTCAAGCTGACAGGGCTCACAAGAAATTCCCGTCAGGGCGACCGTGCCATCCTGGATATTTTGATCCGCATGAATGCGTTCCTAGCTTTTGAGCATGACGACATCATTGCCGTCGAGAGCCAGACAGAGGGAACGGTGATCGATGCCAGGGACTGCCCGGACCTCGTGCCCGTTCTGGCCGCGCTGGCTTCCGTCAGCAAAGGAAAGACGGAAATCGTCAATGCAGCCCGCGTCCGCCTGAAGGAATCCGACCGGCTCCATGCGATGGCCGTCGAGCTGAATAAGATCGGCGCGAAGGTGGAAGAAACAAAGGACGGCCTTATCATCGAAGGCGTGCCGGCCCTTACCGGCGGCACCGTTTCCTCCTGGAACGACCACCGCATCGCCATGGCGCTTGCTGCCATCTCGCCTCGCTGCAAAGATTCGCTCATCATTGAAGGCGCCGAAGCCGTCGCCAAGTCGTACCCGGGCTTCTGGGACGATTTTGCCTCGATTTCCCGCATTCCGCCTGAAGTCATCAAAGAATAAGGAGGGCTCATGGGAAATACATTCGGAAACACGCTTCATCTCACTATCTTCGGCGAATCCCACGGGACCGCCATCGGCTGCGTCATCGACGGCCTTCCTGCCGGGATAGCCATCGACTGGGACAAGGTCTCCTTTGAAATGCGCCGCCGCGCGCCGGGTTCTTCCCCTCTGGCAACGCCAAGGAAGGAAAAGGATGAATTTGAAATCCTTTCCGGTTACTTTGACGGCCACACGGAAGGGGATTCCCTTGCCATGCAGATCAGAAACGGCGACCAGCACTCGAAAGACTACAGCCGTCTCAAAGATGCCATGCGCCCGGGTCATGCCGACTACACGGGCCATGTGAAATATGACGGATACAACGATTACAGGGGAGGCGGCCACTTCTCCGGACGCATCACCGCGCCCCTCACCTTTGCCGGAGCCATTGCGAAGCAGATCCTTGCCAAAGAAGGTATCGTGATCGGAGCCCATGCGCTTTCCGTCGCAGGCATCATGGATTTCCCCTTCGACCCGCTGGGAGAAGAACCGGATCTCTTTGAGAAACTTTCCTCCATGCGCCTTCCCGTCATTGACGGCGAGCAGGGGGCAGCGATGGAAGAAGCTATCCTTGCTGCGCAGAAGGAAGGGGACTCCGTCGGCGGGCAGATCGAATGCATGGCACTTGGACTTCCTGTCGGCATGGGCGAACCCTTCTTTGATTCCCTCGAAAGCGAAATGGCGCACATGGCATTTTCCATTCCGGCCGTGAAATCCATTTCCTTTGGCGACGGAGAAACGCTCGCCGGCATGAGAGGCTCGGAAGCAAACGATCCCATGCGCTATGAAAACGGTAAAGTGAAGACAATCACGAACCATAATGGTGGCGTCCTCGGCGGTATTTCCAACGGGAACCCGCTCCGCTTCACCGTCACGATCAAGCCGACGGCCTCCATCGGAAAAAGGCAGGAGACGGTCGATATTTTCAAGAAGGAAGACACGATGCTGTCGATCGGCGGACGCCATGACCCCTGCATCGTCACGCGTGCCATTCCCGTTGTCGAGAATGCCGCTGCCTTCGTCCTGCTGGACCTGCTTCTCACGGGAAGGAGGTACCACTATGGCCGATGAAATGAAAAAACTCCGCGTCGGATGCTACGGCGCGAAGGGCTCTTACACGTATGAAGCCATGGAGCGCCAGTTCGGCGAAAGAGAGAGGGAAGAGCACTACTACCCGCTCTTTGAGGATGTCCTCAAAGCCGTCTCCGAAGGCGTTATCGACTACGGCGTCGTCCCTATCGAGAACTCCTCGACCGGCGGCATCACTGAAGTCTATGACCTCATCATGAAGTATGACTGCGCCGTCGTCGGCGAGCAGCTGATCAAGATCGAGCACAACCTTTTGGGCGTGCCGGGCGCGACGATCGAGGATATCGACACCGTCTACTCGCACCCGCAGGGCTTTGCCCAGTGCCGTCCCTTCTTCAATGAGCACAGGGACTGGACGCTGAAGCCGTATTTCTCGACCTCAAGGAGTGCCGAGAAGGTTGCAGAGGACGGGAAGAAGAACCAGGCGGCCGTTGCAGGAAGGGCTGCTGCCAAGCTGTACGGCCTTTCCATCCTGAAGGAAAATATTTTCTTCAACGACAGCAACTGCACCCGCTTCTTCGTCATCGGACCGCACATGGAAATCACGGAGAAGTCCGACAAGATCACCCTCGTCATTGCCGTACGCCACGAGCCGGGCGCCCTTTACCACGTCCTAGGCTACTTCTTCTACGGCGGCATGAACATGACACACCTCGAATCCCGTCCCATGGCAGGGCGGCCCTTCGAATATTTCTTCCACATCGACGTCACCGGCCGGCTCATGGACCCGTCCAACCAGCACACGCTGAAGGGCCTCGAATCGATGTGCACCTATTTCAAAATACTGGGAAACTATCCTTCCTGTATCAGTGAAGAGGAAAGAAAGGAGCAGCGATGAAACTTGGGCTTATCGGAGAAAAGCTGGGACACAGCCTTTCCCCTGAAATACATCAGAAAATTTTTGAAAAACTGGGCATTTGCGGCACCTACAACCTGCTTCCTATCGCCAGGATGAATCTGAAGGATACCGTCGAAACCCTCCTTGAAAGCATGGACGGCTTCAATGTCACCATCCCTTACAAGACAGACATCATGCCCTTCCTGGATGAAATATCCCCCGAAGCCAGGACCATCGGCGCCGTCAATACCGTCGCTGTCCGTGACGGCAAACGGTACGGCTACAACACTGACTATGATGGATTTGCGAGGACGCTCGACAAGATCGCGGCCGATGTCAAAGGCGAGAAAGTCTTCGTCATGGGCCATGGCGGAGCCTCCCGCGCCGTCGTCCAGTGCCTCCACGACAGAGGCGCAGGCGCTATTCTCATCGTCAGCCGCTGCCCTGAAGCCGTTGATGAATCCTTCCAGGAATTTGCGGAAAAGAGAGACTGCCTCATCATCGACTACAGCATCCTCAACCAGGAAGACGGCTACCTCCTCGTCAATGCCACTCCCGTAGGCATGTACCCGAAAGCAGGCTTTTCCCCCGTGCCTGCCGAGGTCGCTGAATGCTTCGACAAGGTCATCGACCTCATCTACAACCCCTCCGAGACAAAACTCCTCTCCGATGCCATGAATGCCGATAAATCAAACGGCCTCTACATGCTCGTCATGCAGGCCGTCCGCGCCGAAGAAATATGGCTCGGCCACGACATCCCTGAATTCGTCGCCATGGAAATCGTCGAAGAAATGAAGCAGCTCCAGGAAGAACGCGTCGAAGCAGAAAGAGCGAAAGAAAAGAAGGCAGGCCTATGAGGAACATCATCCTGATCGGCATGCCCGGAAGCGGCAAGACCACCTTCGGCAAAGCCATCGCCGAAAGACTCGGCCGCCCCTTCATCGATGCCGACGATTACCTCGAAGAAAAAGAAGGAAGAACCATCGCCTCCCTCTTCGCCATTTCCGAAGACGCCTTCCGCGATGCCGAAGAAAGAACCATCCGTGACCTTTCCGAAAAGGAAAACCTCGTCATAGCCACCGGAGGCGGCGTCATCAAAAGACGTGCCAGCATAGAAAACCTCAAGAAAAATGGCCACATCTTCTTCCTTGACCGCGACGCCAAAGATATTGCCAGCGACGTAGAAGTAGAAAAACGCCCGCTCCTCAAAGACGGCCCCCAGAAAGTCTACGACCTCTATCAGGAACGAATCACCCTCTACCGGAACGCCGCCGACACCATCATAGGAAACCATGGAACCGAAGAAGAAGTCCTCGAAAAGATCCTTGCAATCATTGAAGGACTGTAAAAAAGAATATAAAAGTAAAAGAGCCATGAAAATGAACATTCATCTTCATGACTCTTTTTTGGCTCTTCACGGAAATTTGGGGGATGAATAATTTTTAGGTAAAGAATGGAAT
>OGTB01002160.1_pt1 | contig 11665 bp, 7 predicted proteins | sample 1553611 | NCBI WGS metagenome assembly OGTB01 (sample SAMEA2580032, study PRJEB22360) | human gut metagenome | biome: human gut; feature: human-associated habitat; material: faeces | place: Denmark | collected 2008/2010 | reverse complement strand
ACGCTTGTCTGCCCGTTCCACCCGCGGGCTTGACGGGCAGCCGATAGAGGTTCGGGACGAGCTGGTGAGGGTGTATAATGAGCGTTTCAACTGCTATGTCAGGCCGCACTATGACGGTTCGGCACAAACCTTTCCGCAGCTCTCTTTCGAGCAATTTCCATACGATAGCCTCTATCCCTCACAGAAAGATGCTATCTGGATGATTAAGCAGAACGGAGGCGGTATCTGTTGGCACGAGGTAGGCACAGGCAAGACGATGATAATGTGTGTTGCCGCCTACGAAATGAAACGTCTCGGATTGGCACACAAGCCGCTTATTATCGGGCTGAAAGCCAATGTGCACGAAATCGCCGATACGTTCCGCAAGGCATACCCTACGGCCAAAGTTCTCTATCCGGGCAAGGACGATTTTACCCCTGCCAACAGGCAAGAGGTCTTTTCAAAAATCAAGAACAACAACTGGGACTGCATCATACTCACGCACGACCAGTTCGCCAAGATACCGCAGTCAGAAGAGACCATGATAGATATATTCACGGAAGAGCTTGCCGATGTGGAACGTAACCTTGAATTTTTGGAGCAGTCCACTATGCGTTACCGTAGCGGAAAGATGCAGGAGGGGTTAGAAAAGCGCAAACAGAACCTTGGGGCTAAATTACAAGAACTGCGTATGAAAATCAATAATCGGAAAGACGATGCTGTGGACTTCCACACAATGGGAATAGACCATATTTTTGTAGATGAGTGCCATATTTTCAAGAACTTAATGTTTCAGACACGCCATAACCGTGTGGCAGGTATCGGCAACACCAAAGGCTCTCAAAGGGCAATGAACCTCTTGTTCGCCATTCGTGACATCCAACTTCGTACAGGTCGTGACCTTGGGGCTACGTTTCTGTCGGGTACGGTGGTCGTGAACGCCCTTACCGAACTATATGTGATGTTCAAGTATTTGCGTCCGCAGGAGCTTCAACGGCAACGGATTAGCTGTTTCGATGCGTGGGCAGCCATATTCACAAAGAAAACGGCAGATTATGAGTTGAATGTGACAGGCTCGGTGAAGCGCAAAGAGCGTTTCCGTACTTACATCAAAGTACCGGAGCTGGCAATGTTCCTGCGTGAGATTACGGATTACTGTACAGCCGACATGATAAATCTTGACGTGCCTGAGAAGAACGTGCGTTTCCTCTCTTATCCCCCGACAATCGAGCAGGAGGAAATGATAGGACGCTTGGTATCTTTTGCCGGTAGCGGCCAGTGGGAGGACTTGGGGCTTGACGTTCCGCAACCCGACAACCTCGACAAGGCTAAAATGTTGGTTGCGACCAATGTAGCCCGAAAAATGGCTCTTGATATGCGCTTGTTGGGTTGCAAGTTCAAGGATGATGCCGATAACAAGGCTTCTATCTGTGCGAGGACAATCTATGACTACTATATACGCTCGAATGACAATCGGGGTACACAGTTCATCTTCAGCGATCTTGGTACATACAAACCGAACGAATGGAACATATATGCCGACATCAAAGAAAAGTTGGTACAACTCGGTATTCCTGCTGATGAAATACAGTTTATCCAATGCGCCACTACCGAGAGGGCAAGAAAAAAGCTGTTTGAAGAAATGAACAACGGCAAGGTGCGAGTTCTTTTTGGAAGTACGACCATGTTAGGCACAGGTGTGAACGCCCAGCAAAGGGCTGTGGCAGTGCATCACCTTGAAATACCTTGGGTGCGACATGAAGTCGCATAGATAATTGTTGGAATGATACTTACGGGTATCAGTTTTAACCCGCTGTTCCGTCAGCGGTAGCCTACCGACCGATGCACCTTAATGTTGTATTAAGCGGTCGGGACAAAGTACACTTTCGCAAGACAAGACAGAACCGTGAGGGGAAGTCAAGTACGGTTAGTATCATACCGTAGAGTGGCGAGGCTGGATAGTATGGTTAGCGCAAGCGAACTGTTAGTAAACTTCGTAATGTCACGAAAGAGTGTAAGATACTGGCACACTCTACCCAAAAGGGATGCGGTCGGTTAATCCTCTCCATGGTAGGATTACACGGATATAAGCACCGCCGGAGGATGAGACAGAACCTAACCTATCCGTTAGTTATCTATGTGGAACATGGTAAGCCTGTATATCTCCTGTCATGTAAAAAATGACAGGTAAGCTGACAGCAATGAAAGCCGAATGGTATGCAGGTATAAGATAACAGAAAAAGCGAATGCCGTTCTGTAATGGAGCGGATACGGATTGAACCGACATCACGGGCTGATGTGGGCGACATCATCCGACACGAAAGTGGGCAGACTTCTGTGACGACATTAGGGAGGCAATCAAACCAAATGTTGTCAAATGGTGATTCTTTACAATTAACTTTTAGAACTTTCAAAAGGAGGAAAGCAAATGAACGAAAACAAGACATCGTGTGCGCCTGCTGACAATCAGCAAACACTTTGGGACAGAATAGACTGGACTAAAGCGGAGTTGGCTGTCAGAAAGCTACAAGCGCGTATTGTAAAGGCTCAGAAGGAAGGCAGATACAACAAGGTGAAAGCCTTGCAGTGGACGCTGACCCACTCTTTTTACGCAAAAGCCTTAGCCGTAAAGAGAGTTACTTCTAACGGAGGTGGCAACACCCCCGGGGTGGACATGGAAACATGGGAGAACCCTGAAGCAAAAACACAAGCGATAAGCGAACTCAAACGCAGAGGCTACCAGCCGAAGCCATTGAGAAGAGTTCATATCAAAAAGAGTAATGGCAAACTGCGACCGTTGGGAATACCGACAATGAAAGACAGAGCGATGCAAGCACTCTACCTTATGGCATTAGAACCAGTGTCGGAAACAACAGCCGACACACGTTCATACGGTTTCCGCAAGGAACGTCGCTGTATGGACGCGGTAATGCAATGCCATAACATTCTCCGAAAAGGCTATTCTCCCGAATGGATTCTGGAGGGTGACATAAAGGGGTGTTTCGACCATATCAGCCATGAATGGCTGCTTGCCAACATCCCTATGGATAAGGCAATGCTCCGAAAATGGTGGAAATGCGGCTATATCTTCAACAAACAGATGTTCCCGACAGAGGAGGGAACGCCACAAGGTGGCATTATCTCTCCCACGCTTGCCAATATGACATTGGACGGATTGCAGAAAGTCCTTGCAGAGAAATATAAACGAGTTAGAGTCAAAGGCAAGTTATATTCGCCAATGGTGAATCTTGTCCGTTACGCTGATGACTTTATAATTACCTGCGAGAACCGTGAAACACTTGAAAAGGAAATCAAGCCATTGGTAGCCGACTTTATGTCTGAAAGAGGTCTGACCTTATCAGAAGAAAAGACGGTGATAACCAATATCCGTGACGGTTTCGATTTTCTCGGTTTCAATATCCGCAAATTCGGCAATGAAATATTGACCAAGCCGACTAAGAAAGCCGAAAAACGCTTTATGGAGAATATCCGTAAGGTGACAAAAGGTCATAAGGGTTGCAAGCAGGAATCATTAATCAGGATGTTGAATGCTAAAATCCGAGGATGGGGAGCATACTATCAGCATGGGGCGACACGTGATTCTTTTCACAGAATAGACCATCAGATATTTCTCGCCTTGTGGCAATGGGCTAAACGCCGTCATTCCAAGAAAGGGAAACGGTGGATAAAAGACCGCTATTGGCACAATATCCGAGGGAACAGCTGGACTTTTGCGGCTAAGTTCAAGAAATCAAACGGCAAAGAAGACCAACTTACCTTGTTGAAACTGGCATCTTCGTTTCCTTTCCTGCAATATACGCAGATAAAGGGGGACATGAATCCGTTTGACGCAGACTGCCGCCTGTACTTCAATAAAAGAATGAAGTCAAAGATGCTTGTGACACTGAAAGGACGTAAGTCCCTGCTTTACCTATGGGAAAAGCAAGGTCGGAAATGTCCGATATGTGGTGAACCGATTGACACGCATAAGGCATGGAACGTAATGCCAACCGTTCAAGACGGACGGAAATGCAATCTGCTGGTTCATGATGAATGTTTCAAATTATCCCGTAAAACCAATGGAAACAAGAAGTAGTATGAGCCGGTCTCTGCATACGAACAGAGACTTAGAAAAGCTTGAGCCGTATGAGGGGAAACCCTCACGTACGGTTCTGAGGGGGGAAGAGGGCAGTAATGTCCTTGACCTACCCGATCGACCTGCTGACATGGAGCAACGAAACGGCAGGGCGGTACGCAAAGGCAACACTGTAAAGCTGTGGGGTGGCAATGTGGTAGATATTGTAATTTACGGCACGGAAAAGACCCTTGACGCCTACAAGTTCAATCTGTTGAGAAACAAGCAGATGTTTATCAATCAAATTAACAACGGCACAATCGCCGTGCGTCGTATTGACGAGGGAGGCATGGATGAGGACAGCGGTATGAACTTCGCCGAGTTCGTGGCTATTCTGTCAGGCAATAACGACTTGCTGAACAAGACGAAGCTCGACAACAAGATTATGCAGCTTGAAAAGGAACAGGCTATTTTCAAGAAAGAACGCATCCGTGCCGAGCGTAAAATAGCTGCCGGTCAGGGAGAAATCGAAAAGGCAAAGCGTACTGAGGCCGATTTCAAGAGGGATTTGGAATACATCAACTCGTATAATGGGGCAAAGGCAACCCTGCTTTTGAACTTGCCGCAAGCCAGTACCGAGGAAGTTGGCCGGGAGTTGCACCGTATCGCCAAGACCTACCGCAACGGAGCGTATGGTACAGTTGGCACATATGCAGGGCTAAACTTGTTGGTGCATAGCGAGTATAATATGGACGGTACGTTTGACCGCAATACATTCTTTGTAGAGGGTATAAGTGGATTGAAATACCGATGCGGTCTGAGCGGTGCGCTGCCGCTTGGTTTTGTTGAGTCGGCACAATATCCGCATGGAGCATTAAGCAAATTGCCCTCTCTTATCGAGAAGCAACAAAAGGCGGTAGAGCGGATAGAAAGCGAAATTCCCACATTGCAGGACATCATTTGCCGTCAGTGGAGCAAAGCCGATGAACTGTCAAGGCTCAAACAGGAATGTAAGGAACTCCAGCACAGGATTGATGAAAGCCTGAAAGAGGCCGAACAACCGCAGGCTGCCAAACACGAAGCTATTGCCGAAGCTGCTTGACATAATCATAATTCAACCGTTCCCTCTGCATGGTCGCGATGACTGGGCAGAGGGATTTTTTTGCGCTCCGGTCTGCCGACGGCTCTACTCTTTTATGGCATCCTTTCTCCCTTTATAACCTCCCGATTCCCCGCCACCACCCATTCTCATTTATAGCTATTAATATCTTCTGTTTTTAGTCAAATAGAGATAATATTCTTTCATCGCATATCCGTTTTTTGCGATACGCCATTTTTAGCTTCTACATTGGTGGCAATGTATCACTTTTGCCTTCACACCTCCTAATAGCTTCAATCAAGGCATCTTTTAATCTTATGAAGGCAAGTTTATCCACTCCTTTTGATATACTGATTTCATTACCGACCAAATCTTTCAACTTGAGTAAACAAGGAACATCTGCCTTATATCTGTCTCCCACATCTTGTAAATCATAGTCAAAATTATAATGATAAGCAAGAAATTGCGTAAAAGTATTTCTGCTTTTATTGCTTAGTTTGCAGATAGCATCAAAAAGAGCATTGGCATCTTCATATGCAAATATAGCACGAAGTTCGTATGTACAACTTTTATCTGGATAAGGCAATCTGTCTATGATTATAAGTTGTTCTACTGTTCCTTCAGTCAAATTACGCAGTGCTTTTTGCATTTGATCCGGCAACTCATTTATCTTTGATTTCATCTTCTGCAAGAAATAGTCCACAATATCATCCGTTATTGGGGTTTTGGAATCTGTGGTTACATAATTACATCCACTAATAAAAAGCCCTCTTAGCTGATAAAGTTCCTCTAAACAGGTTTGGCTATCAATCATTTCTGCTATTCTTACTTTTATTAAAGAGACATAAGCCTGTATAAAATAGAAAATGCCAATAGCGTGAAAGTATGATAGATACGCAATACTATAACCAAGTTGATAAGCATCTTTTATCTCTCTATCCAATATGGATGTTATAGTATCTTGACAAATTCTTTCAAGTTTTTGCTGCTCCATATCGAAAAAGCCGGATAGCATTTCCCAAGGTTTCAATTCTTTTTGCTTATCCCTTATCTCCGTAACAATAAATTCTACAAGTGGAGCACCTGTGATAATATATTGTATAATAGCCGTAACATACTCCGGATTTAAGACATTATAAATTAACTCCTTGTTCAAAGAGTGATATTTTTCCCTTAGATGATGTATCCTTTGCTTATCTTCATTATTATCTTGGAGTAGTGAAATCCGACAATCTCTACTCCAATTACAAATTACCTCTTTGTTCTCACTATTATTATACTCTGCATACACTGCAATAAATGACCCAAGAATATTTTTAAGAAAGATATTATCCTTTTCAACCAGCTCGGGAGGAAGTTTGTTTAAGTGGCTTTTAAAATCATATAAACATTGTCTCAAAACCCGTAAGTTATCGGATTTTGTGCACATAAAACAGGCAATAATGAAATCACGCATTTCTTTCAAATAATCGGATACCGGTACTTCGCCAAGGAAGTATTCGATGGCTTCTTCTATGTCAGGTTGTATTTCAAATTCCCTGCCTATGGTCTTTTCCTTAAACTCATCCCATACAGCCTTGGGAAGTTTTTCAAGGTGGTTCTCATCTCCAATTACGACAACATGACAATTACAATGCTCTACAAAATAGTTGATAAAGCCTAACAATTCCTTCATCTCTATCAGGCACCTTTCGATGTCATCGAATATCAGAAACTTTACACCTTTTATACTGTCGTCTTTCACTTGTAGTAACGACAACGAATCCAGTGTTGCGGAAAATGAACCATCCTCTTTAGAGTCTTCATTAAAATCCATACTCGTCTTGAAGACTACCTTACCGGCTAATTTCAAAACTCCCTTTATGAAACGCCCCGTTTTCGAATAGAAGAAAGGATTTAATTCCCTATCTATAGCTGTCTTGATGTCATTCACGCTATCCATTCCATAGGTCGAAATATAAATGGGCTTTAGCGTAATTTCCTCGTCGGTATCTGCGGTTCCATCAAACTTCTTCTTCCATTCTTTTATAAGATGAGTTTTGCCACATCCCCATTTTCCTTTCAGCATCACGGCATACTGAGGATTAGTATTATCAGCATAGCTGTTTAAAAAATCAAGAATCAAAGTATTCATACCTTTGTTATTAACATAATTCTATTTTAACTCCATTGAAAAACAAAAATGTAGCAATAAGAACATTAAATATTGAAATAGTAAACGACGCTGCAAATCCATTATCGCCACATCCACAATGAACAAAGTTAGTGATATTTCTTAATACAATAATATCCAAACAACTAAATTTCATGTTTCTTCTTTGAAAGATCCAATAAAGGCTTGCAGGAATCGTCAGTCTTACCATTGATTGCTTAAATATGCGTCTCCTATCATAATAATATCCGCAGAAAATGTGATGGTGGAATACATTTGGCGTTTTCTGTCAACATTGTAAACCTCTTTGTAATATACGATATACGCGTATTTGAACTCCACGACACGAAAGATTGAATTATCCTTAGTGTTGTAATAAATCACCTTGCCGCTTATCGCTTTGAAAGGACTGTTTACCATTGCTTCAAGAATAGTAGTTTCTCTGGTAGATTCAACGGTAATGGTAATACGTCCGCCAATAACATTTGTCACTGGCCTTCCTTTATTATCTGTCTTGCGGTTAAATTCAATGTGTGATGAAATCACTTCTATATCCTTCCCTTGCAAGCACACGGTTGCCTTTAATTCTGCCATGCTGATCTTATTATTTATTATAAAACCAAGACATTTCGCCTTGGTTAAAGCAGTCAGACCGCTTTCAAGACAAGAAGGAGGATATCATATTTCGCAAATATAGAATTTTCCTTTGAACATAACAAACAATCAATTAAATTTATTAACCAGCAAAATAGAAGAAACTCTATTTACAGGCTATCCTCCCTTCTAAGTATTATTTATACAAAGTAGAGAAATACTTGCAAGTTCAAGATATACCACGAGATTAAGACTTGATGTAATTTTTTCAAGCTGAGAGCCGAGTTATCCGTGTAATAGCTCGGCTTGTTTTTTTTTAAATGAGGGAAAGGTTACTTAGGTAGATGATATTTGTCCTTTATATGCTCGGCCACGTGTTCGACTTCCGGGAACAACGTTGATTTGTCTATGCCGAGGGCTTCAAGCTGCTTCCTAATCTTCCGCTTCTGCGCTTTATTGATGATGTACACTTTGTAGCTGAAGTTGAGTGATGCTGGTTGGCTTTTATTGCCATTGATACCATAAAGGAAAAATGCCCCGGACTGCCGGATTATGCGAGGATTGTCAAACATCGGTTTTACACAAAAGACTCTCTCGATATCCTTTGAGTCAATCACATTCTGAAAATGGGGTTTCTCGTACTTAATTTCATGCAGAAGATATTGGATTTCCTCTTCGGAGTTGAACTCCTTCCTATCCAGTTCTCTCAAATCTTCGATACTGAAATCTATTGGGCGTTTGGCGATATTAGAAACGACACTGACAGCATCGCTATCAAAATATTTAATATCTGACGTTTGAACTTCGAATCGGAACAGTTTTCCGTCAACGGCATCATTCTCGCACGCAAAATACAGAGCTACCAAAGGATTTGTAGTAATATCCAAGAGGCGTGTCGGCAAAGAGTAATGCTGCATCTTGACCAACTTCTCAAAGGTAGATGTACACCCTTTGAAATCAGCCGGACTTTGAGCGATAATATCTCTGAAAATTCTATTTTCATTCTGGATTAAGAATTTCTCTCGATAGATGGAGGGAATCAATCCAAAACTCTTATCTGACTGTCCTCGATAAAAGATATGGTAATCCATATCGTCCTCTAATTCATCTTCAAGTTTCTCGAATAGAGTCCGGATGCTACCAATACTTGATGAATCACTCTCCGGTGTATAATTATATGCCTCGTATGAAATCTCCCACGGACGTTTCCCAAGAGTCTTGACTATTTTTTCTGACAACTCATTATATGATGCAAAACTATCATAAGTGTAGCCCAGTTTTTTACTTCTTAGATACGATGAAGTGTTGGAGTCCAAAGGAACATATCTTTCCGGATTAGCGTAGAACAGAACAATGCTGAGTTTTCCCTTTCCGACACTTTTAATGTTCAATGCAGTTTGAAAAAGTCGTTCATCTACTTTCCCTCCTTTTACTTGTCCGAACAATTCCCATAATACATTTATATCATTGTTGCCCCTGATTGTCTTCCATGGGAATAGATGTACTTTCATGGGATGTGTTGTCGGGATGCCTGATACATCTGTTGGTTCTGGACAACTAAAATTTAGCTTACGCCTTAAATCCTGTAGGATTTCTACTCTTCTTTCATCGGAGTGAAACTTGTTGAGATACGAAAAGAATGTAAATGGGTCGATCTCTTCCAAAACAATCTCTTTGCCTCCTTCTGAACCATCACGAAAACCGGAAATGCCGATTTCTTTTAGCGTAGATATAAGTTCCGGTTGGCTATTCTGTTTTCCAAGTAGCCAGTCGGATAGTTCTTTGTAGAATGGTATCCATGTAAAATCACAATTCATATTGTTTATTTATTATTTCAATTCGCACTTCAATAATGAAACACTATATTTATGCCTTAAATTGTATTTTTATTCCGTTACATTTAAAGCCTTGTTTTAATATGAATAGAATTGAGGATTTTGCACTATCCTTCATATAGGTGTTTAAATCTAAATATTTGTCATATGCCGGTTCAAGTGAATAAAATAGGGATTCAGTTATTTGACTATAAAAGCTTGTATCCACCTGTGCTATTCCGTAAATAGCCTTCCTTTTATCTGGTATTGGTATAGAGATTGAGATTTCATATTCTTTGTCTGAAGAAAATCTTTTAAGACGTTTAAATATTCCTATCTTATCTGTATTTCGATAGTTTATAGAGACTAAAAGTTTCCATTCTCCCAAATCATGAAGATTAATATGTGATGCTAAAATAGCAATGTGTTGATTTAATTCAAAATATAATCTTCTAAGATCTACAATTTCATTTAATTGTGGTATTTCTGATGATATTAAAACTCTTATTTTAGCTACAATATTCATTTGACTACTTATTATATGATGGTAAATGATAACGATGGTCTCTTTCCCTATTATATGGTAAATTATGTCCTTCACTTCGCAATTGTCGAACCTTTGCGGCCTCTATTTCTTTCATGGCTCCTTTGGTAATATTTGTATGTGTAGATAATATTTGGAATGTTGCATTAGAAAAATTTGGGTCTTGTCGGACTTTTCGGGCACTTGTATAGGCTCGTCTATTACTATTATCCGCCATTACATCTTCTGCTTTACCAATGCCAACTTTTGCATACTCTCCTGTGCTATTATCATATACGAGATAAAGTACCCAATCCCCAACAGTATCATTACTGTTTTTGTGAAGCCCAAGAATATCACTCCACGCATTTGTGTCATCGACATACCCATATAGATTGAGTATTCCCCCAGCCAGCCCAATCGGATCTTGCGAGACATACATGCCCATCTGTGGCGAGTAATACCTGAACCTGTTGTACGCCAGCCCTGTCTCCCGGTCATAGTACTGTCCCTGAAACAGGAACGGTACCATCCCCTTGTTACCTGTCTCCTCGATGACGTTCCCGTCCATGTCAAGCACCCGGCTCCACACCTCGTTGCCCTCGGCATCGTATGCCTCCGTCGGCGTTCCGAGCTGGTCGGTCAGTATCGAGTAGGACCTGCCTTCCTTGAGCATGGCCACCGGTACGAAGGACTCCTCGTCGAAGAGCCATACCGTCATGTTGCGGCGTTCCGTGTCCGTATTCCACCTGTCCTCCATGACGGAGTATTCCCTATGCTGCTTCCACTGGTGCAGCGGCACGTTGCCGTTCCACACCCACCGCGTCACCGTCGTGCCGAAGCTCTTGGAGAGCCTGCGCCCGAGCGCGTCGTATGTGAACTCCACCTCCCTCTTGTCGGGCCGCACCACCTTTGCCAGAGAGCCGTCGGCGTTCCACCGGTATCTCCAGCGGTCCTTCTTGCCGTCAAGCCACCTTCCCGTGCCGAGGTAGCGTTCCGTCAGGTTGCCGTCCGCATCGTACTCGCAGTGCCATTCGCCGTCCTGCTCCAGCCGTCCGCCACCGAGGTAGCGGCGCAACTTCATGTCCGGGTCGGGATACAGGTTTCCCGTCTGGTCGCTCTTCCTCCACTGCACCCTGCCGTCGGGGTATTCCGCCCTTTCGAGCTGCCCCGTCGGGGTATAGGAGTAGCGTGTCTCGCCACGCCTGCTGTCCTCCACGGACAACAGCCTGTCGGCGACGCCCCAGCGGTAACGGCGCATATGCCGTGTGCGCGAGTCCTTGCGTGTGCGGGCATCCACCAGACGGCCTATGTCATCATAGGCGAACGAGCGGACAATGCCTCCCGGAAGGATGCGCTCCACCTCGAAGCCCAGCGTATCGTGGCGGTGTGCCGATTCCCACGAGCCCGCGCCGTCGGCGTCGCTGCC
>OGTB01002155.1_pt1 | contig 11706 bp, 7 predicted proteins | sample 1553611 | NCBI WGS metagenome assembly OGTB01 (sample SAMEA2580032, study PRJEB22360) | human gut metagenome | biome: human gut; feature: human-associated habitat; material: faeces | place: Denmark | collected 2008/2010 | reverse complement strand
TCCACCGGGAGGAGTAACCGATGGCACGGCTGATATAGAAAAGTGGATACATCCTCACCGGGGCAAGACAGTCTATGTGTACCTCAAGGACCGCTGCAACGCCGACGGTACCTGCTGGCCCAGCGTCCGCAAGATCGCAAAGGACTTGAAATTGTCCCATCGCACTGCGCAGCAGGCCTTGGCGGACTTGGAACGGGACGAATTCTTAGAGTGCATGCACCACCACTGTCCCGATGGAGTCTGACCAATAATTTTTACCGTATCAAATAGGCAAGAAAAAGCGCACTTCCCGCCAAGGGGAAAGTGCGCTTTCAAACTGTCATAAGGGTAGCGTCACCATGGCGCATCCAGAAGGACTCACTCTATCGGAGGTATTAAGACAGAGAAAAGAACAAACAATATGTCTTACGGAAAATACTGATACCGCCAAGTATGGGTACTGCCGATATTTGCTTAAGGGAGCTTTCAATGCAGTGCGGAAATATCTTGCTGAATAGCATGCTTTTTCGTAAAGTATCTCCCTTGATGAACTGTATTTTCACACTTTTTCAGATAAAATTATACTCTGTGGTACAAGAAATGTCAACAAGATATGGCTATAATTTGCGCAAATGGACCGGTCAGCGCAAAATTTTCACTCACATATTTGACATTTGGCGGCGCTTTTTATATATAAGCCGTCATGGCTGCCGTCAGATTTAAAGTTAGCCTGAATCAAACACAGAGGAGGTTAGAAATGCCGCGCAGAGGAGAAAACATATATAAGCGAAAAGATGGGCGCTGGGAAGGTCGCTGCATAACTGGACATAATGAAAATGGCCATGCGACTTTTCAGTATTTCTATGGTCACAGTTATGGAGAAGTCAAAGAAAAGTTGTTGACACGGTACCAAAAAGTGAAAATGGACACTAAGCGCCAACACGGAATTTATTATAGTGACATTTTGGACGCATGGCTGCGAAACAAATATTTATCGGTAAAGGAATCCAGCTATGGAAAGTATCAGCACACCGTAGACTATTACATTCGTCCCCAGTTGGGTGGCTGTCGTGCCCGCGACTTATCCACAGCAGTTATAGAATCCTATATAGGAAACTTGTTGTCCAGTGGGCGGCAGAACGGCCAAGGCCTATCACCAAAAACTGTGCAGGATATTCTTGTGATTATAAAGGACACCGTTTCGTTTGCATTGATACACGGCATGCAATTGCCGTGCAAGTTAGAGAGATTGTTTGTCAAACAGAAAACCAGTGAAATACGGGTTTTTACACAGGAGGAGCAGCGAAAGTTAACAGTATTCCTTATGAACGATATGAATATAAACAAACTTTGCATGCTTCTGTGCCTTTATACAGGGCTGCGCATTGGGGAAGTCTGCGCACTGCGGTGGGATTGTGTTGATTTAGATAAACGGGCACTGCGTGTGCGGGCAACGGTGCAGAGAGTGCGTCTGCAGGATCCGGGAGATGGGCCTAAAACAAAAATGCTGTATTCCGAGCCAAAGAGCAAAACCTCCATTCGGGATATCCCTTTGCCGGAACAGCTGTTGCCGATCCTCAGGCAGTTTCAAGGAGATCCTTCTGCGTTCATTCTGTCAGGAGCAGCAGACCAATACCCAGAGCCAAGACTCTTGCAGTATTGGTTCAAAAAATATCTTGTGCAGTGTGGGATAGAGGATGCCAATTTTCACGCTCTGCGCCACACCTTTGCAACCCGCTGTGTAGAGAGCGGCTTTGAACTGAAAAGCCTGAGTGAAATTTTAGGTCACGCCAATGTGAATGTCACTTTGAACCGGTATGTGCATTCATCCTTCGCCTTGAAAGCAGAGAACATGGGGAGGATGGTGCTGCTGATGTAATAGCCGTCAGAAATATAGTCAAAAAAGGAGACAGAGCCTTGAAATTCCATGGCTCTGTCTCCTCTTTGCGTCAAGGGAGATACTTTACGAAAAACTTTACAGCTGTTAACGGAGTGCTTTCCAAATGAATGAGATAAAGAAGTTGCAGGGGGTTCCGACGCAAATTGAGTACTTAAAGCCAAAGGGCGGGCGCAGGCACATTGCTTGGTGCAAGTATTCGGAGCATAAAGGCAACCGGCGCTATATTTGCAAGAATCCCGAAAGCCCGTATTCGGAAATTGAATGTCATTCGTGTAAGCAGTGCGATTATTACGAGGACAAGAGAACGTGATAGAAATGAAGAAAGGCCAGATAATATTCTTAGTTGTAATAGCAATTGCAGCCGTAATTCCTGTGCTTGTTGTTTTTGGAATCTACTATAAATATGGCTTTTGCAAGATTGAAGAGATTTGGTATGAAGACAGCCTAATTGACTACTGGGGCGTTATTATCGGAGCCGCACCGGCGGTTGTGTTTGCGGCGCTTACATATAGGCAAACAGAGAAGATCTACCGCCTGCAAGATTCGTGGACAAGGGAAAATACAAAACGACCTTTTTTTATAATTGACCAGATTACTGCCAACGAGGACGAGGCGCTGAAGTGCAATGGTAACTGCTATGAAGGCAGCTTTTTCGATGATGAGCTTCCAAAAGGCAGGTGTGTCACGGTAATTTTGAGGAACATTGGCGAAGGTGTTGCGGTGCGTTTTCGCAACACGGATGAAACTTTTGGGGATGCAGTTCCCACGGAAAAATTTGTGCAGCCGGATAAGACAGTTCGCGTCAGGATTCCGTTGTTCACGAGCGAGGCAATGCAGCGGGATGGATACAGAAACAAAACGGTGGCGCTTTTATACCAGAATATTGTGGGAGTACAGTATCGGCAGGAGATTAAGTTTGAAGAGAGTTATCAGCCGGAGAATCAGGAGAGAGAACGAGATATATACACGCTGAAGATTTACGATATAAGTGAACAGACTATTCCTGAGGCGGATAATCAGAATAATGAAGAAAATACGAAGAACAAAGAAAGTGGAAAGCAGGAGGGACAAAAATGAAAAGAAAAGGGATCCTTGGTGGCATCGTTGTTGTGGTGCTGCTCCTTGTCCTGACGCTGGCTGGGGGCGGGGGAAGCGTGTCGGCGGAGGAGCCGACGATCATCGCCTCCGGCGACTGCGGCAAAGATAGGAGCAATGTGACCTGGAAGCTGGACAGTGCAGGGTTACTGACCATCAGCGGCGAGGGAGAGATGGAGGACTATTCCGCTATCGGATATGCATATGACAATTGGATTACTACCGCACCGTGGCAAAATCGAGCAAGCAAACTGATCATACAAGAAGGTGTGACCAGCATTGGTGGCTATGCATTCTATAACTGTGGGGCCCTGAAAAGCGTGACGATTCCGGATAGCGTGACCAGCATTGGGGGCTATGCATTCAATGGTTGCACGGGCCTGACCAGCGTGACGATCCCGAATAGCGTAACCAACATTGGGGGCTATGCATTCAATGGTTGCACAGGCCTGACCTGTGTAACAATCCCGGATAGCGTGACCAGCATTGGGGGAGGGGCGTTCTTCGGCTGCACGGGCCTGACTGAAATATACTACAATGCTAAGTCCGTTGAGGGAAGCTCCTCTGCTTTTAATGGCGTAGGTACATCTTCAGGCGGGATCCGAGCGGTGATCGGCGACAGTGTAGAGCTCATTCCTGCCTATTTGTTCAGTGGTTGCACGGGCCTGACCAGTGTGACGATTGGCAATAGCGTGACCAGCATTGGGGGTGGCGCATTCTCTGGCTGCACGGGCCTGTCCAGCGTGACAATCCCGGATAGCGTGACCAGCATTGGGGGCAGTGCATTTTATGGCTGTGCGGGCCTGACCAGCGTGACGATCCCGAATAGCGTAACCAACATCGGGAGAAGTGCATTCGAGGGCTGCGCAGGCCTGACCTGTGTGACTATCGGCAATGGCGTGACCAGCATTGGAGGCTATGCATTCTCTCGCTGCACGGGGCTGACAGAAATTATTTACAATGCAAAAGCGGCAGCGGACTTAGGAAATGGCCCCGATGCATTTTACAGTGCAGGCATATCCTCGGGTGGATTCCGGGTGTTGATTGGAGATGGCGTGGAGAAGATCCCGGGCTATCTATTCTCTAACTGCACGGGCCTGACCAGTGTGACCATCGGCAATAGTGTGACCAGCATTGGAGGCTATGCATTCCGTGGTTGTAGCAGTCTGACCAGCGTGACGATACCAAACAGCGTGACCAGCATTGGGAGCTATGCATTCGATGGCTGCAGGGGCCTGACGGAAATCTACTACAATGCAAAAGCGGTAGAAGAGGTCTTCGGTTCATTTTCTAGTGCAGGCACATCCTCAGGTGGGTTCCGAGCGGTGATCGGCGACAGTGTAGAGCTCATTCCTGCCTATTTATTCGCCGATTGCAGGGGGCTAAAAAGTGTAACGATTGGCAATAGCGTGACCAGCATTGGTGGCTATGCATTCTATAACTGTGGGGCCCTGAAAAGCGTGACGATTCCGGATAGCGTGACCGGCATTGGAGACTTTGCATTCGAGGGCTGCACGGGACTAACCAGCGTGACAATCCCGAATGGCGTGACAAGCATTGGAAGGTATGCCTTCTCCGGCTGTACAGGCCTGACAAAGGTATACTACAATGCTAAGTCCATTGAGGAAGAAAATAGCTTCTCTTATTTTGAGGGCGCAGGTACATCTTCAGACGGGCTCCGAGCGGTGATCGGCGATAGCGTAGAGCGCATTCCTGCCAATTTGTTCGGTGGCTGCACAGGCCTGACCAGCGTGACGATTCCAGATAGTGTGACCAGTATTGGGGGCAGAGCATTCTATAAATGCACAGGCCTGACGAGTGTGACGATCCCGGATAGCGTGACCAGCATTGGGTACGATGCATTTAGTTTCTGTACGAGCATAACCAGTGTAACAATTGGCAGCGGTGTGACCAGAATTAGGCCAGGTGCGTTCGGGGATTGTACGAGTTTGAGAGAGATTTACTACAATGCCAAGGCAGTAGGAGATTTAGCCATAAGCTATTGTGTTTTTGGCGGAGCTGGTACATCTACGAACGGGGTTAAAGTGTTTGTAGGAGAAAAAGTGAAAAAAATCCCAGCTTATCTATTTTACGGAGCATATGGGGAAAATGGAAATAATATCCTTGAGTGTGAATTCTTAGGAGCTCCTCCCACAGTTGGTGCGGGAGCATTTGGAGAGATTACAAGAATATACGCATACTACCCGATGCATAACAGTGCGTGGACAGAAAGCGTGCGGAAGGCTTACGGGTCAAAATTTTATTGGAGAGGATACTGTTATGAGCCTCTTTCTTCTGGCATATGCAGGATCAATAAAACCGTATACATGACAGGCGACACCTTAGATGCTAATGGTATCAGCATGACGGTGACCCATGAGGACGGCTGCGTGGAGACGATCTCGCATAATTCCGGGCTGCTGAAGTTGGGCAGCTACGATATGTCCACGGTCGGAGTGAAGCTAATAGATGTTACCTATAAAGACATTACTGCCCAACTGAAGATCTGTGTGTATGAACGGAAAACGGAAGTCATGGACAAAGCGGGCTACCCGGAGTCCAGCCATGATTATGAGAATAATCTGGACAAGACCTATACCTACGAGGTCAAGGGGGCAATTACTCTGGACGTGACATTCTCGCCGCAGACAGAAGTAGAAACAAATGTAGACTATCTCTGTGTGAATGGGACGAAGTACACTGGGACGGCGCTGGCGGGAAAGACGATTACCGTCAACGGAGATACCCTGACGATCCGTCTGGTGTCGGATAAGAGCGACAGTGCCTACGGCTTCTCTATTGACCGCATTGTTAAGACCTATATAAATGCGGAAACCGTTGTCCCGCCAACCTGTACGGAGCGCGGCTATACGATGTACTTAGCGAGCGGAACCGTGGGCAATTATGTTGACGCATTGGGGCATTCGTTTGGAGACGACCAAATTTGTTCCGTATGTGCTGCGAAACTTGAAAGCATATATATCTCGGCGTTGCCGGCCAAAACGGTTTACTCTGTCGGCAACGGTTCGCTGAATCTTACCGGAGGAAAACTGATGCTGGTTTGTGATTCCGGAGAGACTGAGATTAACCTGACGGCTGCCATGGTTTCCGGCTTTGACAATACCATTCTGGGCAAGCAGACGCTGACCGTGACGGTTGGCGGGCTGACGACTACCTTCGAGGTGGAGGTTGTTGAAAGAGCTGTCACCTCCGTGGCGGTGGAGAACGGCAAGCTGGTGAAGCATTACACCGACGGCACCACCGAGGAGACGCCGCTGAAGGATGGCGCGATTTCCGACTTTGCGATTTCCGAAACCGGTGAAAAGACTTTGACCCTTACCAGTGAGAATGTCTGTGTGGCTGCCTATAAGGACGCTGATGGAAACTATGTGGCGCTGAAAGCGGTCGCCAATGAGGACGGCAGCTACTCCTATGTCGTGCCCGAGGAAGTCACTGAGGTAACGGTGGCCGTGAAGGGTGATTTGGACGGAGATGGCCGAATCAACATGAAGGATCTCGCACAACTGAGACGTAATATGGCGGAGGGGACCGTGGAAGGTGGCCTCGAGCAACTCCTTATTGACTTCAATGGTGACGGCGTGGTCAATATGAAGGATATGGGCATACTGCGGCGGTATCTGGCTGGCGGATATGGCGTTGAATTGGGGTGGTGAAAAAGCAGAATACAAGAGAAACTAAAAATGAGATTATAAAAGGAGTGCAACATGAAAAAGAAAATTTGTAGTTTGTTGCTGGCGCTGCTTATGGTGGTGACTATGCTGCCGGTGACGGCGATGGCTACGGCATCAAATGACTATACGCAGTGGCGGCAAGGCGACTCGGAGTGGAATCAGGAGGAAGCGTGGCCCGCATCGCAGTATCCGAATGCAAGTATGCGTTGGATGCGCCAGGCTGGCTGTTTAGTGACATCTGTGGCAATGCTTTTACGCCACTATAATGTCGTAGTCACATCGGACGTTAATGCATTTAACCCCTGGATATGTAACAATGCATTGAAAGCGGCCGGGGCCTTTACCAGTGGGGCGGATATGTACTGGGACGGCGTGCGGAAAGCGTATCCAGGGTTTGTGTATAAGGGGAGCGCAACTTATTCCAAAGCGACATTGGCATCTTTGTATAGTCAAGGATATGCATGCATTGTGGGTGTGAATGGAAATGGACACTATGTTGCAGTTAAGTATGCAGATAGTTCAGGAGCAACGATTATGGATCCCGGTTGGGGCTATACATCTCTATCCAGTTTTAGCTCAGTAAATACTATTTATTATTATTCGGCAACACCAACTGCCCACACCTGCGACAAGGGTAGCTATGTGTACTACTGGGATGCACATCCCCATTATAAGTGCTACCAATGTTCGATTTGCGGGAAGGTTTGGACTGATAAGACGGAAACAACTCTGCTGAGCAGTTGTGACGAATGTCGTCCCGGAAAGCCTGCACTGTTGAATATGCAGAGTACATATGAAGCAGATACAGCAGTTACTTTTGCATGGAATAGTACATCAAATACATCTCATTATAACCTGTGGTTATATCGTCAGGATGATTTTGGAGAATGGCAAATCGTTGAACGAATATTTTATGCTGAAAGTGGAATAAGCAGGACACTTTCAGAGGGGAAGTATCGGGTACAACTATTGTCATACAATTCTGAAATGTGGGAAGCTGACGGTAGTGATTGGGTTCATACTTACGGGGATGATTGCTTCTTTACTGTGGCCAAGCCAGAACTTGCCTCCGGCACCTGCGGTGAAAATCTGACCTGGGTATTGGAGGAGAATGGAACCTTAACTGTCAGCGGCGCTGGAGAGATGTATAACTATGCAAGAGACAGTGAGCCGTGGAAAGACTACCAAAGCAGTATAACGACTGTCTACATAGAAAATGGAGTGAGCAGCATCGGAGATTGCGCATTTGAAAGTTGCGAAGCGTTGACCGATGTGACAATCGCCGACAGTGTGACGAGTATCGGGAAAAATGCATTTGCCTGCTGCAGTGGGCTGACTTCGGTGACGATTCCCAGCAGTGTGACGAGCATCGGAGAATATGCGTTTCAATATTGCAGTAGCTTAAAAACGGTAGCAATTCCCGATGGGATAACGAGCATAAAAAAAGGAACATTTTACAATTGCACTGGATTGACCGATGTGACAATCGGTAAGAATGTAGAAAACATTGAAAGTGGTGCATTTGAATACTGCAAGGGACTTACATCAGTGACAATACCAAGCAGTGTAAGTAGTATTACAGGCAATCCATTTTCTGAATGTAAAAAACTAACCTCCATAACCGTTGCTGATGATAACCCAAGTTACATGAGCAAAGACGGTGTTTTGTTTGAAAAAAATGGAGAAACGCTTCTCTTTTGTCTACAAGGAAAAGAAGGGGACTATCAGATTCCAGACAGTGTAAAAAGCATCAATAGCGGGGCATTTTTCAACTGTGACAAGCTGACAGGTATCACGGTTCCTAACAGTGTAACCAATATACAAGAGGGGACATTTTTTGGATGCAGTAATCTGACATCTATAGTGATTCCAAACAGTGTGACCAGTATTGGAGAAGCTGCATTTAGCAGGTGCCGTAATCTGACACAGATGATAATTCCTGACAGTGTGGTTAGCATGGGTACCCAAGTGTTCTCAGAATGCACCGAATTGAAATCCGTTACACTGTCCAAAAACATGACGGCAATTCCATTCGATACATTCTTGTCTTGTAAAAGCCTGACATCTGTGACTATTCCTGATGGTGTGACAAGCATTAGCGCCTCTGCATTTAATTATTGTGCGGCTCTTTCCAGCGTGACAATTCCGGATAGCGTGACTGCCATTGGATGGGCAGCATTTTCGAATTGTAGCGCGCTGACGGATGTCTATTATGACGGCACGGAAGAGCAGTGGAAACAGGTCAAAATTGATAATAGCAATGACGAAAACAAGTGTCTGAATAACGCAACCATCCACTTTGTGCAACCGGAGCCTCAGCCCCAGCCGCCGGTAGAAAGCAGCGGAACGATTGCTATCCAGTCCGTTCGGGTTCAACCAGGTAAAGCTGTTACGGTGAGGCTGGACCTCAGTGCCAACAAGGGTATCTCCAATATGCGCCTACAACTATCCTACCCTGCTGGCTTTACGCTGGAGAATATCCAGAAGGGAGATGCGCTCTCTACGTTGTTCTTCACCCCTCCCGGAAAACTCACAGCCAATCCGGTGAACTTCGTTTGGGACGGAACAGATGCGGATACCTCAGAAGGCTGTATTCTGGAACTGACCTTCCGTGTGGCGGATACGGTATCGCCTGGAGACTATAAGATCCATATGAGCTACCAAAAGGGCGATGTTCTGGATAATGACTTGGAGGATATCGATTTGACGCTGCAAGATGGAGCTGTGACGGTGGCGCAGTTTACATACGGAGATGTCAATGATGACGGTGTGATTAACATGAAGGATCTGGGCGCACTGCGGAAATATTTCGCTGGTGGCTATGATGCAGACAAATTCGTAATGGAGGCTGCAGATGTCAACGGAGACGGTGTGGTCAACATGAAGGACCTTGGCATATTGCGTCGGTATCTTGCCGGCGGGTATGATATAAATCTTGGTAAATAACAGAAAGGACGCAGAAGATGAAGAAAAAATTGCTATCCATCATCGTCTTGGCAGCACTTTTGCTGCAGATGATCGTGGGAACTGTCATGGCGCAGGATGCGAACAACGGCAGTCTGACAGTGGAGACGAAAACAGTGCCCCTGGGGACAAAGGAAGTTTCCTTGCATGTGACTTTGGCGGAAAATCCGGGTATCTCTAATATGCGCTTGGCATTTACATACCCCGAAGGATTTACGCTGAAGAGCATTAAGAAGGGCGATGCATTGTCCAGCCTGACCTTCACGCCTCCCGGTAACTTGGCGGCCAATCCTGTGACTCCTATTTGGGATGGCCTGGATGCAGATACCAGCAACGGTGTAGTGGTGACTCTGACCTTTGAGATCTCTGACCAAGTGACTCCGGGCGAATACGCTGTGACCGTGGGTTATAAAGAGGGTGACCTTATTGATGGCAATCTGGAAGATATTGACCTGAAACTCATTCAGGGCGGTGTGGAACTCCAGTGTGCCCATGCAGACAAGACCGAGCACCCTGCCGTGGCCGCTGACTGCACCAACGCTGGCAATGAACTGTACTACACCTGCAACACCTGCGGTAAGCTGCTGAATAAGGATGGCGCAGTGATCGAGTCCGTACCTGTGCTGGATGCCTTGGGCCATAGCATGACCCACTACGAAGCCAACGCCCCCACCTGTACGGCTGCTGGTAATGTGGAATACTGGCTCTGCAGCCGGTGCAATAGGGCCTTTGCCGACGAAAATGGTGCGCAGGAGCTGAGTAAGACTACCGTTGATGCTCAGGGCCATGATTATGTGCATCATGACAAGGTAGAGGCTAGCCATGCTGCTGCCGGTATGGAAGAGCACTATACCTGCACCCGCTGCGATGCTTATTTTGATGCGCAGAAAAATGTGACTACGGAGGCTGCGCTGATTATTGACCAGATCCCTCACAGCTTTGGTGATTGGATCAAGACAGAGGATGGACATAAGCGTGTCTGTGAATGCGGTGCGGTAGCAGATGAAGGCGCACATAGCTTTGAGTGGGTCGTTGATGAAGCGGCTACCGAGGAAACCACCGGTATGAAGCACGAAGAGTGCACCGTTTGCCACTATGCTAAGGCGGGTGTTGAGATCCCCAAGTTGGACCATACGCATGCGATGGTTCATAATGATGCAGTTGCGGCTACCTGCACGACTGACGGTTCTGTGGAATATTGGCATTGCACCAAGTGCAACAAGAATTATGCCGATGAAAGCGGCAATCTGGAGCTGGATACGGTGAAGGTCGATGCGCTTGGCCACAAGATGACTCACAACGAGGCTAAGCCTGCCACTTGCACCGAGGATGGTACGAAGGAGTATTGGACCTGCGAGCGCTGCAATAAGAATTTTGCAGACGAGAACGGTAAAAATGAAATCGAGAATATCGTGATCAAGGCTGCCGGTCATCAGTATGGTGAGTATGTTGTGACCAAGCCTGCCACCTGCACGGAGGCTGGTGAGGAGACTGCCACCTGCTCTGTCTGCCAGGACAAGGTGACTCGTGAGATCAAGGCCATGGGCCATCAGTACGGGGAGTATGTCGAGACTAAGCCTGCTACCTGCACCGAGAAGGGTGAAAAGATTGCGGTTTGCAGTGTCTGCCAGACGGAAGTAAAAGAGGAGATCCCGATGCTGGAGCATAACTGGGATAATGGTGTCGTAACGAAGGCAGCCACTGCCACTGAAAAGGGTGAGAAGACCTTTACCTGCACCAATTGCCATGCAACCAGAGTGGAAGAAATCGCAGCTTTGGGCAGTAAAGATGTGGGCGTTGAAACCGGAGATAATTCTACTGTTGCCGTGTTCGCTCTGCTGGCCGTCCTGTCTGTCGGCGGCGTGCTGGTGCTGAACAAGAAAAAGGCAGAGCGGAACTGATTCAGGCTATCAGCCTTAAGCAAGCAGAGACCAAGATGAAGTGAATGCATTTTCGGTAGGTCTGTCCTTTTAAAAGTGACAATGAGGGGCCCCAAAAGGGGCCCCTCGCAATTAAAAAATTCAATCAAAACACGCTCATAAAAATTGAATATCCAAGTTTGTACCCCGGAGCCGC
>OGTB01002140.1_pt1 | contig 11743 bp, 16 predicted proteins | sample 1553611 | NCBI WGS metagenome assembly OGTB01 (sample SAMEA2580032, study PRJEB22360) | human gut metagenome | biome: human gut; feature: human-associated habitat; material: faeces | place: Denmark | collected 2008/2010 | reverse complement strand
AGTCGCTACCGGTCCCGCATCCGCCGACGGCAGGGCGCTAGGGCCCTGCCGCTGCCATATATGTACCCAGTTATGCGGATGCGTAAACGCACATCTGCATACCTGTGCGGATGCGCGTTTACTTATTCTTGCCCGCCGGCGCCGCTATGCGCCGTATTCCGACGCCCTCGCGGCGCGATACGCGCGGCGCGTTTCGACCTTGCGGCAGCACTCCTTCCGTGCCGCCACCGTCCTCTCCGCCACGTCGTAGGCGTACGCGATGAGCGCGCCCGCCACCGGGAACACGGCGCAGTTGATGTAGACATAGCTGTATGCGAGCATGAACCACATCCCGACGAGCCCCGCGACCAGCGCGGCGGCGGCGGCGACCTTCTCCCTTCCGCTCGGCTCCATTACTTCCCTCTTGCAACCGGCCATGACGGCCTCCTTCCGATATTCGGCGATCCCGCGCCGACGCGGTCGCGGCCTCCCTTGCCGCTGGTATGTATGTACCCAGCTGCGCACATGCGTAAACGCACAAGCACGTAAATGCGCACGTATGCGTCTGCGTAATTCGATAATTTGCCCAGCGGGCCGCCCGGACACCGGTCGGCAGGCCCCTGGCCTGCGATTTCCATGGCCGGATGACCGGCGTCCCATAGGCAGCCGGGTGTGGGAAACGTGTGGAGACGGGCTACGGCATGAAAAAGCCCCGCCGTCTCCGGTGGGGCGATCACTTGAGTATGGGGTTGTACGGGTCGGCTAGAACGGGATGTCCTCGTCCGCAACCTCGACGGCGGGAGCCTCGGGGACCGCATACTGCTGTCCACCATCAACCGCGGCAGCAGGAGACGCGGCAGGGCGGGAGTTCATGAACTCGATCTCGTCGACGATGACCTCGAGCTTGCTGCGCTTCTGGCCGTCGCGCTCCCAGGAGCTATAGCGCAGCTTGCCCTCGATCGCGACCTTGCTCCCCTTGGAGATATAGCGGCCGACAGCCTCGGCGCGGGTGCCGAACATGGTACAGTCGATGTAATTGGGATAGTCCTCCCACTCGCCGGTCTGCGGGTTCTTTCGGCGATCGTTGACGGCGATGCCGAACGAGAGCACCTGGGTGCCGGCCGCGGTGGCGCGGAGCTCGGGATCGCGGGTGAGGTTTCCGGTGATGTTGACTCGGTTGATGCTCATTGGCTTCTATCCTTTCGGTTCCGACGGGGGCCGATCCCCCCGCCTTCGTCGCCATGTATGTACCCAGATGCTCAGATGCGTAAGCGCATAGATGTGCGTTTGTGCGGCTATGTATTGGGCTGGCACCGGAGCCCGGCGTTTTCCATGGCCGGATGACCGGAGGGACCCCATACGTCCCGTAGGCAGCCGGTTGTGGGAAACGCGTAGCGATTCCTCCGGTTCGGTTCTCGCCCAGTTTGAATCACGGGGCGGTTCAGAAGGCGTGCGTTCGGCGCCGGTTAGGGTCCGGGGCCGGCTCTACACGTGGGACGCATATGGCGCCGCTGAAGGATGCCTCGTCGTAGGCGTCGCGCAGTGCGGCGACCAGGCATTCGCGTGTAACGTAGAAGTCCGGCTCCCATTTCTCGCCGTCGCCGCCCGTCACCCGATACCATCCCTCGCCCTGCCAGACCTTCTCAACCGCCTGATCGATCACAGAGATTTCGGCGTAGGGCAGATGGATCTCGCCGGCATCCCCGTAGGCACCGCGAAGGCCGCCGGCAAGGTCCGCTTCGGCTCCATACCATGTGGCCGGATACGATCCCATCCCATCGATCTCAATTTAGCGGGCATGAGCGGGGGCGATTCGGGGTAAACGGCTCTCTAGGGAAGCCGCGGGAGCGGGATGGAACGGAAACGGAAGGATATGGACATGGCTACGGATCACGACACGGTGTCGCCCATCGAGCACGATGAGACGGCGAACCTGAGGCTCGCGCTGATGGAACGATGGAGGGAGTCCTGCGGGCGCGTGGCCGAGAGGTTCGGACGCCGCAGCGACATCCCCTTCTACTCGAGCGCGCTGTCGGCACTCGCCGGCGAGTGCGCCGACGACATGGGCAAGTCCGGCAGGGTTGCCGAGGCGGCCGTCGCCATGCTCGCCAACGCGCTCATGGAAAAGGACCCGCGGGGATATGCGGACAGCGCCGAGGCTGCCGCCAGGGAGCTCGAACGCCTCGTCTCGTCGATCGCATACGCGGACGCACTCGGACGCCTGCGCGCGGCAAACTCGACGTTCGAGACGCGCATCCTTGGGGAGATCGACGGAACCGACCCGGATGCACTGCCGGCGGTGCCGGATGGCCTCGTCGGACCGTCGGATACGGCCACCTGCACGATCGATATCCTCGGCGGGTCGCAGGAGGACAACCGCGAGGTGCTGGACACCTGCGGCGCCATGATGATGAACGAGGATCCCGATATCGGAGACTTCTGCTTCATCACGTTCATGCTGCGCGACGGCTCGCCCAAGACGGGTATCTTCTGCAAGATATGCGACTCCCGCCGCGTGCAGGACGCTTGGGAGCGGGCCTATTCCGACTACACGAACGGCAACCGCATCGGGTCGGCCGAATAGGCATGGCCATAGGCCGCCTGCTGCGCGGTGAGGCCGCAGCGCGGGCGGTACCGCCCCGGATGCCCTCCCCGTTGGGATCGCAGGGCGGTATCCAGGGTGGGAGACGGCGGGGGTATCGCGCGCGTGGCGCGCGATACCGAGCGGGAGGGAGGTCCGGCACGTGGGCGGATGCAGCAGGTTCGACGCCAAGGTCGTCCCCATAGCGGTCGAGACCGACCGAAAGTGCGGGCTCAACACCCCGAGGGCAATCGTGTGCGACGGGCGGCGCTTCGAGATCGCCAGGGTCGGCGCGACGCTGCCCTGCCCCAGCATGTTCGGCAAGGCGGACGCCACCGTGACCGGCGTCCTAGTGGACGTCGGCGGTCGATGTGTCGCGCGCGGGCTGATCTGCGACGACGGTCTGTGGTTCTCCGTGAAGCCGGACGGGTAGAGGTCCGTCCAGGTTCGTCTCCGTAGACGGCCGCGCCACAGATAACATTGTCGGCAAGGATTGAGAAAGAGAGATGCCGCAATGCGGAAAGACACCTACAGGATTGGCGACGGGACGTTCGCTTTCTCCCCCGCCGTGTTCGATTCGTTGCTAGGACACGGCGCCAAAGGCGCCGCCAGGATGCGGGAGCTCGCGGGCGCGATGCACGTCTCGATCTCATCGATTAAGGACTGGCGGCGCGGGACGCACGCTCCGAGCGACTTCGAGAAGGTCGAGGATATCGCCTGCTGGGCGCACATCGACGTCGCCGACCTCCTCATAGAATCAGGAGATAGGACCATGGACGAAAAACTCACCGAAAACCAGCTGGATGTGCTCTGCGTGCTATGGAACCAGGCCTACGACTTCCTCGACCTGTGCGAGGAGACCGATCATTTCGTCTGGCCGACTACAGACCTGCGCTGCGTGCCGGACTCGATTCTGCACGACATCAAGGTGAACCCGGAAGACGATAAGTCCCGTCCTCCCTGGGAGATCGGCACCGAGGACCTGTTCCTCCAGACGCTCGACGTGTACCTCCGCGCGTGCCGACGCGCGACCCTATATGTCGGGGAGAGCGATATCTTCGTCAGGCTCCTGGGCCTCTGCGACATCATGACCGAGACCGCCTTCGGCGAGGACGACGGCAAATGGCTGCCAGACCCGGATATGATTTTCGACCCGCATGAGGATGGATACGTCAGCCCGATGGAGGCCGCGGAGCTCAAGTGCAGGAAGCTGCTCGATGAGATCAGGAATGACCTGTTGGCGCTACGCCCGACGGCGGGTAAATAAGGCTAGTTCCGCCAGATAGCACGACGGCCCCGCCCTCGGAGGGACTGCGCAGCGATGATCGATTCCGAGTTCGCATATAAGCGTTCGACATGGCGATGATTGATTGATTCCATATCCAGATTTCAAGACAGGGGCCGTTTTCGGCCCCGTCCTTTTCCCGAACCCGGTCCGGCGATTTTTCCGCGGCGTGCGTTTACGTTTCCCCTCAGGGGGTACAAGAGAGGTAGAGCAGGCGGTATGGGGCCGCCCGGTGCGCATATGGGAGGACTATATGGAAACGATCTTCGTGACGGAATCGCGCGAGATGCTGTTCACGGGAACCGAGGATATCGACGTGCGGCCGCTCCATTCGTCGGAGCTGCATTACGAGGGAGACAGCCGGGAGGAGGCACTGCGTGCGGCGCATAAGGTCTCGGCGGCCTCCAGGGTCGGGGTCTGCCAGCGCGGTTTCGCCCGGTTCGTCGCCACAGTGAGCGAAATCACGTGCGACGGCGAGGGGTTCACGGAACACATGGATACGGTCCACACCGTCGACCCGCTCGACCGCATGCCCGAGCTGCGCACGCTCGCGCGCGAGGCGGCCGCGAACCGTGCGGACGGGAAGATCATCCGCCATATCGCCGGCCACACGGAGGCGATCGACGCTGCGAAGCGTGCCGGGGACTACTACAGCCTGTACCGCGTGGAGGGATCGGCCTTCGGGGACTTCTCTTGCTACCGGGTCGGACATGCGCCCTACAACGGGACGCTCTACCTTCCCGCGGGGTTCCACGATTACGGCATTGCCACCGTCGACGAGCTTTTCGTCGCACTCGTGGTCGGACGCTGCGAATTCCTGTGCGAATACCAGGACGAGATCGATGAGGTCTATCACGGGCTCTTCGAGAAGAGAATCTAGATGAAAGGAACGGATATGCAGACCATCCACACCAAGGCGGGCTTCAAGGTGCTGCGCGAGAGCCTGGGGCTCTACCAGTCCGACGTCGCGGAGGCAGCGGACGTCGACGTGAAGACCGTCAAGAACTGGGAAAGCCCGCGCCTGCCGCGAGCCCGCGCCACTGCCGTGGCATGGAAGTACCTCGAGAATCTGGCGGAAATCCAAGAGCGCGAGGTCGGGTGCCTGGTGGAGAAGATTGTCGATGAGACGGACGGCAACCCCTACCCGCTCCCCTACTTCCGCGAGCAGGACTTAGCCGCGGAGGATGCGCGCGCGGCGCGGATCTCGAACGCCATGACCAGAAAGGTGGCCTTTGAGCTCACCAGGTTGGCCATCCCCTACGAGTTCCGCTTCGAGGAGGAGGCCGCGGACGATGAGCGGCTGAGCGAGATCTGGGATATGTAGGCAGTCGTTATTGGGCCGGTACCGTGGAGGTGCCGGCTCATATTAGAAAAGAGCTCCGGTTGCCCGAAGCCCCTGTCTCAATGATGTCGATGAGTACGTCTGGCAGGCACAGGTAACTCTCTGTCGCCACTTTGCCGCTCGGCCCGGTAAAAAGCATGGAAGACGGGGTTTCCACCGTTTGCGTCGAACGCGCGGCCATCGGCGAGCGCGACGGAAAGCTCCTCGAGCCCGTCGATGAGATGATCGGCGTTCGCAACGCCGCATATGTCGTAGGATGCGAGGTCGTTCCATATCTCGAAGCGCCTATACCACGACATCGACGCGATTTGACCATCGACGAGACTTGCAGCCTCCGATGCGACCTGCTCGCCGAAATCTTCGGTGACGCAGGCAAGAAACGCGCTTCGCGTATCCGATACGAAATCCTCGGCCGTGTAGGCCGACGTCACGGTAAAGCTGGACTCCACGGTGGCGGTCTCGCTATCCTTCGTCTCGGTAAGGATGCCAAAATCAAGCGCCGGGGCGGTTACGCAACGAAGGCCATGACGGCGACCACCCATGACTTCCTGCCGTCAGATACTCTCAGCCAGGCGCAGGTATCCGCGAAGCTCTCGCCTCGCGAAGTTCAGGCTTGAACGAAAATCACCGTTTACAAAAGGCCCGCCAATCTCACGCTCGCCGACAAATACCGTCGCCATATAGCTTTGCATACCCATATCGAGTCCCTTCTGAATATCTGCTTGTCCCTATTGATTGGATGCCAGGGCAAATCACGCGGTCGGGGTGCCTAGGTCGGTTTCGGCCAGGACGTCGCGGATATCCGCCACATCCCTCACTGCCATGACGATGCACCTGATCGATACCGCCGCCGCGACCACGGATGTCAGGAGGACTACCGCGCCGACGTCGTGGGCCCAGATGACAATCCCCACAGCCATGGTGATGGCGAGGCCAACGATCCAGCAGATGAGCGCGTTGCGCGACTCGTCGAGATACGATCGCGCATAGACCTCCAAAATCTCGCGGTCGATGCCCATCTTGCCGAACCTGTCGATGTATCTGGACATCCTCGACGACATGCCGTGCTCGGTCCATGCAACCATTTTCAGAAAACCCATGGTCGCAATCGCCGCGTTGAATGCCATGGCCATGCAAGGAACCAGGTCGATATTTTCACTGATGAACGGCGCCATGCGGACCATCCCCTCCCGTTTCGTCTCTACTCGATGTGAGTCTACCCATATGCGCATGTACGTAAACGCATAGACGCGCATATACATATATGTGTGGACGTGCGAGCGGGGCGGCCTATTGCAGGCCCGGGTTCACGATGCAGTAGCATCGCTCCGACCTCGGCTCCTTCTCGCCGGGCGCCATCACCTTGACCGTGACCGGAACCGTCTCAGAATCGGGGGCGAACGCCGTGAACGACTTCAATTTCCCGCCCGGCTCGATCTGCTTCTGCGCCCGCTGGTCCTGCACCTTGTAGGACCTGTCGAGCTTGATCCCGTCCTGGTATGCGTTGATGTCGGTATAGGGTGCGACAGCGTCCGAGTCCGTGACGTTCTCGAAGGTATAGGCAACCCGGATGTAGCGGAACGGCTTGCCGTCCGGCCCCGTGCCTTCCTCGATCGTCACGCGGTCGATCGAGATGCCGTCCACGGACGCCTGGGCGGACTGCTGCGGCGCGAACGGCGACGAGGTGCCGGCATCGCCCGACTTCCCGGCGCCGCCGTCGGAGGAGCCGGCGTCCGGCGCCCCGTTCCTCACGCAGCCCGCGAGTCCGGCCTGCGCCCCGCCATGACCGCGAGGCCCACGAACGCTCGCCTCGTCATCGCCGTCATCGTATAGACATTCTTCCCCGTCACCTGTGAATCTCCTTTATGCTCTTCAAAATGGGGGCGGTGCAGACGCGGTGCCGAGTCTCACGTATCGCAGCGCGCCTGGCCTCGTCCTGCATGAGCTTCGGTCTCCCCTCGCGAAAGGCCGCGGCCCTTCTCGCCGCCGCTGCGAATTTCCGCTCGGCCTCGTCGAAGTCGATATCGCGCCACGCGCGATCCCCGCCCGTGCCGGATATGAAAACCGACGGCACCACATGGCTGCTGTCCGCATAGTCCGCCGGGACGGACATCTCCGCATAGCCCGACGGCTCGCTGCCGTCCGGCAGCCGGTACACGACGAGCTCCTGCTTCCTGTGTTTGCTCACACGGCGCTCGCACAGCTCGGGATGGAACGCCTCGTACGCCATGGCGCTATATGGGGAGCAGGAGAAGCGGTACTCGAATAGGCATTCCGCTTCCCTCCGATGCCGTTCCGCCTCCCGCACCCGGGCCGCAGCCTGCGCCCGGATCCGGTCGCGCTCGGCCGTCTCCTCGGGCCCGAGCTCGCGGAACGCCCCGACCACGGCGGCCTCGTCCAGGGCGAAGAACTCCGTCTCGCGGGCGTAGGCGCCGGTGTGGTGCCAGGACGAGGAGGCGATGAACCGGTCGAAGAGCGCGGCCTTGGTCTCGGACTCGACCGCAGGGTCGTAGAGCAGGTCCATCTCATCGCAGTAGCCCCTCAAGGCGCCGAGGATCGCCGTCTTGGTCCATTTCGAGCGGAGCATCTCCCCCGCCTCGTAGGCCGCCCGCGCGTTCGCGCTCATGGAGGCGCCGATGTATCCCTTTTGCCCGTAAGCCACCCTAGACATGTCAAACCCTTCGCGCGGATGCGTGCCGTCCCAGCTGTTTCTACCCCGTGCGCGGGAAGTCTTTCACTCGATTCGAGCCGGTGCGGGGGCATTTTTATCCGTCGAGTTTCGGTAGGGGCGTGTAAAGCGCGGCGGGGGCGGGTATCAAAGCTGCTGTGTATGCCAATTCCAATAAAGAGGTGGTCCATGTCCGACCCGATCGCCGCGGCCGAAGCCGCCGGCAAAGCCCGCGATATCGCCAACCGCTTCGAGACCGCCGTATTCCTCATCGCATACGGCATCGCCGAGAAGGACGGCCTCTACGAGGCCGACCCGCATAGGTATCCCTACAGCCAGGCATTCAGACACGGCATGAATATCCTCGCCGCGCTGTGCGCTGAGTGCTCCGACGATGCGGAAGAGCTGCTGCCGACGTTCAATGAGTCCGATTTCATCAGGAACAGCGCAGCGTCAGACGTGCGCGAGTGGACGGCCCGGTGGCGCGACGAGTGCAGGGAAGCCGTCGAAGGGTGCCGGTCCATCGAGATCGGGCCCCTGGCGTCAGTAGACGGCGACTACTTCGCCGCGACGTCGGAATGCTACGAGGTACTGCGCTTTGCGGAAAACGACCTCTTGGGCGGCCATCAGGAACGCAGGGTGTATGAATTCCTCCGAGCCGGCACCCAGGAGCAATACGTGTACGGACGCAGGATGCTCATCCGCCACCCGCTGCTCACCTGGAACGAATACGTCAGGATCAAGACGGGGCTCGCCCTGGGCGACCCCGACCCCCTCGACCAGGGCGAAGCCGACACCATCGACCCGGTGTGGTTGCAGGAATTCGTCTCCATGGCCTACGAACCCGTCCCGGGCGCCGCAAAAGTATGCCCGAATTGCGGCTGGACGATGACCATGCGAGGCAAGCAGCCCCACTGCTCATCGGCGACGTGCGCCAAGGCCGTCACAGGCGATTTCGACAAGCTGGACAGCGTCGCGCACGACGCCTTCCGCCTATCCCGCGGCGTCATGCACTACATCTCTTCCCCCGGAAAGCTCGAGCTGGCGATCGCCGAGGCCGCAGCGGGCCTCGGTCTGAAATACGAAATGTGGCCCCTCAAGGACACCTGCGACATCCTGATCCATCTGCCGGACGGCCGGCAGCTTGCCGTCGACGCCGAAGACGAGGTTCGTGGCGCCTGCCCCGGGGACCACCGTATCCACCTGCCCCGTCGTGAGATCGTATCGCATGTTGCCGACCTGCTGCTCGATATGCGCCGTGCCGTCGGGTTTCAGAACGTTCCTGATCATGGCGTGCCACCTTTACGCATATATGCGGATGCGCGGTTGAGCGTTTGCGTGTGTATGCCAAAGCGCCTGCGGGCGCATCCGCACCCCCCCCATGGTATCAGTGTCGGGGCGCGGAGCCCTTCGAGACCTCGCGGGCAGCGTCGGCGACCTTGCCGGGCGACGGCTTCTCGGCTGCCGAGGACGCGGCGGCCTTCCGGGCGACGGCGGCGATGGAGGCCGGGGTCTTCTCCGGCCTCACCCAGCCGTAGGCCTCGGCCATCTCCTCCATGTCGACGATTCGCGAATCGAGGTATACCGGCGAGACTTCGCCGGTATAGACGCGCTCCAAGTCTTCGACGATCGAGTTCTCGGCGAGGAAGTTGTCGCTCGCCAGGCGCCAACCGCCGCCGGTCTGCTGGAAGAGGACCGGGTCGGAGCCCTCATCGGTGTAGTAGACGAGCGTCGACGCCTTCTGCCCGCCGTCGGCGTCGACGGCATACGAAAACGTCTTCGCCTTGAGGTCGGTGATGCGGAAGACGGCATCGCCGACACCCCAGTCCTCGATAAGGGCCGCATCCACGGCGTATGCGTCCGCCAGCGGCACCTCGTCCAACCCTCCCATGATGCAGTACCCGTCCACCATGCGGTATGTGCCGAGCGCGTGACGGTCCGGCTCGTTGCCCTGAGCCCGGACGAAGTCCAGGGAGTCCTTCAGGCGGACGGCCGCCGGGTAGGTCGAGCACAGGTAGACCAGCCCGGGATCCGGGACGTCGTCATGGATGCCGCGGTCGAACACGCAGTAGCCCCTTCGCCTCGCGCGGTCCAGGGCGGATTCCAGGGCGCTGAGCGCGGTGGCGGACTCGGCGCCCATGAGCTCGCCGGCGATCGCCGAGACAAGTTCCATGCGATAGGTGTTCTGCGGCACCTTGCCGCCGAGGGCCTTGCACGAGCCGGCAAAACGGGCATCGTCCTCGATGCCAGGGAGAAACACCGTCAACCCGCTACCTTCATGCCCGAAGTCGATCTCGCGCCCGAGGTCGTCGAGGATTCCCACCGTGACGGCGGGGGGATAGATTCCCTCTACCGCCCTTGCCGTGACGATGCCGCGGTCGAAGGCATCGTTCAACATGATCTCGAGCTCTCGTCTGTCCATCTTGAAGCTCCATTCCGTTGTCCGGGCACATTCGGCCCATGCGTGTCCTTCCGCAAGATGCTAGCGCCTGCTAGCGATGACGCCGCGCGCCGCGGCCCGGGGCTTTCCGAACGGGAAGCGACATCGCGGCACTGGGCGCGCAGGCGCCTCGCGATGTCGCTGATCTCGCAGCATGCGTCGAAGCGGTGAGGCATCCCCTCGCCCGCCCAGAGCATCCCGGCACGATCGGTCGCGATGCGGTCGTAGTCCAGCCCCAGCGCATCGCAGATGCCCCTCACCTCATCATGGACCGGTGCGTACCGGCACCGCATGGCCCCCTCGCCCGAAACCTCGCCGTCGAGCTCGAGGCCGTACAGCTCGTCGCCGTAGAGCCCGGCGATATGCCCTCCGCCCGCTCGGCGGACATCTCCTCGATCCTCTCCATGGGAAACCTCAATCCATCAAGAAGGGCGCGCGGATACGCGCCCTCGCATCTGTGCTTCTGTGCGGGTATGTGCATGCGCAAACGCGCAGATATGCGGACGCTCATGCACATACCTATGCGGACATCAGCGGGGAAGCCCGCGCACGAGCGATGCGAAATCCGCATCGACGCGCGAGCGGTCCAGCTCCCAGAGGCCGGCGATGAAGTCGAGCAGGACCCTCACCGTCCGGGTGCGCTCGGGCCTCGGGAGGCGCGGAACCAGCAGGACGACGGAGTAGAGGGCCTGCTCATAGCTGCGCCCCTCCTGCGGGGCCCGGCGGCTCATCGCCCGGCCCCCTCGGCGTCGCAGGGCGCCATGCGGCGGTCCGGGCCGTCGACCTTGACGCGCTCGGTCATCTCGGCCAGGCGCGAGACGATCGCCAGGGCGTCCTCCTTGCGGCCGTACTCCGACAGCACCGCGGCGAGGCCGGCCTGGGTGTACTGGCTGGTCACGATCGTGGCGCGCTCGGCCTCGTAGCGGCCGTTGACGATCTGGAACAGCTTCGCGAGCACCCACTGGGTCGAGGAGTCCTTGCCCAGGTCGTCGATGATCAGGACCGGGACGTTCACGTACCTGCGGATGACGTCGGCCTCGCTGTCCCCTCCCTTGTCGAAGGTCGAGCGGAGCTCGGTCATGAGGTCGGCCGAGACGACGAACCTGACGCCGTGCTTGGGCCTGCCCTTCGGGACGGGACGGTACGCCCAGTTGCCGAAGCGGGGATCGAGGCGCGAGCCGGCGTAGTCGTAGGCGATACGGCACGCCAGCTCGGTCTTGCCCACGCCGCGCGGGCCGTAGATGTACAGCCCGCCGCCGCGCGCGAGTCGCGCGTCATAGGCATGCTCCGGGGCGGCCACTCCCTCGGCGATGCGGCGTGCGAAGCGCGGCGGGATGCCGGTCTTGCGGACCACCGCCTCATGGAACGCGCGGTCGGTCGCGGCCAAGGTCGCGACGTCGGCGACCTCGAGCGGCGGCAGGGCACCGCCGACGGAAAGCGCCTCGGGC
>OGTB01002137.1_pt1 | contig 11759 bp, 9 predicted proteins | sample 1553611 | NCBI WGS metagenome assembly OGTB01 (sample SAMEA2580032, study PRJEB22360) | human gut metagenome | biome: human gut; feature: human-associated habitat; material: faeces | place: Denmark | collected 2008/2010 | reverse complement strand
AAACAGAGGAGCTGCCTGACGGAAATATTTATGTTGAAGAATTATATGAAATAGACCAGTAAGACAGAAAAAGAGGGGATGGCGTATTGATACGACATCCCCCTTTACATGGCGAGAGTTGTTAATTTCTTTAGAAATAAGTTAAACAAACTGAAGTGGAATATGCATTATATAAGCAAAAATGTTTTTTTCGAAGAACGAATAATGTTAAACTCAATTCGCCATTCAGTGTCGTCTGATACTGGTTTGAAGTGTAAAGCGGAACAAGCAACATGGAGATTTGCCTGATTGCTGTCGCTATACAGGATTACAGTTGGCTCATCTGCACCACCGATAATGTCAATACAGGCAATATCGTTTTGCATTTCCGGTGTAAAGGAGTCTGTTGCAGGTACAACTTCTAAAGGTTTATCGCTATCTGCACAATCATGAATCGAAATGTCATTGTCTGGTTCAGGAGAAAGTGTATAGCTCATAGTGATAAAATGTGTGGGATACAACCAACGGTCAGAGCCCACGTGGTTTTGAGAAAGCGTCTGCTGTTCCAATTTTTGTACAGTTAATGCATATTCTGTTTCACTGACCGGATGGGAGAAAGTGAACTGGTCACCAGGAGCGTGTATCTTAAAATGCGGCCCAGGTACACGGAATGGTTGTTGCTCCATTGTAAGCGAAAAAGATTTTATTGCAGGACGGCGTTTACCTGACCACAGAAATGCCGCCCTAAAAATCATCCATCCATAGGAGATATCCAATTCGTAGTGTTTCACCGCCCATTTTGCTTCCAGTTCATTGTTTGTTTCGTCCGATAAGCAGGGATTAAAGACCACCGAACAGCTGTGAGAGGCCTGCATTGTTTTTCCATTTAATTTTAAACAAGGAATAATATCAAGGCAAAGAGGGTTGTCTAAATCTATTTGCAGTTGTTGTTCTTGCGTAAAATTTAAACAAGAGTCATTTTCGGGGCTTAAATCCCACTTTTTCATAAATTCGCGAATATCTTCTGCCGGAGTACACATACAAAAATCCAAGACAAGACCTTTGTTGCAAGAATACACCGCAGGAATAATCCAATGATGCCCAGCCCATTCGAATTGCTTATTTAATCGAAGTTCTGTTCCGGCATGGCCTTTTCCTGAAGGCTCCCAGAAGTTTCCGTCAAAATAAACCTTCCATTCAGGGATGGGCACTTCTGCATCCGGGTTCATATCAATATCATGTGTATTATCTTCACGGCACTTTGCTCCCACAGAGGAAAGGTCAATTACGCTTTGCAAAAATTTCTGAAATATTCTGTTCATAATGGTCTCCATAATTCTGATTTTCTGAGTTACTTCAATTATGATTAATGATATCATAAAAATGTTTTGCTTTATATTTTTATTTGTTCTCTTCATTTTGTGTTCCGAAAGGAAATTTTCTACTCATACTATATATCGTAAAAAATTCCGGATGGTAACAAAAACTTTAAAATTCTTTTAAAGTCAAAAAAGAAGTCCACTATTCAGACAATGGATTTTTTACGTTGATGATTTGTCAAATATATATTACAGGAGAGATCAGCATATTATAAGGATTTATCGGCATGCTGGACATGAAAATAGAAGAAAAGTAAAGATGGTAAGTGCACTCAAAAAATGATGCAGCAACAAGATATGGTGTTTCATTTACTGTATTTTATTGACGAATTCAATATATTGTGTTACCATATAAATGGATTATTTTTTATGCATGGTTTGCCACGCAGCAAAGTTTTTTGTTCCGGATATGCTGTTCCGGGAGCAACATTTAGGCGAAGGCCTTTTATCAATAGGAAGACATCAAAAATCAAAAGAAGATTTTTGGTGTCTTTTTTTGTTGTCCAAAAACGAAATGTGAAGTGTGCAAAAAAACAGGAAGGGAGGAAATGTAAAATAATCCATAAAAGATGAACAGGAAAATCAAAAAAGGAGGCAGAATATGGGACAGGATGTATGCATTCGAAAAGATGAAAAACCACTGGGATATGACTGGGAATGTGGACATGAGGAATTATATGTCAGAGTGAATATGTACTACGGCGGATCTTTGTATGTCGGATTATGGCAAAAACAAGAAGAATGTGAGAAAAAACTGGAATTATTCGGAGATCTTACAATTGGAGTTATGGGATTTCTAAGGCCAGGGCAGGCAATAATTTCGGATTGCGGAGCAAAAGCGAAGGTTGCGTTTATCGAGAAGTATAAACTCGGAAAAGTTGTAGGTAAGAGGAAAATCAATTATGGCAGCTATTATGTCGTAGAGTTTAATCTTGCACGACTTGCACAGCTTGATCCAGAAGGCACGGAAAGATATCTGCTCGAAAATGGTCTTGATCAAAAAGAATTTAAAGCAGATTAGGATAAAGAGGTACATTTGAAAACCAGGCAATAAAGGTGGTGCGGCATGAAAGACGACGAATATAAGGGATATTACTGTCTGCTGATTGCAATCCTGTGCAATTTGAATGCAGCGGAAGCCAGCACAATGTACGAATACGGACCAGATCATCCGCTTTGCCGGAAAATACTGAAAAAGAAAGTTCGGAAACCGTCCATAAAAAAGCTCAAGGAATCAGAAATGGCAGCGGCTATGAAGGCTCTTCTTGATCAGGGATACAGCCAGGATGCAGTATCGGAAGCATTTCAGTGTTTTCCATCTACGGTCAGGCGCAGAGTAAGAAAATTAACAGAAAGGAAGGAAACGAATGACAGATCAGAAATTGATTGCAGGAATATTTAATGATTTTTTAGGACTTTATACGGGTAAAATACAGACCGGTATCCGTCCTTTGATTGAAAAATATAAAAACCATCCCATGCTGATGGGGCTCCTCTCCAATTTGGATGAAGCGGCAAAGATTCAGGCACCGAAAGCCATGAAAGAAATCTATTCTTTCTATAAGGAATATCGTGGCAGGGATCTGGAAGATGCTGACTGGAAGGAACTGACGGAAAAAGCCCGTCAGATCAGTGCAGGATGGGAGGAAAATGAATGGGTTCGCCGTATTGTACTGGAAATGATCAGCCTTTTGGATTCTGATGATGCTGAGAGACGCAGAATTGCATTGGAAGTAGAAAAAGAAATGGAAGCGGCTGAACAGAAAATGAATGCGGCATAAAAAGCAGGCAGAGGCAGGAGATTTTTTCTTCTGCCTCATGTTTTTATCAGGAAAGAAGGGACCGATTATGTTAAATGAGATCATAAAAACTGCAGAAGAATTAAATACAGCAGCATTGTATTACCGCCAGAGCGGGAATATGGATGGTGTGCGGGAACTTGCCAAAGCACATGCAGTTTCCAAAAAACAGACAGAGGAATTTATTCAGGGCAGCCGCTACCGGCTGGTTGATATACCGATTGAGGAAAGAAAGTTTGCGAATGCGTCTGAAAAACTGCGTGCAGAAATGTTTGCCTTAAAGGATGCAGGCTTTGCAGACATCATAGGACAGTATCTCGTAAATCTTGCCAAAACGGATTCTGCTTTAGATGCACAGGTGTTAAAAAAACATAAGATGCTTCAGAGATGTTTGGATTACGTGACGCAAAAAGCCTACAACATTGCACTGGAGGGAGCGAAAAAAAAGGGAGAGAACGGCATTCGAGCCAATACAGGCCTGGCACTCTCCGGCGACCAGGTTTTTCCTTGGGTACTTGAATATTATGCGAAAGATGATAAAAAAGAAATAGCAGAAAAAGAGCAGGAAGAAAAGAAAAAGATTCAAAAGGAATGGGATTCGGTAAATAAGAGAACGAAAACAATACCGAAAAACCAGGGGACAAAGAAAGATTCCGAGGTGCATTCCAAGGAAGCAGCGGAGCAGGAAGAAAAGTATATCAGCAAGAAAAAATCAAAAGATTCCGGGCAGATGTCCTTGTTTGACATGATGCAGCCGAAAGAGAGTTAAAGGAGAAGGATATGATCGCATATAAAGGATTTCAAAAGGATTTGAAATGTCGGGGCTTTCAGTTTCAGGAGTATGGCATAAATGAAACGGAAAAAGCAAACTGTAGACAAAATGGATTTCATTGTGCAGAAAACCCACTGGATTGTCTCTGCTATTATCCGAATTGGAAAAATTCCGTGTATTACATAGTAGATGCATCAGGGGATTTGGATGAAGATGGAGAAGATTCAAAAATCTCCTGCACAAAGATGCGCCTGTTAAAGAAAATTGAATTGAGAAGCCTGTTATTACATGGAGCTGCCTACATGGCGAAATATCCAAACCGGAAATGGAACTCCCATGTTGCAAAAGAAAACGGGACCAGCTACAACGGATTTTGCATTGTACGTGGAAAAGACCCCAAAGCCAAAGGACAAAAGGGCGATTTACTGTTACTTTTAAAGGAGCAACCTGGTAACAGCCAGATACTGGAAATTGGGGTCATCTGTATCGATGGTCAGAAATATCCGGAGGAAACATGGATTGATGTGACTGGAAAGCTGGTGGAGTTATGAGAAAAAAGAGATTGATGGAATTAAAACCATTAAAAGTGATGAACAGACATATCGCCGATGCAAAGAAAACTGAAATATCTTTGAGTCCATTGGAGAAACAAAGGGATGAACCCGGAAAATATCGGATGTATTGTCGAGCAGCAGTAGAAAAAGGAATTTTAAAAGTGTATCTGTTTGCCGTAACGGATATTGAGGAGAATATAAACTTTCCAAGGTACCGTCTGTTTATCAGCAGAAAAGAGAGACGGTTTATTACCTATGATGAAAAATTAAAAAAATGGAGAAAGGCACTTCTTGAAAGTATCTTATGGGATGTAAGAACTAATTTGGGCAACATCTATGTAAATGGCTGTGATACAAAGATCATCCAAAAATATTTAAAGACAATTCAGCCTGCAATCCGGGCACTGGAAGAATTTCAGGCGAATATCCGTAAAGAACAAAGGATACGTCATGATAAAAAACTTACAGATTCATGGGACCAGGTGATGGAAACTGTATCTGGACTGCCTAAGAACTGGATCGGATGGGTTTCAAAATATGGAATTACGGAACACTATATCTTCTACAAGTATCAGAAAAATGGTGCTACAGAAGGATACTGTACATATTGCAAAAAACATGTTCCAATCCGCTCACCCAAATATAACCAGAAAGGACAGTGCAATGTGTGTGGACAACCGATTACTTTTCGTTCTGTGGGAAAGTCTGGAAGATTTTGTACAAAGTGGTACAGAGTCTATCTTATCCAGAGGAGACGCAAGACTTCTGGTTTTGTGCTCCGGATCTTTCATGCCAGAACGTGGTATAAAAGGGGCGGCTATACAGATTGCGAAACTACCTGCCATGAAGAGCAGAGAAGAATCTTCTCTGCAAATGGAGAGGAAATTTCCAATTTCGTTTATGATCTGTTCAAACAACGGGAAATGCGTTGGATTTCGTGTAGAAGTTCTTGGTATTATACTTGCTGTGACAGTCAATATAAAGGAATGGTTTATCCATATACCCTGTCGGATCTGTCCAGGCATGAATTAAAAGAAACAGGTCTGCGTGAGTACGCCCTTGGTCAGAAAAAGATAGATCCTGGAAAATATCTTTACCTGTGGAAGACATACCCGGTACTGGAACAGATTGTAAAAGCGGGGCTTTTCCAGTTAGTTGATGATGTACTGGACCACAGGGCAGCAGATGCAATAAAAAGAAAAGGCAGAAAACCAACAGAATTCCTGTCCGTAGATAAGAAAGAGTTTCGAAGGCTCCGAGATATGAATGGCGGGGTAAAAGAACTTAAATGGCTGCAACTTGAAAAGAGTACAGGAAAAACAATCGGGGATGAAGAAATATGCTGGATGGTAAAAGAAGGATTTGAACCAAACGACCTGAAGTTTGTTCTGGATCAGATGAGCATCTGCCAGATTCGACATTATCTTGTGAAACAATCAGAAAAATCCGGGGATGATATCAGCCATGTGCTGCAGGTGTGGAACGATTATCTTTCTATGGCAAAAAGACTGGGAATGGATATACATGATTCCATTATTTACCGTACCAGAGATCTTCAACTGCGCCATAAAGAGGCGGTTTTGAAGATAGAAGAAATGAAACGCGGAATCCGACGCAGGGAGCTGGAAGAAAAGTATGTCGGATTTCAGAAACATCTCATTGATTTGAAAGAAAAATATGAGTTCAGTGACGGTGAATATCAGGTTATTGCGCCAAAGAGTATCGATGACATCCTATATGAAGGTGATACGCTTCATCACTGTGTAAATAAAACGGATACTTATTTTGACCGGATCGTTTCAAAGGAAAGCTATATCCTGTTTTTGCGGGAAAAAGAGAATCCGAAAGTACCGTTTTATACACTGGAAGTTGAACCAGATGGAACCATCCGGCAAAAACGTGCGGAATTTAATCGTCAAAATAAGGACATTGATAAAGTGACTTCTTTTTTAACATTGTGGCAGAAGGAAATTCAGAAACGATTAACCCAAAAAGATCGTAAGAGCACAGAAGAAAGCAGGAAGCTCAGGCAGCAGAACTATCAGGAGATACGTGATAAGCATGTAGTTGTCCATGGCGGAACATTTGCTGGGGAACTTCTGGCTGATCTTTTAGAGAAAGACTTAATGGACCTACCAGTGGAATCGGCAGAAAACGGAGAAAGCCCTACTGAAATAGCGGCGTAAATAAAAGGATAAAGTGGATGCGGCAGGGAGTTCCCCTGCTGCATTTGAGCAGAAAAGAGAAAATGACATTATATACAGCAGAAAATGAAGGAGAGGACGGATATGAATAAAAAAGAATTGCGTAATATGAAATTGCTGGAAGCTACGGATGAACTGATAAAACTTGCAAAAGAAGATGTGCCAGTAAGAGATGAAGGATACTATACGGAGCAGCTGATTTATCAGAGGGGGCTATATTTACGTGCAGAAGTAGAAAACAATATTTTAAAAGTAGCATTTTATCTGGCAGAATATCTTTCCATGGACTGTCGGAAACCTGTATATACATTATACGTTGATAAAAAGAACGATGTTTTTAAAGGGTATGATTACCAGAAAAAGAAATGGTCAGAAAGTATGCTGGATAAGACCATTTTTTCAAAATGGTTATATCAGGAAAATTCTTATATGAAAGAGGCGGATACAGCGTTGATCCAAAAGTATCTTGAAAGTGAATATGACGATGCTTTTTATGCACTGTATGTATATCAATGTGACCAGAGACACCGGAGGCTGGGAATGAAATATGAAAAAATTCTGACAAACTGGGATCAGTGTATGGATAGACTCCCAGAAGTTCCGAAAGACTGGCTGAGATGGCAGAAAAAAGTTGGAATTACCCAGAATTTTATCTTTTATCATTACAGCCGCAGGAAAGATCAGACAGGATATTGTAGTTGGTGTGAAAGCGAAGTTCCAATCAGCCATCCTCACCATAATGCAGTGGGGCATTGCCCAAAATGCAGACATCAGATTCAATATAAAGCATTAGGCCGGGCCAAAAATATAGAAACCCAAAAAGAGACTGCATACCTGCTTCAGACCTGTGGGAATAATGTATTTGTTTTGAGAGAATTCCAGCTTCAGATGCTCATAGTAAGCAGCTCATATAAAAAACCAGTATATTCTTTCTTTGAGCGCCGGAGAATCCTGTATGATGAAAAATTAAATACGAAAGAATATTATTTCGGCCGTCATCATTGGACAAAAGAAAGCCGATGGATCCAGGGTAAATTACAGGTTCCACTGTATCCAGGTTACGGTGGCTATATGACATATGAAAAATATAATATGGGAAATATTTATGGAAAATCACTGTATGGCATTAAAAACAGGACATTCCGTAGGACAGGATTCTACGAATATGCAAAAGTCAAAAGGTTTTTAGATCCGGTAAGTTTTTTTGAAATGGTTAAAGAAAGACCTTATCTGGAACGGCTCATTAAAGCAGGACTTTATCATCTGGCAGAGGACATTATGGATAATAAAGCACAGATCTATTGTGAAGATTCCGGAGACCTTGGAAAAGCACTGGGAATTGACAGGTTCCGCTTAAAAAGGCTGCGTACAAACAATGGGGGAGAGATTTTTCTTCAATGGCTATTACTTGAAAAAGCCCAAAACAAGTTGATCCGTGACGATGTGATTTCGTGGATGTGCCGGGAAAAGCTTAAACCAGCGGATCTTATGTTCATTATGGATCGTATGGCCCCTTTACAGATCAAAAATTATCTGGAAAAGCAGGCAGCAGAAAGTGGGGAATCCGTGAAAGACCTGATCAAAACATGGAAGGATTATCTCAATATGGCAATTCGGGTCGGAGTGAATGTGCAGGATTCTGTTATCTACCGTGCACGAAAGCTCATGCAGAGACATAATGAAATGATAAAAGAGATAGAAGCAAAAGATTTGATTTTAAGAGCCGGAGAGCTGGAAAAGAAGTATCCGGGTCTGAATCGTATATGCAGGGATTTGAAAAAATATGAATATGCGGACAAAGAGTATCAGATCGTTGTGCCGGAAAAAGTGGATGACATTTTGTATGAAGCAAAACTGATGCATCACTGCGTAAATAATACAGAAACCTATTATGAACGAATGAGCCAGCAGGAATCCTATATCCTGTTTTTGAGAAAGGCAGAACAACCAACGGAGGCGTACTATACGCTTGAAGTGGAACCGGATGGGACCATAAGGCAGACACGTACTTTTTATAACCAGCAGAATGAAGATATTGAGCTTGCAAGGGATTTTCTTATAAAATGGCAGAAACAATTAAAAAAGAAACTGGCAAAAGAAGATTATAAACTGGCTGTAAAAAGTCAGAGTCTTAGGAAAAAAGAGATTGACGAGCTCCGCAGCAAAGGCGTTCGTGTAAATGGTGTTGGGTATTGCAACAAATTGCTTGCTGAAATTCTGGAGGAAGATTTAATGGAGGCAGGGAATCGGGAACTGGAAGAACAGGCCGCATAATAGCAGATTGATATATCACAAAAGTAACTTCAAAAGTAAAAATGAAATTCCTGTGAAAGTTTGGGGATATTTACAGAAACAGCTCTGAAATTCTCTTTTATTTAAGTATAAGGGATTTTATGGAATTCCTTAAATATACTCGAAACGGAGGATGAGCTTTGGAGGAAAAATTAAAGTTGCTTTGGCTGATATTGATCTTTGTTGATTTTGGGCTTATGTTTGTTTCATTTCCAATCTTGATTTATATGATTTTTTGTATGACATGAATACAAAAAGTTTTCTGTAAGTGCCCTTTTCCGGTGAAAAGACCGGAGGGGCATTTACATGTATGCAACAGTTTATGTATGTATTCGCAGGAATACGAGTAAAATACTACGCAGCTGCTACTGTTTAAAGCCTGTAGTGAAATTGACATTAAATATCTGGAATGATACGATAAAATAGAACATTTTGCAAGGCAGATTGCATAAAATTTTATTCTGATACGAGGTCAGAATTTTATACTTTATACCGCGTCTGCGGATCAACCGATAAAGACACAAAAAGAGTAAAATGGACTCTTGGAGTGTCTTTTTTTGTTTGGCAAAATGTTTTGACATGTATCAGATCCAATCACGCCAAAAGGAGGAAAGAAGTTTTTATGCCACGTAAAATCAGATCAAACTATAGGGAGAAATTCAAATTTGTATATAATGGAAAGACTTTTGAAAGTAAACGTCAATGCTGCAAAGTTTATGGAATATGTTACCGTAGTGTAATGTCGTACCAGAATCAATATAAATGCAATACTGAAGAAGCAATTACACATTTTATTGAATTGAAAAAAAGTAAAGAGATCATATTCCGAAATCGAAAATGGGCCAGCATTAAGACCTGCTGCGAATTTTATGATTTAAACGAAGATTCTGTCAAGACCGATATATGGAATCGAAAATGCACACCACAGGAAGCGATTGAACGGGCAATAGAATGGAAAAAAGCACATGAAATCACATATCATGGTGTGAAATACCCATCACTGCCTCAATGTTGTGAAGACCTGGGAATAAATCCTATATCAGTACGTTTGTATATGGAAAAAAATGGGGTTTCTTCTACACGTGCGATTACACATTATATCAAATCTAAAGAGAAAAGAGCCTTTGAATTCCGTGGAAAAGAATACAAAAATTTTACGGAATGTTGTCTTGCGTATGGATTAAAGCCAAAGTCAGTAAGTTCAGCAGTATTTAAAGCGAAACGTCCTCACGCGGATGTTATGGAAGAAATTATCTCTCATATGGAAGGTTGTATGCCAAAAGAAGTAACGAAAAAAGAAGAAATTTCTGAAAATCAGGTGATGTCTAAAGAAAGGCATCGTGCGAAAGAGGCTTTTTTTTATGAGGGAAATAAATATATCTCACTTGGACAATGTTGTGAATTCTATGGAATTAATGAATCTAGTGTACGCAGTAGAGCTTGGCGAAAAAAGTGTACATGGGAAGAAGCTGTGAAATATTATATTCAAAAAAAGGAAACAGAAACACCGAAAATGCAATTCTTTTATAAAGGGAAAAAGTATAAAAGTGTTTCAGCATGTTGTGCTGAATACGGCGTTAATGCTTCCAGTGTGCGTAACCGTGCCAAAACAACAGAATGCAGCATTGAAGCATCTTTGGATCATTTCATAAAGAAAGCCAGAATGGAAATACAGCCGTCGTTATTTATTTTTAGAGACAAAACCTATAGGTCTTTGGAAGAATGCTGTCTGGAATATGGAGTCAACGCTGACAGTGTATCTTCAAGAAAATATAGATTGAATTGTACTATGGAAGAATCATTGGAGCATTTTATTGAAAATAAAGATATGATTGCCGAAAGAATACAAAAATTTACATTTAAAGGAATAGAATATCGAAGTCTCCGGGCATGTTGTCAAAAATATGGTATTGATGATATATGTGTGAGACAAAGAGCACGAGATAAGAATTGTTCTCTTGAAGAATCGTTTACACATTTTATGACGAGAAAAAGGAAAAAAATGTTAAGTAACCCGGAATTTGAATATCATGGAACTGTTTATCCATCGCTTAAAGTATGCTGTGAGGAATTAGGAATAAATAAAAGCAGTGTAATAAGTCGAAGCCATAGGGCCGGATGCAGTTTACAGGAAGCAGTGGAGTATTATGTCAGCCAACAGGAACGTAGAACATTGGATTAATCTATAAGGCCAGCAGGCAGCCTTTTTTAGAATTTATATAATAGAGAGGAGGAACGGTCAATATCATCTGCCTGCAGATATTGACCGGTTATATATGCTGCGAAAAAAAACACAGCCGGAAGCAAACAACGATAAAATTCTTATATCCGTTAAAGAAGCCTGTGAGCTTACAGGACTTTCTGAGAAAACAATGAGATCATTGATGAATGAAAACTGTTTCATGGTACGGATTGGGCGCAGAACACTGATTGATAAGAAAAAATTTCAAAAATGGATAGATCGGCAGTCTTGAAAGGTTTTTGGGGTTGTGTTAAAATTAAGTCCAGTGCCATGCATGATCATCTATTGTTATTAGAAAAAGGATGGTAATGTTATGGAAAAAATCTAAGAGGAAAAGAAATAGGTAAGGGAATCCGACAAAGAAAAGATGGGCGGTATGAAGCCAGAATCACAATTAAGGGTTCTGGCAAACCGCCTTTTTCTATCTATGGAACAAATCTTCAGCAGGTGAAAAAGCAAAGAAACATGTATTTGGCGGAAGTTCTCCCAGGTATTCCAGGCTTTGATTCGAGTATGTCCGTTTCAAAATGGTATGAGA
>OGTB01002132.1_pt1 | contig 11770 bp, 7 predicted proteins | sample 1553611 | NCBI WGS metagenome assembly OGTB01 (sample SAMEA2580032, study PRJEB22360) | human gut metagenome | biome: human gut; feature: human-associated habitat; material: faeces | place: Denmark | collected 2008/2010 | reverse complement strand
TAGCATTTTGTCCTTGGAGAGGGACTCTAATAACTACTACTTTATAATACGAGGAGGTCTGCCAATGTACGCACAAACAGCAGTAAAGCAGAATCCCCTACTCCGTAACGGTGCATACGGCATCGTTACGGAATAAAAATTACCCTCCGTTAAATTGTATCACAATAGACACGGCAACCGACCCTGCTTGTGGTAGTGGCAACTTCCTAACTGAAACCTATCTAAGTTTACGACGACTTGAAAACGATATAATTTCAGAAGAACGAAAAATAAGTCTTGGACAAACCGCTATGCGTGGTATGGACGCTGAGTCTGTCGGTATTCAAGTTTCTATCAGTCAATTCTATGGCATTGAAATAAATGATTTTGCCGTAACAGTTGCTAAGACAGCACTTTGGATTGCTGAAAGTCAAATGATGAAAGAGACTGAAAAGATTGTCTCCATTCCTCTTGAATTTCTGCCGCTGAAAACAAACGCCTTTATTGTAGAGGGCAACGCCCTGCGGGTGGATTGGGAGAGCGTGGTTCCCAAAAGTAAGCTGAATTATATTATGGGGAATCCGCCGTTTGTTGGGGCGCGGCTTATGGGCAAAGAGCAGAAAGCCGATGTAAATACCATTTTCCCCGGGTGGAAAAACGCCGGAAACTTGGATTATGTCTGTTGCTGGTATAAAAAGGCTGCCGATATTATGCAGGGAACATCGGTTCGCTCGGCGCTGGTTTCGACAAATTCTGTATCGCAGGGGGAGAGCGTTGCCAACCTTTGGAAACCGCTGTTTGATGACGGTGTGCATATTGATTTTGCCTATCGCACGTTCCGCTGGGACAGCGAGGCTAAAATAAAGGCGCACGTTCACTGCGTAATTATCGGTTTCAGTGTTGCGGCAAGTTCCACCCCCAAAAAGCTGTTTGATGGTGACCGCTACCAAGTGGCGAATAATATAAATGGGTATCTGCTGGATGGCGAGAACGTTTTTGTGGAAAGTCGAAGCAAGCCCATTTGCAATGTGCCGGAAATCGGGATAGGGAATAAGCCGATAGACGGCGGCTTTTACCTGTTTGAAAAGGAGGAAATGGAAGATTTCATCAAAAAAGAGCCATCTTCTAAAAAGTATTTCCGTCCTTGGTATGGTTCGCGTGAATTTATCAACCAAAAGCCGCGTTACTGCCTGTGGCTGGGGGAGTGTACCCCCGCAGAGTTAAAGGCGATGCCGCATTGCATGGAGCGTGTAAAGGCTGTACGGGAGTATCGCTTGGCAAGCCCCAGCGCAGGAACGGTGAAACTTGCGGATAAGCCGACGCGTTTTCATGTGGAGAATATGCCAAAAGGAAATTACATTGTTATTCCAAAAGTATCTTCAGAAAATCGAAAGTATGTTCCAATGGGGTTGATGTCACCGGATATGCTTTGTAGTGATTTGGTGTTTATCGTACCTAATGCAACTGCATATCATTTAGGCGTGCTTACTTCCAATGTACATATGGCATGGGTGCGTGCGGTTTGCGGACGTTTGAAAAGTGACTATCGATATTCTAAAGATATCGTCTACAACAACTTCCCGTGGCCTGCACCAACCGAACAGCAAAAAGCCAAAATCGAACAAACCGCGCAAGCGATTCTGGACGCACGCGCCCTTTACCCGGACAGCAGCTTAGCCGACTTGTACGACGACTTAACCATGCCGCCGGAACTCCGCAAAGCCCATCAGGCTAATGACCGCGCTGTTATGGACGCTTACGGATTCACCAAGGGCACTGCTGCCAGAACCAGCGAAAGCGCCTGTGTTGCCGAGTTAATGAAACTTTACCAGCAGAAGGTATCTGCCGCACAATCCAAATAATCGCTTTGAAAAGTTGACATCAAAAAGCTCCGGGGGCTGCATTGCTCCCGGAGTTTGCTTTTATTGGGGCTGTATCGGCTTGTTGCAATCCATACACAGAATATGCCAGGGCTGGCCTGGTCTGGCAGCCCCGACCGACAAAACGCTTTGAGGGCAAACAAACTGTTCCACTCCGCATTTGCTGTGTATGGTTGTATGTGCTATACTAAAAACAATCGATGGTGCAGCTGAAAAGTCGAAAATATCGTCTATTTCTACAAACGCAGCGGGATTTTGCGTTAAAAAGCCTTGGAATCCACAAAAGATTCCCGCGGCTCTTTGCCTTAAATCCTGCTTGTGTTTGCGAAATATCCGTTATTTTCTTTGTTTTCAGATACACCTTAAGAAGCTGCACCAGATGTGGACTGTGCGGGGCCGCAGTGTGGTGTTGAGAAAGGGGAACAGCAGATGACCCGGATTGCGATTGTGGAGGACGAGGCGGCGGTGCGGGAACAGCTGGCGGGGTATGTGCAGCGGTACACCCGGCAGTACGGCACGCCGTTTGAGGTAACGGAGTTTGCGGATGGGATGGAGATTCTGGAAGATTACCGCTCGCAGTTCGACATCATCTTTCTGGATGTGGAGATGAAGCACCTGGACGGCATGGAGACCGCCCGCCGCATTCGGGAGCGGGACGGCGGGGTGCTGATCGTGTTCATTACCAACATGGCGCAGTATGCCATCCGCGGATATGCCGTTGGGGCGCTGGATTATGTGCTGAAACCAGTGCCCTACTTTGCATTTTCGCAGCAGCTGCAAAAGGCGCTGGGACAGCTGGAAAAGCGGGAGCGGCATTACCTGGCCGTGGCGGTGGACGGCGGCATGCGGCGGCTGGACGCGGCGGAAATCTATTACCTGGAAAGCGAAGGCCACAAGGTGCATTTTTACACCGAAAAAGAAGATTTTATGGTGCCGGGCACCCTGAAAAACTATGAGGAAAAGCTGGTGGGCCGGGCGTTTGCACGGTGCAACAGCGGGTATCTGGTCAATCTGGCGCAGGTTTCCGGCGTGCAGCAGGATATGGTGCAGGTTGGTCCGTATACGCTGCAAATCAGCCGCCCGCGGCGCAAGGCCTTTATGGCGGGGCTGGCGGATTATATTGGGGGTGCGGGCTAATGACGACATTGCCGGATATTCCCCGCCTGTACACCGCTTTGGCGGAAGTGCTGGCGGCGCTGATGTATGCGCACAGGCTGCCGCCGCGGATGGACCAGCGCGTGATCTGGGGCGTGGAAGCCGGTTGGGCGGTGCTGCTGGGGGCGTTTTTGCAGGCCACGGGGGAAGTTCCGCTGGCGTGGTGGATCCCCTGCATGGCAATGGCGATTCTTTCCATGCTGCTGTTTTTGTGGGTCACACGCAGCATTACGCTGCTGGAAGCGGGTTATGTGTGCGCGCGAGCCTTTATTTTGGCGGAGCTGGCGGCCAGCGTGGAATGGCAGCGGCCCCGCGGGCTGCGGAGGTCCACCACTGCGTGCTGTGGCCGCAGCGCGGCGGGGCGGAGCCGCTTTCGCTGCTGCTGTTGGCGGCGGTGTACGGCGGCATTTTTGCCGCGATGCTTTTTGTGGAGAACCGCCGCCCTGGCCCGGCCGGGAAGCTGAAAATAACGCCCGCAGGAACTTTTGTGGCAGTGGTCATGGCGCTGACCGCATTTGCCGTGAGCAATTTGAGCTTTGCCAACGGCAGCGAAGCCAACATGAACATGTTTTACATCCGCACGCTGGTGGACCTGGCCGGGGTGCTGATTTTGACGGTGCAGCACGAGCAGCTGCGCGAAGCCGCCCTGCACAGCGAGCTGGCGGAGCTGGACGGCGTTTTGCACCGCCAGTACGAGCAGTACAAGCAGAGCAAGGAGAACATCCGCCTGATCAACCGGCGCTACCACGAGCTGAAAATGCAGATTGCGGCCATCCGGGCGGAGCGGGACCACGCCAAGCAGGATGTGGCGCTGGCGGCCATGGAAAGCGGCATCCGCCAGTACGAGGCGGAGAACAAGACCGGCAACCCGGTGCTGGACACCCTGCTGACGGCCAAAAGCCTGTACTGCCAGCAGCACCACATCACGATGACCTGCGTGGCGGACGGGCATTTGCTGGACTTTTTGGAAACAGGGGAGATCTGCACGATTGTGGGCACGGCGCTGGACAACGCAACCGAGAGCGTGGAGACCGAGCCCGACCACGAAAAGCGGCTGATCCGGGTGGCGGTGTACGCCCAGAACGGCTTTGTGATGCTGCGGTTTGAAAACTACTGCGCGCAGGAAGTGGAGCTGGGCGCGGACGGCCTGCCGCGCCGCAACACCCATGGCGGCAGCGACCTGCGCAGTGTGCGCGCCGCAGCCGAAAAGCGCGGCGGCACCATGACCCTGCACTGGGAAAATGGGTGGTTTACACTAAGGGTATTGCTGCCGCAGAAAAAGTAACGGGAACGGCTGGGGCCAAATACAGGCTCTGGCCGCTTTTTCGTACTGTTTGGCAGGGTGCACAAAGCAGACTGAATTTTGATTGTAAGAAATGCACAATGAATTTTGAGAGAAAAATGATTTTTTGGCAAAATGTGCGGCAGAAATAACAGTTTATGCAAAAAATAATTCAAAGAAAAAGCTGTTTGCTACAATATACTTAAACAAGCGGGGAGTAAAATCCACGCTGGCTGCCATCCGGAGGGCGGCATAATCAAAGGAGAAAACATTTGTTTTGCTGGTGAAGAACCTGCTGCCAAATAGCAAAGCAGAAAACTCCATGCGGCAAACAGGAGGTAACTATGAAAAAATCGAAACATATTGTAGGGGGAGCATCCATTGCGGTTTTGCTTGCTGCGGGAATCGTAGGAAACAGCCTGTGTTCCATCTATTATTCGCAGATTCAGGCGTACATGCAACGGTTTGTGACATCTTCCGAAAGTGCAAACAGCATGACGGACCTTTCAAAAGATGATGCCTACACGCAGGCATTACAGCTTTGCGAGGAAGTAGAGAGCGAAGGTCTTGTGCTGCTGAAAAACGATAATGATACCCTGCCGTTGGGAACGGACAAAATCAATTTGTTCGGCTATAACAGCTACAAGACGGTTTACACCGATTATGGCTCCGGCGGCCACCATAATGAAGATCAGAATTTTAACTTTATTGATGGTTTTGAATTTGCTGGTTTGCAGCTGAACCCGGATCTGACGAAGTTCTACCAGACGACTGCGCAGAAGCGCGCTTCGATGACAGGCATGACGGTCAGTGATGCAGACTTTAACATTTATGAAGAAACACTGGCCGAATATGATGAGTACAGCGCAACGTTCTGGCAGGATGCAAAGGCTTACTCGGATGTGGCGGTTTATGTAATCGGACGTATGGCAGGCGAAGGCGGTGACTGCCCGCTGGATATGGCCGGTTATTACGGTGGTGAAGCCGGGCGGCATTACCTGCAGCTGCAGCCGGCAGAAGAAGAACTGTTGGCAAAGCTGGAAGCAACGTTTGATAAGGTCATCATTGTCATTAACGCAAGCAATCCTATGGACCTTGGCTTTATTGAGGACAACAAGGTGGATGCTGCAATTTGGGCAGGCGGCCCTGGCACCACTGGTACGATTGCTGTAGCGAAAGCAATGATGGGTGAATACAACCCGTCCGGCCATTTGGTTGATACCTATGCTTATGATGTGACCAGTTCGCCAGCTTATGAAAACTTTGGCGATTTTACTTATGCAAACAGTGGTCTTACGATCGACGGCAATGGCGATGCCAACAACGGCAAGTACATGTACTACCAGGAAGGCATCTATGTAGGTTATCGCTATTACGAGACCCGTTACATTGGGGATGACAATGTTTATACCCCGGAGGAAGAAGCAGAGTATCAGAAAGCTGTTCAGTATCCCTTTGGCTATGGCCTGAGCTATACCACGTTTGATTGGAGCGACCCGCAGTGGGAAGTAGGCAGCCAGGGCGGCCAGGTAAAGGTAAGTGTTAAGGTAACCAATACCGGTAATGTGGCAGGCAAAGATGTGGTACAGCTGTATTACACCGCACCCTATACCCCTGGTGGAATTGAAAAATCTGCGGTTGTTCTGGGCGCTTTTGCAAAAACTGATCTGCTCCAGCCGGGCGAGAGCCAGACCGTGAGCATGACCATGAATTATGATGACATGGCATCTTACGATTATAAGACGGACAAGTGCTATGTGCTGGATGCCGGTACTTATACCCTTAGCCTGCGCAGCGATGCCCATACAGTGAAGAATGACCTGACATATGATTTTACTGTGGATCAGACCATCAAGTATGATACGACCGCCCGCAGCACGGATGAAACTGTGGCGACGAACCAGTTTGATGATGTGACTGCTGGCGATGGTAATATCGGCACGACCTTGCCGTATCTTTCCCGTGCAGATTGGGAAGGAACCTATCCTAGCCGTGAAGCAAGCGAAAACGCAACTGCCAACGCGGCAACGATTGCTTTGCTGACCAACGGCAATGGCGGAAGCACCATTGATCTGAATGATGACCCTGCACAGGGAACTACCTATACAAATGGTGAGAAAAACGGTGTAATGCTGGCAGATGCAGCTGGCATTGTTGACCCGGACAATGCAGTGTGGGAACAGTTGATGAACCACATGAGCGTTGATGAAATGAACAACCTGTATGGTAACTGCGGCTGGTGTTCGCCTGCTGTGGATTCTATTGGCAAACCGCAGGCAACCGAATGTGATGGCCCGAACGGCATCCATGACCTGGCAAGCGGCTTGGAAGCTGCTGAATATGCCAGCGAAACTGTGCTGGCAGCAACCTGGAATGTAGACCTTGCTTTGAAGGAAGGCGAAGCTTACGGTGATGAAGATCTGGTCAACGGTGTCAGTGGTACTTACGGCCCTGGTATGGACATTCACCGCTCCGCTTTCGGCGGCCGTGCAGCTGAATATTATTCCGAAGACCCGCTGCTGAGCGGTATGATGGCAGCTAATATGGTGACCGGCCTGCAGAGCCGCGGCATTTATGTGTTTGCCAAACATTTTGCACTGAATGATCAGGAAACCAACCGCAACGGCGTTTGCATCTGGTCCAACGAGCAGGCAATGCGTGAAATTTATCTGCGCGCTTTTGAAGTGGCAATTCACAACGTAACGGGCGATGGCCTGAACCAGCTTGGTCTGACCGGCATCATGGAATCTTATAACCGCATTGGTACCAGTATGGTTGGCTACAGCTATGCAATGCTTACCCAGGTGCTGCGCAATGAATGGGGCTTCCAGGGCGTTGTAAACACAGACGCATTTGCTGTCAGCAATGGTGACTTGGCCCTGCGCGCAGGCGTGGATATGCAGCTGGCCATGGGTGTGAATGTTACCGATACGACCCTGAAGAGTGGCTATGGCATGCAGCTTCTGCGCCAGGCAACCAAGCGCCATCTGATGGTTTTGGCGAATTCTTCCCTGATGACGACGACCCGCAACTGGACTCCGTACTGGCTGATCGCACTGGGTGTGGTGGATGTTATCTTGGTTGTTGCAATCGTGCTGATTGCACTGCATATGTTCAAGCCGGAGCTGTTTGCCAAAAAGAAGAACAAGAAAAAGGCTGCAAAAGCATAAGAGAGAGGCGATTTGACGATGAAAAACAAGTGGAATCATTATGGCGTTGCAGCGATGTTTACGCTTGCTGTGGGGGCCAGCCTTGTTCTGGCTGGCTGCGGCGGAGCCAAAACGGATACGAAAGCAGCGGCCGCAGTGGCAACGAACCTGAGCTTTAATTTTGAAACCGGTGAGTATTCCTTTACCGGTGTTGACAAAGGCCGTACCTATGCAATCCGTCTGTATGGCTTTGATGCAGAAGGCAAGCAGGAAGATTATTATACCTTTACATCTTCCAACATTCTGGCGGATGACAGCAACGCAAATTATGCGGGAACGGTGGACCTAAGCGCAGACTGTACCCCCGGCGCAAAGTATAACGCTTATGTGATGACAACAACATCGGACTATAAGCGCGGCCTGTCGGACAGTGTAACAGGAACTTATGTGGGTGTTTATGCAGCGCCTGGTGCTGTAAGCGAAGCGGTGCAAAGTGGAGATACTGTAACGGTTACCATGGATCAGGATGTGTTTGAAGCATATTCTGAGTTGGAATATCCGCCGCAGACCTTTACCTTGACGCTGTACAGCGGAGCGGATGTTGTGCAGACGACCAAAATCAAACTGGAAGATTTGGCGCAGGAAGACGAGGAATATGTTGATGGCTTTGGCCCGATGGCAAAAACGGGCACATACCACCACCGCAGCGGTGCAACAGCATTTACGGGTGTAAGCGATGGCAGCTATACCGTAACAATTCAGGCTGATGCACAGGAAGGAATTTATTTTGCATCTGTGGAATCGGAAGCGACTGCGGTAACAAAATAAAAATTTAAGATGATTATGAATACACAGGAAATCATCAAAAAACTGAATTTAGAGCAAAAATGTGCGCTGCTTTCGGGCGCTACTACCTTTGGGACCCGTGCACTGCCGAAAAATAATATTCCGTCCATCACCCTTTCTGATGGTCCGAACGGCGTGCGCAAGCAAGCCGGGGCGGCGGACCACCTGGGGCTGAACCCCAGTGTTCCGGCCACCTGCTTCCCCACGGCGGCCACTGTGGCGTGCAGCTGGGACCCCGCCCTGGGCGAGCAGATCGGGCGCGCCCTGGGCGAGGAAGCCGCCGCACAGGAAGTTGCCGTGCTGCTGGGGCCAGGCCTGAATACCAAGCGCAGCCCCCTCTGCGGCCGCAACTTTGAGTATTTCTCCGAGGATCCGTATCTTTCTGGCAAAATGGCAGCGGGCTATGTGCGGGGCATCCAGTCCAACGGCATCTCCGCCTGCCCCAAGCACTTTGCCGTCAACAGCCAGGAGCTGCGCCGCATGGCGTCGGATTCCGTGGTGGATGAACGCACCCTGCGGGAGCTGTACCTGACCGGGTTCGAGATCGTGGTCAAGGAAGCAAAGCCCAAGACCATCATGAGCAGCTATAACCTCATCAACGGCACTTATGCCAACGAGAACCGCCACCTGTTAATGGACATCCTGCGCGGGGAGTGGGGCTTTGACGGCGCTGTGGTAACGGACTGGGGCGGCAGCAATGACCATGCCCTGGGCGTGCAGAACGGCTCCACGCTGGAAATGCCCGCCCCCGGCGGGGACGCGGTGCGCGAGCTGATGCAGGCTGTGCAGAGCGGCAAAATTACCGAAGCGGATGTGGACGCCCGGCTGGACGAGCTGCTGACGCTGGTGTTTGATACCCATGCCGCCGTGCAGTCCCACAGCCGCACCTTTGATGCGGACGCTCACCACGCCCTGGCCCGCCGCGCCGCAGCCGAAAGCATTGTGCTGCTGAAAAACGAGAACGATCTGCTGCCGCTGGCCGAGGGCGCAAAAGTTGCCGTGATCGGCGACTTTGCTCAGACACCGCGGTACCAGGGCGCCGGCTCCAGCGCGGTCAACTCCATCAAGGTGGATATCTTTTTGGACTGCCTGAAAGAGAGCGGCTTAGCCAGCGTGGGCTTTGCCCCCGGCTTTGACCGCCAGGGCAAACCGGATGCCGCCAAACAGGCCGAGGCTGTAGCCCTGGCCCAAAAGGCCGAAGTGGTGCTGCTCTGCCTGGGGCTGGATGAAATCAAGGAAAGTGAGGGTCTGGACCGCGGCGATATGCGCCTTGCGGACAACCAGATCGAACTGTTAAAGGCCGTGCAGCAGGCCAACCCCAACACCGTTGTGGTGCTCAGCGCAGGGGCTTCGCTGGAAACCCCGTGGCTCAAACACTGCCGTACCCTGGTGTATGGTGCGCTGGGCGGCCAGGCGGGGGCGGGTGCCATGCTGGATGTGCTGACCGGCAAAGTGAACCCCAGCGGCAAGCTGGCCGAAACCTGGGTCAACGCCTATGCGGATACCTCCGCCAAGGATAACTTTGCCGGGCCGGGCCGCATGGTGCAGTACCGCGAGGGGCTGTATGTTGGCTACCGCTATTACCAGACCGCCGGTGTGCCGGTGGCATTCCCCTTTGGCTATGGGTTAAGCTACACCAGCTTTGCCTACAGCAATTTGCAGGCCGCGTCCAATGGCGTGACCCTGACCGTAACCAACACCGGCAAGCGCGCCGGAGCAGAGATCGTGCAGCTGTATGTGGCAAAACCCGGGGCAGAAGTGTTCCGCCCCGCACAGGAGCTGAAAGGCTTTGCCAAGGTGCAGCTGCAGCCCGGCGAAAGCAAGACCGTGACCATCCCGCTGGACGACAAGGCATTCCGCTACTGGAACACCAAGACCGACAGCTGGGAAGTGGAAGGCGGCAGCTATGAGCTGCGGGTCGGCGCGTCCAGTGCGGACATCCGCCTGACCGCCGTGGTGGAAGTGGCCGGTACCGGCGCACCCAACCCCTATGCGGGCAAGCATCTGCCGCACTATACCAGCGGCAAGGTGCAGAGCGTGCCGGATGACGAATGGGCCACCCTGCTGGGCCGCCCAGTGCAGCAGGGAAAAGTTAAAATTGACCGCAACATGACCCTGGGCGAGCTGAACCACAGCCGCAGCCCGCTGGGCTGGCTGATCTGGCTGGTGCTTACCGCACTGCTGAACGCCAGCTACAAGCGCGGCAAGCCGGACCTGAATGTGCTGTTCCAGTACAACATGCCGCTGCGTGCCCTGGCCAAAATGACCAGCGGTGCCATCAGCATGGGCATGGTGGATGGCATTGTGATGGAATTACAGGGATTCTGGATCATCGGCCTTGTGCGGGTGATCATAGAAGCCGTGAAAAACCTGGTACTGAACGCACAGCTGGAACAGCGCCTGCGCAACAGCTGAGGAAAGAGAGGGGCTATTTATGCAGCTATGGAATAATTTTGCGGCAAAACACCCCGCCGCAGCCAAGTGGGTGCGCGAAGGCGGACTGTTTGTGATCGTATCCAACCTGGTTACGGTGTTCAAATACCTGCTGCTGCAATTTTTGCCGGCGGCGTTCAGCAGCCTGCCGGTGGTGGATTTTGGCTGGCCGGGCATCCCGGTCACGCTGTTTGGCGAAACCTTCCAGTGGAACATCCTGGGGTATGATTCCGCCCATGGCGGTCTGCCGTACTTTTGCGCCTACATGGTTGCCATGGTGGTGGGAGAATGCATAAACTTTCCCATCCAGCGCAACTTTGTGTTCCGCAGCAAGGGCAACCTGGCCAAGCAGATCGCCTGGTATGTGGTGGCGTTCTGCTTGATCACCTGCATCGTCAACTCCATCAACTGCGTGTGGGTGGCGGTTGCAGGCCTGCTGGTGCCGGATTTCATCTACAACATTGGCACCACTGTGCTCAATGGCGGCATTTCCATGGTGATCTTCTTCTTTGTGAACAAGATCATCTTCCCAGAGGGCGCACAGGCAAAATAAAGCCCGGCAGGATCACTGGTGCTTTTCCCGGTACTCGAACAGGGCGGCGGCACGGTACAGGAAAAAGTCCTTTGGATGGTATAAAAATGTGATTGCCAGCAACGGCGAAGATCTGAACGGATAAAGAAGAATGCTGCCTTTCCCTGATGTGGAGAAAGACAGCATTTTTATTGCGTTTTTCGGAAAGAGGTGAGCAGCGGCCCCTACAAAGGGGTAACGGCGGGCCATAAAATGGCGCTATTACATGGTGTGCTTTGTGAGAAAGCGCTGTAGTGTGATGATATAAAACGGATGGGTGCATGGTGTGCGCCCCTACAGAATTACAACAAAACGCCCCGCCCGTGCGGTAAATGAACTGCATAGGGCGGGGGCACCGTTACGTTACAAAGAAAACGCGCAGAGCGGAGATTTTAGGCAATACCGCACAATTCTAAGTGCCGATACGGCGAGTGAGGCACGGCAGCTGCTAAGCCAAAAGCGCAGATAATACTTT
>OGTB01002128.1_pt1 | contig 11789 bp, 17 predicted proteins | sample 1553611 | NCBI WGS metagenome assembly OGTB01 (sample SAMEA2580032, study PRJEB22360) | human gut metagenome | biome: human gut; feature: human-associated habitat; material: faeces | place: Denmark | collected 2008/2010 | reverse complement strand
GCCGTAAAAAGCACCTGCCGTGGAAAAGGAGCAGGCAAGGTCATAGTCGAACATTGTCTTTTCATAGCAAAGCAGAAAGGCTTTAAGGTGCTCCAGTTCAATGCCGTTGTTGCATCAAACGTCAAGGCGGTAAAGCTTTACGAAAACCTCGGCTTTGTTAAGCTCGGCACTGTACCGAATGGCTTTGAAAACAAAGAGGGCGTCTTTGAGGATATCATTCTTTTCTACCACACACTGTAAGTGAGGAGTTAGGAGTGAGGAATTAAGGTAACGCCTGCGGCGATGATATTTTTTTGAGTTTTTATAGATATTGAAAGGAGAAAAAAGTATGTTAAAAGTAGCAAATATTTTTTCAAACGATATGGTGCTTCAGCGCGACAAGAACATAACAGTCTGGGGACTTGGGGACGAGGAAAGAACCGTCACCGTAACGCTCAACGGCTTTTCAGTGCAGACAAAGGTCTGCGACGGCAGGTGGACAGCCGTCCTCCCTCCAATGAGTGCAGGCGGAGAGTATGAAATGACAGTTTCAGACGGCTGTACAGAGAAAAAATTCTGCCGTATCATGATAGGCGAAGTGTGGTTCTGCGGCGGTCAGTCAAATATGGAGCTTGAACTCCAAAACGCAAAGGGCGGCAAAGAAGTCCTCGAAAACCTCACCCCTGATTGCAACGTAAGATTTTATTACACTCAAAAGCGTGGCACTCTTGACGAAATGTTCTATGAGGACGAAAACAATACCGCATGGTCGCAGGCTTCAAAGGATAATTCAAGGGCATGGAGTGCAGTCGGCTTTTTCTTTGGAAGAAAGCTTGCCAAAGACCTTGGCGTAACAGTAGGACTTATCGGCTGTAACTGGGGAGGCACATCAGCCTCCGCATGGGTAGACAGACCGACCCTTGAAAACAACGCTGAAATAAGAAGCTACATAGACGAGTATGAAAAACGTATTGAGGGCAAAACTGTCGAGGAGCAGATAAAAGAATACAGAGATTATCAGAAATTTGAGCGTGTGTGGGATAAAAAATACGGCGAACTTCTGCAAAAAGACCCAACAATGAGCTGGGAGAAAGCAAACGAGATCCTTGGCGATAAGAATTGGCCGGGCCCGATAAACTGCGTAAACCCATTCCGCCCAACAGGACTTTTTGAGACCATGGTGTCAAGAGTTTGTCCTTATACAATAAAAGGCTTCCTCTATTATCAGGGCGAGTCTGACGACCATAAGCCGGACAGCTATTATACCCTCCTCACATCTCTTATCAGGCTTTGGAGAGAGAAGTGGGGCGACGATGAGCTTCCGTTCATAATCGTCCAGCTCCCAATGTTCAAATATGCCGCAGACCCTGATTATAAGCATTGGTGTAAAATAAGAGAAGCACAGATGAGAGCCTATAAGACAGTGAAAAATACAGGAATAGCTGTTATCTCAGATTGCGGCGAGTTCAACGAGATACACCCTAAGGAAAAAGTACCCGTTGGCGAAAGACTTTGTTTGCAGGCAGAAAAGCTTTTCTACGGCATGGACGTAAAAGCATTCGGTCCTATCTATAAGTCGCTGGAGTATAAAAATGGCGGTATAGAGCTTAGCTTTGACCATGCCGAAAATGGCTTTGTAGTAAAGGGCGAAGCACAGGGCTTTGAGATAGCAGGCAAGGACGAAGAGTTCGTAAAAGCCGATATCACTATAAACGGCAGTAAAATTTTCATCAAGTCAGACGCCGTTGAAAAACCTCTCTATGCAAGATATAACTGGTTCAACTATTGCGAGGTAACTATCTTCAACGAAACAGGCATACCACTCGCACCATTCAGAACAGAAAAATAATACAAGGACGTCCCCTAAATGGGGGCGCTTTTTGTAGGGGACGGCGCCCTCGACGTCCCGCTCACTCACCAGGTCTTTAAACAAACTTATAGGACGGTAGCCCCACCGTCCTGTTTTTATGTGCAGATAAATTTTGCGAAAACGTTTTATGGGTATTGCATTTCAGAGAGAAATATTGTATAATTAATGTAATCGTTTTAATGAGCACAAATGATACTATACATATTATAAAGGAGTAAAAAAATATGGCTTATGTAATCGGCGTAGACTGCGGCACAAGCGGCACTAAGACGGTGCTTTTTGACGAAAAGGGCACTGTTATCTCTTCTGTAACTATTGAATATCCTATGTATCAGCCTAAAAATGGCTATGCAGAGCAAGACCCTGCTGATTGGGCAAACGCAATGATAAACACTATCAAGGCTGTTATGACCAAAAGCGGCGTAAATAAAGAGGACGTTGCAGGTGTTGGTATCTCAGGACAGATGCACGGACTTGTTATGCTGGATAAGGACAACAACGTTCTTAGAAAGTCCATAATATGGTGCGATCAGAGAACTGCCGCAGAAGTTGAAGAAATGAACGAAAAGCTAGGCAGAGAAAAGCTCATCAAGATAACAGCAAACCCTGCCCTCACAGGCTGGACGGCTGCGAAAATTCTTTGGGTAAAGAACAACGAGCCTGATATATATGAAAAGTGCAGACACATTCTTCTTCCAAAGGACTATCTGAGATTTATTCTCACAGGCGAATATGCAACAGAGGTTTCCGACGCAAGCGGTATGCAGCTTCTTGACGTGCCAAACCGCTGCTGGTCAAAGGAAGTCTGCGATACGCTTGGCATTGATATGTCAATGCTGGGCAAGGTGTACGAGTCATGCGAAGTAACAGGCAAGGTCACAAAGAAAATGGCTGAGCTTACAGGACTTAAAGAGGGTACTATAGTAGTAGGCGGAGCAGGCGACAATGCCGCTGCGGCTATCGGAACAGGCGTTGCAGAGGACGGTAAGGCGTTCACAACTATCGGAACATCAGGCGTCGTATTCGCACACACTTCTTCTATCTCTATCGACCCAAAGGGCAGAGTTCACACCTGCTGTGCAGCAGTACCGAACGCATGGCACGTTATGGGTGTTACACAAGGCGCAGGACTTTCGCTGAAATGGTTTAGGGATAATTTCTGCAATGCAGAGAAAGAAACAGCAAAGTGCATGGGCGTTGACGAATATTATCTCATGGATAAGGAAGCAGAGAAGGTGCCTGTTGGTGCAAACAGACTTCTCTATCTGCCATATCTCATGGGCGAAAGAACACCGCATCTTGACCCTGACGCAAGAGGAGTATTCTTCGGACTTTCCGCAATGCACACAAAGCGTGATATGCTGAGAGCAGTAATGGAGGGCGTATCATACTCCCTGAGAGATTGCGTTGAGGTATTCAGAGAAATGGATATCAACGTATCCGACATGATGGCATGCGGAGGCGGCGGAAGCTCACCGCTGTGGAGATCAATGCTCGCAGATCTTTACAACTGTCCTGTAAAAACAGCTTCATCGAAAGAAGGTCCAGCCCTTGGTGTAGCACTTCTTGCAGCAACAGGCGCAGGCATTTACTCATCAGTACCGGAAGCTTGTAAGGCAGTAGTAAAGACCGACAAGGTACAGCAGCCTGAAGCAGAGCGAGTACCTGAGTATGAGAAATACTACAAGCTTTACACAGAGATTTATCCTGCACTGAAAGCAGAATTTGCAAAGCTTGCAAAGATGTAATATAAAACCAAAAGCTCCGATTTGCCGTCGGAGCTTTTTTGTGTTAGAATATTTTGACAACTAAAAAGAGGCTCTCCACAATAGCGGAAAGCCGTTTTTACATATTGGTCGGAGTGACCTGATTTGAACAGGCGACCTCTACCACCCCAAGCCCACGCACGAAGTGCGTAGGGTGTTTTTTTATGCCCGAAGCATGAAATGTTGAGGGTGCAGGGCGCATAAAGCTGTGCTGTGCGCCCTGCCTGCCCCCTGCCTGAGTGGCGGTCGCCAAAGTTTTGAACGCAGTGAAAAACTTTGTGTGACATCGCCACGCGCCCACCTCTGGGGTGCAGGTCTGCACACTGTCGCAAGGCTGTGCGTTCCCTTTGTTCTGATTGTGTTATATCGGAGTGACAAGCAAGCACCGCTTCTCAACTTTAATCCGTAGTGGTTAACACTTTGTATTCTCGCCGATAGGCGACACTCAGAAGTCTTGATAGTCATTCGGCTCTGTGTAGTCCTCTTGCTCCTGTCGGTCTATGTCATTGCTGTCATTGAGGTATTTCAGCTCGTCAAGTATGTCCTCTTGTTGGTCGGATATGTTTTGCAGTAGCTTGATTATGGTGTCTTGTCCTCTGTCCTGATGTGATTGTCTTATGGATATGTTGAAAACACAAATAATTAAAGCAATAACAATTACTAGCCAAATTATATTCAACCCAATGAATATAGCTGTTGTTGTTTCTGCATTTTGAAATAATTCCTCTAGCATGATTACTCCTCTTTATCCTTATTAATTTTTATCATTATCTGTCCTATTTTCACAAGCGTTTCATTTTGCTGTTTCAATAGTTCCGCCTGCTCCTTGTTCCTCTTTGAAAGCTCATTAACAGTTTTGCAAAGGTCAAGAAATTTGCAGATTAAATAGACTATAAGTGCGAGTATTAACAGATTTATTATTAAACGTGTGGCAAGAATTAATTTTACTGTATCATCTAAAACACTAATTATACTATATACACTATTCAACTTTATTACTCCTTAATTTTTACAATAGCACTATTATTGTTCTGCTGTGTTATGTTGTATTTGCTGTTACTGTCGGCTTTATAGCCTATTCCTCTTTTATCATTCGTAAGTCCTGCTATATAATCAATACTCACTTTATAAAATTTTGCTAACTGTATAACTTTTTCAAATGGGATAGGATATTCACCTGTTTCCCACCTACTATATTGCTTTTGAGAAGTGTCAAGAATTTTCGCTATCATGCTTTGATTTAGTTCCATATCCTCTCTTAAATCTCTAAGTCTTTGATAATAATTAATAAAAATCACCTCACTTATTTGTTTATTCATACAAATTATATCATAGTACATAATTGTTCTATTGACAATAGTACAAAAATGGGGTATATTATATATGTCGGTAGTACATTATTGTACTAATCACTTGATAATCGTAAGTGTCCCATGGAATTTTTTTAAATTAAATTTATTTGAGTGAAGCGAAAAGAAATTTAAGTTAAAAAAATAGGCAATGGAATTCATGAGCAAAGCGAATGAAGTCGCTTGCCGTTCCGCCCTAGCGCCAGCAGGGGCAAAAGGGACACGAAAAAGAAACACAAAGGAAAAGGCACGAGGAAAAGCCGAAAAACCTCAGAAAGGAAAAAAATCATGAAAACAACGATTGTAGGCTGGACAAAAAAGAAAGCATTTAACGGAGTAATAGAGGGCAAGCAGATTAACAGCCCCGAAAAGGTAGTATTTCAGCTTCTGCAGGAAGTTGATAACCCCGACTGTCACGGAAAAATGGTCGATACTCTGAAAATACCGACCGAAAATGCAATCAGACTTAACGGAAATTCTGAGGATTTCAATAAGCTTCTTGGCTGTGATGTAATGCTGAACTATCAGATATTCAACGGACGTTCTCAGCTTGTTGATATCACCGTAATTAATGCAGACGGAACACTTCACTGCAACACAAAATAATTAGCGGTGAAACCGCTGTTATAAAAATTTAATAAGAAAGGAGTTTTGCTAATAATGGAAGCTGTTACAACAATGCTTAGTAATGCCGTTACTGTTTTTGGTTCTTGTTGGGATGCTATGACAAGCAACGTACCTATTGCAATTCTTGTAGGTCTGTCTCTTCTCGGCTCAGGTGCAGGACTTTTCGCCAAGTTCAGACACGCTGTATAAGCAAAACCATTTACATAAGCGGAGTAATTCAAATTGCTCCGCTTAATTTTTTTGAAAGGAAGTTGATAAATTGAGAAAAAAGATTAAGCAAGTGTTGTGTATGATCTCTGCACTTGTTGTGATGATATGTTGTGCCGTTCCTGCGTTCGCTGATGATACTGATTCTGTTTTTACTGAACATATTTTTTCACGACTAGAAAATACCTATCCGCATTCCGAATATTCCTATATGGTTATATCCTATAAACCTACTAATAGTTCTTTTTCATTTTTTCAATGTTTCGTTGTTTCGCAATCGTCTAAATTTTTTTATAATTCTTCTGATAGAACTGTTTCTACAGATGGAACATTCATTGATTCGTTTGTTCATCGTTTTAAGGAAAATTCTTGTACCCGTGAAGTTAGTTATGAGTCTATCGTTTATGCTGATATTAAAGATTTTAATATCATTTATTCTGATTTACCAGTTTATGAAGGTGATTCACCTATCTATACTGATCCTAACGCTGTTCCTGCTCCGTTTACTGTTACATATACTCCCGAACTTTCATTGAATATGCAAAATAAAATTTACTATCCGTCAAAGGGTGGTGCAAATGCTGATGAAAATGGACTTGTAGCAGCTGAAAATAATAATATCAATCTTGATATAAAGCTTACACCTGAGTTTTTAAAAACGTTCAATGAAAAAGACTTAGGAAAAGCTTACGGCTCTGGCACTTATGCCGTTTTATGTTGTCTTTCAAAAAATCTTCTTAATGCTGGTGATGATTTGCAACGTTTCTTTGATGAAGATGTTGTGCTTTATGCAATGAACCATGACGGCAATTATTACAAGGGTCAAGATGATGAAAAAATCAAGTCTGATGGCTCTGCTTCTGACGATTTGAATAGTAATGATACTGTTGATACTTTTGAGCCGTATTTAACATTATATCAAGGTCGAACACCTATTTATACTATTCCTCGTGACGGCAAACTTTCTGTAGCTTTTGACCTCACTTCTATTGATTATAAAACACACGGTCTTACTGATGATAGCAAGCTTTATGTTAATGTTATCGGTGTATTTGTAAAGAATAACGGTCATGTTACTCCTCAGAATGGTGAAAAAACTGAGGACACAACATCTTCAACTTGGCTCGGTTCGTATGCCTATCAAGAAGATTTTACAAACCTTAAGACGTGTGAGAAGATTGATGATTTTGTAAAGTCCGTTGATGAAGAAACAGGCAAGCCCGAAACATTCAAGGCTTATCGTGTTTATTCTGTTATCTCCGACCCATTTTCTTATGAAAAGTTCCCTGATTATGTTCCTAAAGTTTACAAGGATAAGGACGGAAACACTTACAACCCCTCGACTACAAAGCTCAAAGACTTGTGTAATATACCGCCTTCAAAGGTTACTGACGTTGACCTTGCCAAAGGTTCAGACGGTGTTATAAATGATGGTTCATATATGCAACCTGATGATTATAACAAATATCTTGATAAGAAGAAAATCAATGCTAATTTTGGCTCTGTTGATTTCACGGATATAAAGTCCATTTTCAGTACAACGGGCACATATTGGGACTTTCTTACTGCTGCTCTTTCCTGTTTGCCGACATGGTTTTATGCTGTTTTCTCTGCATGGTTTGTGCTGTTCTTAGCTATTGCGCTTATCAAGCTTGTTTTACCTACGTGAGGTGAATTATGGATATAATACATGGTATTGAATTAGTTTTTAAATTCTTGATGAACTGTATGTCTTATACGTTTCCATTTGGAAAATACAGCTTTACTCTCGGTTCGGCTATTATAGGTGGTATGCTTTTATCAATCAGCTTGACGTTATTATATTTTATGCTTAGAAAGTAGGTTTATTATGTTAGTAAATATTGTTTTAGTTGTCCTCGTTGCTCTTATGGTCCTTTCTCTTGTATGGCTCGTTAGGAGGTAAAAAAATGCTTAACTTGGTTTTGTTTATACTTGTTGTCTGCTTTTTGGTTTGTACTATAAGCGGTGTTATAGGTTTCTTCACTGACCTTAGAAACTTTAAAGCTGAACATGAGTTCAGCGGAAACAGAAAACAGCTTATTGAGTTTTTGATGTTCGGTGAAGATGTTGAAATAAAAGCCGTTCCTGCGGTTGAAACTGATGATTGTGAGGTGAACGATAATGAAAGTACACATAGTGTTTGATGAAAATAACCCTTTTTTTCAGCTTTTGAAGTCAATGGGCTGTGATCTCTCGCAAGAAGTCATGAATAGATATGACGCTTTGCTTCTCGGCATGGCTTTTTTATTTGCTGTGGTTATGCTCTGTATCTTCTGCAAGTTCTTCTATAATGTGATGATACGCATGACACGTTGTGCAAGTGCTGTGTAGGTGATTTGTTATGATTATATTTGACTACATAAAACAAATACCGCCCTTTATCACCTATGAGGTATATGACCACCTTTTTGGTGCATACTTCAATAATTCCGCTATCTTTCAAGGTTGGGGCATACACCTCTATACCGGTAAATTTGGCACCGGTAAAACGTCAACCCTTGCTCAGATAGCATATAACTATTGTGTGCGTTATCCTCAGTTGTCTATACTTACAAATATCAATCTTCAAAACTTCCCTGAGTGGACGAATATATACAAGCTTAATTCCGCACAAGATATCCTGCATGCTCCTAAAAATTGCATTGTGGTTATTGATGAAATAGGTACTATTTTTAATTCTCGTGATTTCTCAGGTGGTAAAAGAGCCGTTCCTAAACCGCTTTTTCAGCACCTTTGTCAATGTAGAAAGCGCAAAATGATGATACTTGCTACAGTGCAACGCTTCAATCTTCTTGATAAGCAGATACGAGATATAACGGCTACTGTGTCAACGTGTCGTGCTACATTCCGTCACCCTTATACACGTCTTATTAAGGTTAAAACCTATGATATAGACGAGTATGAAGCATATACGGAAAATAAGTCATATATGCCGAAAAAGCTTTACAGCCGTTTGTATTTGCAGACTAATCAGAGCCGACAACTATATGATACTTCTCAGCTTGTAGATAATATGCTTGATAAGGAGTATATCAGCGACACGGAAATACTTGCTAATCGTGGAGTAGATGTCACAAGTGACATAATGCACGATAGAAAGACAAGTAGAAGCCTGCGAAAAAGGCGTGGCGTATAGCCACGAGCGACCGCAGGGGCGAGCGCTTGCGCCGCCCTGCGGTGCGTGTGGCTATTACTTGATATTAGCCACAAAAAGCACTCACCTAATAAATGGGAGTTGATATAAATGCCCCTAAAAACGTCCTCTAAAGAGGTCAAGTGCAATACAAAAATAAAGGAATATCGTGACGGCAGTTACACTATAACACGTTCTGACCGACACATTTTTAAAGACCCTGCATTTGAGTATCACTGCAAGCATGAGCATAGTATTGACGAACGTTCAAGACAAGAGCAACTTAAAACGGCTCGTGAAAATTACATATGTTATTTTGAGTATGAGGACGAAAACGGAAACATAATGCTTGATATGCTTGATACTCGTAAGTTTAAAGATAAGCAGTCACAAAGCGGTGAAGTTCGTTCCGATAGTGTTCAAAGAGCAAAGCAAAGTATCTTTGATATAGTTTATCAAAATGATTGGAAATACTTCCTTACTATTACCTTTAATGGTGATAACCTTGACCGCACAAACCCTAAAGAAGTCATAAAGCCTTTGAAAAAATGGCTTGAAAATGCAGTTAGTAGAAAAGGGCTTAAATATATCTTAGTTCCTGAGTATCACAAAAAAGGCGGTATTCATTGCCACGCCCTTATAAACGATTGTGACTTTAAGTTCGTTGATAGTGGTACACGTCTTGTTAAGGGTCATGATAAGCCCCTTAAAATAGATACTATAAAGCGTCTGCACATATGTGATAAACTCGGCTGTGATATATCTGATTTGCCTGTTGTATATAACGTGTCTGATTGGCGCTATGGTTTCTCAACAGCTATTCAGACTTACGGACAGATGTCAAACCTAGCTTTTTACGTCACAAAGTACATTACTAAGGACGTAAAGAAAATTTTCGGTAAATTCTTCTGGAGTAGCAAGAACATTGTTCGTAAAACTAAAGATATCTATTGCAATTCAGATTTCAAAGATGATTTGCCGATAGTCTCCCCCCCTCGTGCTAATGTTTGTTTTCAGTATGAAAGCAGTTTCACCTTTTCAAGTCAGGTCGAAAAGAACTGCAATGATATACTTCAATATCTTAAAGAGAATGGAAATGATGATGTCCTATGATTTTTAAAGAATGGTTTGATATGTTCTATAACGCATATTGCGTTGATGTGATAGCCTATGATTGCTATAAGGACTATTACTATATTAATCAAAAACACTTTGGTTATATAGCCGATATGGAGCTTTCAGAGGTCAAGCCTATTGATATTCAGAACTGTTTAAAATCTACGCTTACATACAGTAACGAACGTCAACGCCGTGCATACTTTCTGTTAAAACGTGTATTCCGTGAAGCTATAGTTAATGGTTATTGTGACAAAAACCCTTGCGACTATGTTAAACCTCCAAAACGTATAAAAAAAGAAGCTGAATATTTCAGCCCTGATAATCTCGTACATCTTTTTGATGATGATAGTAGTGTTTGTAGAATGTTTCAGCTTGACTTGTGGACAGGTCTCCGCCGTGGTGAACTTCTCGCCCTTAGTTGGGATAACATTGACCTTGATAACAGATATCTCAAAGTCTGTCAGACACTCGTACATACTTCATGCGGTGATAGGATTGTACAGACCACAAAATCTCGTCGTGATAGGCTTATCCCTTTGCATAGTAATGCTATTGCTATACTTAATCATATACGCTCTCAGGACGTCTCAGACGGCTTTCTGTTCGTTTCACCTATAACGCATACAGTAATATCCCTTAGACGTTATAACAGGCTCTATAGAACGTTCTATGAGCAACAAAAAATAAAGTATCCTGATTTACAGTATCTCACCCCGCACAAGCTTAGACATAGCTATGCAACGTATCTTATTCAGTGCGGTGCAGATATTGAAACCCTCAGAGCATTGCTCGGACACGTTGATATAACAACTACCCAGCGTTATGTACATAGTAATTTTAACCAAATGTGCAAAGCTGTGAATAATCTCAAATTTGAATAATAAAGGAGTTTTTAAAATGAAAGAGTTTAATTTTTGGTGTAAAGAAAATACCGATCATGGCGAATGTGCCGATAAGGTATGCGATTATGATAACTGTTGTTGTTATGCCCACTGTGAGGAATGTATATTTTATCTTACAGATTCTCCTGCTTGTGAGAATTGCTCTGTACCTTGTTATGATGATTAATATTTACTTGTGGTTGAAAGGTTAATTGAAATGGATAAACTTGAAACTATTGATAATTATTATATTCTTGCTTTTGCGTATCGTGTTTACGATGCAAAATGGGTAAAGGAAGGTCTTATTTTAGAGAATAACCCTTATGATGTCACTGCACAAGAAAATGAAGAAAAACTAAGTAGGATATGCTTTCAGCTTATGTATGCAATGAATTCATATTATGAAAAAGGTATGATTAGTCTTACTGCTATATCTGAATATGATATTTATAAATCGGCTTATAGCTATACTCTTGGTTTAATCAAAAGAAAATCATCGTCTTTAATTTGGACGAAGTCTGCTCTTGAAAACTTTGCTTCCGAATTACACGAAAAAATTATTGCACTTGAAAATCTTTAGCACTATTCAACTAAAAAACGGCTCTCCACAATAGCGGAAAGCCGTTTTTACATATTGGTCGGAGTGACCGGATTTGAACCGACGACCTCTACCACCCCAAGGTAGCGCGCTACCAATCTGCGCCACACCCCGATATCGTATATATTATACCCGATTTGGATACAATAGTCAAGAGTTTTCAGTCAAAATAAAAAAATTGCAATGTAGTGCTACAATAGATATTGGACAAAATTAAGAAAAAAGAAAAGAGAGATAGG
>OGTB01002108.1_pt1 | contig 11901 bp, 4 predicted proteins | sample 1553611 | NCBI WGS metagenome assembly OGTB01 (sample SAMEA2580032, study PRJEB22360) | human gut metagenome | biome: human gut; feature: human-associated habitat; material: faeces | place: Denmark | collected 2008/2010 | reverse complement strand
CCCCCCTCAGGCCGCTTCGCGTCCAGCTCCCCTCCAGGGGAGCCACCGCAATCATAAGGTAAGATACTGGCTCCCCTTAGAGGGGAGCTCCGGCGAAAGCCGGTGAGGGGTGGTTCCTCGCGCAGAGCCTGATAAATGAGATTTGTGACTGGGTTCATCCGGCGGCCAATGGGCTGGCCGCCCTACCGTACAGTTACCAACAAAAGGCCTGTAATTTATACGCTCCTCCGGGGCGTCGGGGACGCCGCCCCCTACGGCATAGCAAGGTATATTGCAATTTTTAAATTGTGTATTGTTCCCAGTATTTCGGCGGGGTGGGGTCCCCCGCCCTACTGGCCTGGCAAATATTTCACCGAACCTATGCCCACAAATACAAAAATGCCGCAGCAGACTGTTACATCTGCTGCGGCATTTCTATTTAGGGGTTAATGGGCTGGGTTACAGCTCATTGTTCCGGCTGTGGGATTACTGCCGAATGCCGGTGTTCTTATCGAAATGATAAGTGCGGCCATCGATGACTGCATCGCCCTTAGCCATGGTGCCATAGATCGGGTCGAAATAGTAACGCTTGTCAGCGCTCCAGCCCTTGATCATGTGGCCCTGTGCATCGTAACGGACCCACTTGCCGGTGCCATCGGGCCTATCAGCCCACTGGCCAGCTTCGGATTCCTGATAGACATCCTTGCTGGTGGCTTTCTTGCCCTGATCAACAGAGTCCAGCCAGTACCAAGCATCGGAAGCCGGGTCATAGATTTCCTTGCCGCGGCCTTCCAGACCCTGGCGAACGCCATTTTCGTACCAGTAATCGGCGCCATTGATGGTTACCCACTGTTTATCAAGGCCAATGCCGGTGTTCTGATCGAACGCGCACGGTACGCCGTCAATTTCGGTAACACCCTTGGCCATGGTGCCAAAGGTCGGGTCAAAGTAGTAAGTGCCCTTCTCGGTCGTCTGCCAGCCCTTGATCATGTGGCCGTTCTCATCGTAACGGACCCACTTGCCGGTGCCATCGGGTCTATCAGCCCACTGGCCGGCGGCGGATTCCTGGTAAACGTCCTTGTTGACGGTCATTGCGCCGCCCTGGACAGCATCCAGCCAGTACCAGGCGTCGGAATCGGGATCATAGATCTCTTTGCCGCGGCCGGTGGTACCCTGCTTCACACCCTTTTCGTACCAGTACTTCTTGCCGTTTTCTTCAACCCAGCCGTTCTTCTCGCCGTACTTGGCGGTGTAGTCCTTGCCGTTGAAGTTGACAGCAGCGGTGGTAACGCCGCTGGTCTGCTTTACCGTTGCATCCACGAACTGAGCGCTTGCGCAGTTCTTATCGGTGCAGGTAAAGACAGCCATTGCGGTAATGGTGGTCTTTTCAGCAGCGCCGTGAGCGGTGCGCGTTTCGGGTTCAGTAGACGGTGCCTCTCCAAAGGTTGCTTCAATCTTCACATGGTTTGCAGGCATAGTGAAGGTATACTCGCAACCGTTCTTCAACTCACTCGTAACATCTTTGTTCTCACTGCCATCATCATACATCACCTTGGTCAATTCGTAGGTGGTACCATTCGGCGTGATGGTAGCTGTAACTGCTGTACCTGCCGCGAAGCGGGTCTCATCATTGGTCTCACCATCAGTAAATGTGATAGTGCCTTTGCCTTTGCCCAGCATCTCAACTTCAATGCCATACTTAACAATCGTAAACTTTGCGGTAACGGTCACATCAGCAGCAGGCATTTTAAAGGTGTAGGTGTTGGGTTTCTCGCCGGCCGTATACGTAACATCAGTACTCTCGCCGGCCTTAATCACCAAGCCCTTTTCTGCCAGCTGTGCAAGCTTATACATGTCATCAGCCGGGGTAACGGTCAGAATAACAGTATCGCCTGCCTTCAGGTCAGCGGTCTTGTCAGCCGTCACAGTACCATTATCGCTGGGGTTGATCGTAACGCTGTAGGTTTCAACCTTAACAGGCTCAAACGCAGCGCTAACGGTAACATCAGCAGCGGGCATCTTGAAGGTTGCTTCTCCCTTTTCATTCAGGGTCAGCGTCACGGTCTCGGTCTTTTCACCGTTATTGTAGCTGTAAGTCAGGCCGCCCTCTTTGAGCTGATAGCCCTCTTTAATGTTAGCAACAGTAACGGTAATTTCGGTATCCTGCGCAGCCTTGTCCGGATTTACGGTAACAGTAGCGACTTCACCTTCAACAGGATTCACCTTAACTGTGTACTCTTTAACCTTTTCAAACTCTGCGCTGACAGTTGCATCGCCAGCGGGCATTGCAAAGGTGTAAGTGTTGGCCTTTTCTGTGTCAGGAGTTGCTTTCAGGGTCTGATTGTCGCCGTAAGTAACCACCACACCGTCAGCCGTCAGGGTATAGCCATCCTTCGGGGTAGCCACAACGGTAACGCTGGTGCCCTCAGCAACCTTATCCAGGTCAGCTTCGGGGCTGGTGATCTTCAACGTATCCTTGTTAGCATCGGCCACCTTGACCGCATAGGTCTTAGCGGCTTTGGTAACACTGATGGTCACATCGCCGTCCGGCATGGTGAAGGTGTAAACCGTCTTCGCCTTTTCGGTGGTAGCCTGGGCTGCGGCTTCGTCCTGCGCTGCTTCCTGAACTTCAGTCAGAGCAACATCGGTATTGCCGTTCTTTGCGGTAACGGTAACGATATCGGTGCCTTCCTTTTCTACGGTCAGGGTAACGGTATCGTCCTTGATGTAGGTGTTGTTGGTGGTGCCCAGGGTCAGCTTAACACCTTCAACTGCATTGGGCAGGGTAACGGTGTGGGGGGTGCTTTCGGTTGCGGTATGGCAATCAGAGCACAGGTACACATTGTTGCCAACGGACTTGGTTTCCAGCTCGTCCAGAGCCCAGGTATGGCCCTTGGGCAGTGCGCCGTCAGCGTACTTCTTTTCACCCTTGGTCAGGCCGTACTTGTTGGTGCGGGCCTGGGTGTAAGCGGGGGTATCACACCATGCTTCAACGGAAACATCGGTGGTTGCGCCGCTGCTCAGGTCGCTGACCATGTCGGACATCGGCATGGTTTCAACCAGGTTAGCGCACCACATGAACTCTTCGTTCTTGTTCTTCTCGTCAGAGCTGCCCATGTTCTGGTTGTAACTCGGGTTGTAGTTCCAGGACTCGGTCTTGTAGCTCTTACGGTTTGCATAAGAAGTGCCGGAGGCATCGGTCTTGACTTCTGCCTTGCCGTCCACCAGTTCCTTATAGGTGTTGGACAGGTTGGTGCCGACAGAAACGATCAGCTGATCCTTGGTGGTGTTGATGCCGGTGATCACAGTCTGGCCCTGCTGGGTGGTGGTAGCAAAGCTGTAGCTGTCACGCAGGGTCAGGCCCGCCAGAGGATGGTTCTTGAAGGTGTTCAGATACTTCACACTGCTGGTATCCTGGGCGCTATCCATGATAACCATGCTCATGCCGGGAAAGTGGGTATCGGGAACCATGTTGCCGTCCTTATCCTTGGTCAGCTTAATGCCGCCATAGACGGTGTTGTATTCCTTCACTTCTTCCACTGCGCCAGTGGTCGGGTCCATACGGTAGATGGCGTTGTTGACGTTGAAGTACAGCTTGCCATCATACAGTGCGGTAGAGTGTACCAGTGCGGGGTAGATCCGCTTTGCAGCAGCGTCTGCCAGGCACTCGGTGTTCAGGTTGTTTTCAACCTTGGTATGCTTATCTTTTGCACTGGTATCGATCTTATAGATGGTGCCAGCTTCGGCCAGAACCTTGGCATTGCTGTCGTCATCATTGAAGTTGCTGCTGGTTTCCTTCAGATCGTTGTAGTACATCAGGATGATATCAAACGGGTCATCCGTCTTGGTAAAGCTGCTCATGCTGAAGTTCATGCCGCCGGAGCTGCTGGAATCCTCTTTGCGGATATAGTAGTTCGCATTACGCGGACGTGCTTCCAGAGTATCGGGGCCCTGGTTCTGCATCTTCTTCATGAACTGCTGCATCTGGGAGTTGTTACCAGAGCTGCCGGAACCAGAGTTGCCGTTGTTGCCGTTCTCGGACTGCTGGCGGCGCATGTTGTTATACAGGTTCTGGTTGGTCGTGGTATCAACGTAATAGAAGTAATTATTGTCGAAGTAGATGGGGCTGCAGATAGAGGTGAACCAGGTATCCTCGTAGCAGGTATCGGTGTAACGGGTCTCGTTCTTGTTCTCCGCCTTGGTGTAAGAGTAATGCGGCTTGCCGTTGTTCAACACAACATTGCCGTCATCATCCACATCGGGATTCTTGTTCTTGGTGTAGGTGTAGCCATCGTACAGCGAGTCAATGTAATCATAGTACTTGCTGTAACGGCCTTCCAGACCGGAGGGAGAAACCAGGAAGTTGACATGGCGCAGGTCGCCTGCGTTCTCAACGCGGGTCTGGGCCATGCACTCGGTGTTCACGTCATCATAGCAGACGTCAACATAGTACCAGTTCTTGTTGGCTTCGCCGGTGGTCATCGTAGCAGAGTTGCTGTCGCCCTGCAGCTTGTTGACCTTGACTGCGTTGAAGTAGTGGACGTTGTTGAACATGCCGCCGCCGAACGCATTACCGGCAACACTGGTAACAGAAGTATCGCAGTAATACAGGATCTGGGCAAAGTCAACAACAGCGTTATCGCCTACTTCATCGGGGGTCTTCCAGCTGCCGTCATCATTCTTATAGATGCTCTTGTTGTCAGGCAAATTCTGGACCATGTAGTTAAATGCAGCTGCATAGCCCAGGCAGATGCAGCCATACTCAACGCCCTTAGCGCCGATCTCGCCGCCCAGCAGGGCACCGAAAGCAGTCGTCTGGATGGGGTCGTTGTTGCCGCCGCCGGTGATATCGCCCATGGAGCCCATATCGAATTCTGCAACCTGGGAGATCCAGTCGTGCAGGACCAGCAGCTTGGTGACATAGTCAGCGTCACCCAGCTCGGCAACCCGTGCCAAGCCTGCATCACGGATGTCTTTCAGAGCTTCGCCATAGTTCATGACGTAAGACATGAACGCCTGCGGCAGCATGTTCAGCATGAATGCCATGGTGGTCGGCGGGACATTATCGTTCGGATCAATGCTGCACAATACCTTGATTGCGCCCATGGTGCCGGTGATGCTGCCATCCTCGCCCTGCTTCTGAACGCCCTTGGAGGTCCAGAACGGGGCAACCACGCCGAAGTACTCTGCTTCGTCCTGGTTGAACTGCGACAGCTGGAAGTAGTAGTAGTTCATCTGCGCAGTCGAGACATCGTAAGTATTGGTGACCTGGTTGCCCTGGTCGTCCACATACACGGCAGTCTTCTGGCTGTCGTACAGCAGCAGGCTGTTCTTGCCCTTGTTGTCGCCGCTCTGATAGGTGAAGTTCACCTTGCTTGCGTCAACCGGGTTGTTCTGCATATCGTACCAGTTGCCGTCCTTCATTGCGGACACCAGGGTAACGCCGGTGCCGCCGGAGGTGGTATCCAGGGTCGGGGTGCCGCCCACGTTGATGTAGACGGAATTGTCATTCTGGTCTACCACAACGCTGACCGGCATGGTCATTACCGGCTGGTTTTTGATTTCTTCGCCGCAGACAGCGCACTTGAAGGTGACGCTGGTGCATTCCCAGTCAATGGTAACGGGAGCGCCGGCAGAAATTTTGCCGGTTTCGCTGTCATAGAACAGCTGGGCGTTGCTGTAGTCAGCGGCCAGCTCGCCCTCGACCTTCTTCATTTCCCAGTTGAAGGTAGCAACAAAGTTGCCATCTGCATCCTTGGGCACGGCATGGTTCTGGCAGGGCAGGGCGGCAATGTCGTCGGTGCGGGTGGTGGGTTCCTTGTATTCCTTCTTAAGTGGGCTCTTGTCAGCGGGCACGCTGGCAGAGTAAACGGTCTTGCCGGCAACGCCGGGCTTTGCCTCGGTGGTATCCTTGGTTACGGTGCCTTCTACCTTCTGGTAGGCATCGCCCTTTTCACAGGTATACACAGCGGTGTAAGCCCAGCCGTCATCGGTCTTGGTCCAGTAACCATCGGGGGTTTCCTTCCAGGTATGGGTGTGGCCATCCTCCGGGTTGGTGTCATTCCAGTACCATTTCGGCTCGCCATAGGTATGGCCGTCTGCAGCGGCGCTGGCCGCAAAGGTATCGGAGTTTTCAGCAACGTAAGCCTGTGCGTAGCTGTCAGCCTGCTGCGCAATCACTTCATCATCGCTGTTGGTCATGGACTCCATCGCAGAGGTCATGCCGGAGCTGCCGGTAAAGGTAACGGCGGTCACAACGCCTGCGGCGTTCGTCTCATAGCCCAGGTCGGTAACGGCGCTGGACAGATGATACGTTTTGATGGTGGCAGCCATCACCGATGCCATCTCGTCCTTGTTCAGGCCATAGGCTTCAGTGTTGATCTTGCCGGCTGCGGCGTTGGCGTACATGGCATCGGCCAGTGCATTTTCCAACGCTGCAAGGCTCATGCCCGCCTTGCTCTGTGCAGTCGCTTCCAGCTTGGCATCGTCCTGCTCCAGTTCATGCACTTCGCCCTGGGCAGCCAGCGTTTGGGCTGTCTGCTTGATCAGGTCTGCGGTGCTGGTGAACTTGGGCAGGGACTGCACAGCGCTGGCCGCGCTTGCTGCGCTAGCTGCAACAGACTGCGCTACCGAAGAATCAATCTTGGTAGTTTCGGCTGCTGCGGGAAGCGCCACGCTCTGGGCAACCATGGCTGCTGCCAGCACGGATGCACCAAAACGCTGAAGGTTTTTCTTCATAGTTTTATCCTCCCTTAAGTGTTACTACTTTCCCCTTTTGTGTGAAAAGTGGTACGGCAGATGTGCGGCACTTTGCAGGTGTTGATTGCAAAACGCCTGGTTGTGCTCCCCTCGGTCTGGCGATCCCTTGCCGGGCTGCGGCCTGCTTTTGGGGCTTTTGGCCCCGGCACAGCGGCTGACAAAACGTTGTACCGGCTGCATGCCTTGATCCCGCAAATGATAACCTTTCCGACACATCTAGGTATATACATTATATCACAGTTGCCAGAATTTGCATAGTTAATTAGAGCGGTTTCTATGTAAATTTTTGTCCTTGAATCAACTGAAACCTGTTTTTCGCACATTATTTGCGCTGCGGTGCGGTGACCCTTTGGCGGTATTTATTAACATTTTTGAATGGTTTATTCCTGATTTTATCAAATGATTAAACATTTACCCCGATAATGTTCTTTGCAATCTCTTAATCCAATCACCCGGTATTGTAATCGCGCATTTTTTGCCATTTCGGTTTAGCTTGTTGTTGAGAGATTTGGCAGAGATTGGAGGAAACTTGAAGGGAAAATTGGAGGTTGAGAATTGCCCATTATAAATTGTACTGTAGAGAGCGTTCCTGACCGTTCCGAAAACTTAGGGATAGATCAACCCTTGCCCCTTAACCGCGACCTGAAATACACCTTCCCAAGGTAGGGCGGTGTGAGTGCCCCCTCCTGCTCCACTTTTTCAAAGTTCCGAATGGTGTCCTCTCCCCTATCTACAATTCCTGATGTTTTCATGATGCCTTCCTTGGTCTTCCACACCCGGCCTTTGCCCCCTCCCCGCCCCATAAGTCGTACACAACAAAAAGGCCCCTGCCTTAACAGCAGGAGCCTTGAAAGCTATATCACAAGCCGAAAATTACTTCTCGATCTTGGAAACAACGCCGGAACCAACAGTGTGGCCGCCTTCGCGGATAGCGAAACGCATGCCTTCTTCCATGGCAACCGGGGTGATCAGCTCAACGTGCATATCAACGTTGTCGCCGGGCATGCACATCTCAGTGCCTTCGGGCAGGGTGATGATGCCGGTAACGTCGGTGGTACGGAAGTAGAACTGAGGACGATAGTTGTTGAAGAACGGGGTATGACGGCCGCCTTCTTCCTTCTTCAGGACGTAAACATGGCCATCGAAAGTGGTGTGGGGATGAACAGAGCCGGGAACAGCCAGAACCTGGCCACGCTCGATCTGGTCACGGTCAATACCACGCAGCAGAGCGCCGATGTTGTCGCCAGCCTGAGCGAACTCGAGGCTCTTGCGGAACATTTCCAGACCAGTGATGGTGGTGGTCAGCTTTTCTTCCTTCAGACCAACGATTTCCATCTGATCGCCGACATGAGCAGTACCACGCTCAACACGACCGGTAGCAACGGTGCCACGGCCGGAGATGGTCATAACGTCCTCAACGGGCATCAGGAACGGCTTATCAGCAGCACGGTCCGGAGTCGGGATGTAGCTGTCAACAGCGTCCATCAGCTCCCAAATGCACTTGTATTCCGGAGCATCGGGATCCTTGGAAGTGCTCTCCAGAGCCTTCAGAGCGGAACCACGGATGATCGGGGTGTTGTCGCCATCGAAATCCTGGCTGTCCAGCAGTTCGCGAACTTCCATTTCGACCAGGTCGAGCAGCTCTTCGTCGTCAACCATATCGCACTTGTTCAGGAACACAACGATCTTGGGCACGCCAACCTGACGAGCCAGCAGGATGTGCTCACGGGTCTGCGGCATCGGGCCATCGGTTGCAGCAACAACCAGGATAGCGCCGTCCATCTGAGCAGCACCGGTGATCATGTTCTTGATGTAGTCAGCATGGCCCGGGCAGTCAACGTGGGCATAGTGACGCTTCGCGGTGTGGTACTCAACGTGAGCGGTGTTGATCGTGATACCACGAGCCTTCTCTTCAGGAGCCTTATCGATGCTGGAGTAATCCATGAAATCGGCGTCGCCCTTCAGAGCCAGAACCTTGGTGATAGCGGCAGTCAGAGTGGTCTTGCCGTGGTCAACGTGACCGATGGTACCGATGTTGACATGCTCCAAAGAGCGGTCAAATTTTTCCTTTTCAGCCATTGGAAGTATCCTCCTTTAATTCAAACAGATAAAATAGCCTGTTGTAAGGCTATCATACTAGATTTTTCAAGAAAAATCAAGTATTTTGCGCGAATTTGTGCAGAATCAGCCCTTATTGCGCTCGGTCATGATCTTATCTGCAACACTCTTGGGAACCTGCTGGTAATCAGCCGGCTCCATGGAGTACTGGCCACGGCCCTGGGTCTTGGAACGCAGGTCAGTAGCGTAACCGAACATCTCGGACAGAGGAACCATAGCGGTGACACGGGCAGTGCCATCGGTGGATTCCTGGTTCTGGATCGCGCCGCGGCGGCTGTTCAAGTCGCCAATGACGTTGCCCATATACTCGTCAGGAACAACAACGTCAACCTTCATGATGGGCTCCATAATGACGGGATCAGCCTTCTTCATAGCATCCTTGAATGCCATGGAACCGGCGATGGAGAACGCCATTTCAGAGGAGTCAACTTCATGATAGGAGCCGTCCCACAGAGTGACCTTGACATCCACGACGGGATAGCCAGCCAGAATGCCGGACTTCATCGCGCCCTGGATACCGTTGTCAACAGCGGGGATGTATTCCTTCGGGATAGCGCCGCCAACAATACCGTTGACAAACTCATAACCCTTACCCGGGTTGGGCTCAATCTTGATCTTAACGTGACCATACTGGCCCTTACCACCGGACTGACGTGCGTACTTGGTTTCCTGGTTAGCATCCTTGCGGATGGTTTCACGGTAGGCAACCTGAGGTGCGCCAACGTTAGCTTCGACCTTAAACTCGCGGAGCAGACGGTCCACGATGATTTCCAGGTGGAGCTCGCCCATGCCGGCGATGATGGTCTGACCGGTTTCTTCATCGGTCCAGGTACGGAAAGTCGGGTCCTCTTCAGCCAGCTTAGACAGGGCAATACCCATCTTCTCGCTGCCAGCCTTGGTCTTGGGCTCAATGGCAACGCGGATAACCGGCTCGGGGAAGTTCATGGACTCGAGGATGATGGGATGCTTCTCATCGCACAGGGTATCACCAGTGGTGGTGTTCTTCAGACCAACAGCAGCGGCGATATCGCCAGCGTAGCAGATGTCGATATCCTTACGGTTGTTTGCATGCATCTGCAGGATACGGCCGATACGCTCGTCCTGATCCTTAACAGAGTTGTAAACAGTGGTGCCAGCCTCAACGGTACCAGAGTACACGCGGAAGAAGCACAGCTTACCGACATACGGGTCAGTCATAATCTTGAATGCCAGTGCAGAGAACGGCTGATCATCGGAAGAAGTGCGATCTTCTTCCTCGCCAGTCTCCGGGTTGGTGCCCTTGATGGCCGCAACGTCGGTCGGAGCGGGCATATAATCAACGATTGCATCCAACAGTTTCTGAACGCCACGGTTCTTGTAAGAAGAGCCGCAGACAACAGGAACGATCTCGTTGGAAATAGTAGCCTTACGCAGAGCAGCCTTGATTTCTCCCTTGGTCAGCTCTTCGCCTTCCAGGTACTTCATCATCAGCTCTTCGTCGGTCTCAGCAACAGCTTCGATCAGCTTGTCATGATATTCCTGAGCCTGTTCTTTCAGGTCTTCAGGAATTTCCTCAACGCGCACATCATTGCCCATATCATCATAGTAGATATCGGCTTTCATGTCGATCAGATCGATGATGCCGCGGAAAGTGTCTTCCTGGCCGACAGGCAGCTGGATAGGCACACCGTTGGCATGCAGACGATCATGCATCATCTGTACGCAGCGGAAGAAGTCAGCACCCATGGTATCCATCTTGTTGACGTAAACCATGCGGGGAACCTTGTACTCGTCAGCCTGGCGCCAAACGGTTTCAGACTGAGGCTCAACGCCACCCTTTGCGGCCAGAACGGTAACAGAACCGTCCAGAACACGCAGAGAACGCTGAACTTCAACAGTAAAGTCAACGTGGCCCGGGGTGTCGATGATGTTGATACGATGACGGTTCTTTTTGAACAGAGCCGGATCGTGCTGGGTCTCGGTGTGGCTCCAGTAGCAGGTGGTTGCAGCGGAAGTGATGGTAATACCACGTTCCTGTTCCTGCTCCATCCAGTCCATCGTGGCAGCGCCGTCATGAACTTCGCCGATCTTATGGTTAATACCGGTGTAGTACAGAATGCGCTCGGTGGTGGTGGTCTTGCCTGCGTCGATGTGGGCCATGATACCGATATTTCGGGTCATTTGCAGGGATACGTCTCTCGGCGTTGCCATGGCTTAAACCTCCTCAGTAAGCAGATCAATAACGGTAATGCGCGAAAGCCTTGTTGGCTTCTGCCATCTTGTGGGTATCTTCGCGCTTCTTGACGGCGCCGCCAACGTTGTTGGTAGCGTCGATGATCTCGGCGGCCAGGCGAGCGGACATGGTCTTTTCACCACGGCTGCGGCTGTACAGAGTCAGCCAGCGCAGGCCGAGGGTCTCGCGGCGGGCGGGGCTGACCTCCAGGGGGACCTGGTAGGTGGAGCCGCCGACACGGCGGGCCTTAACTTCGAGGCTGGGCATGATGTTTTCCATGGCCTTCTCGAACATTTCGAGAGGATCGTTGCCGGTCTTCTCTTTGACAGTCTCAAAAGCTTCGTAAACGATCTTCTGAGCGACGCCCTTCTTGCCATCCAGCATGATGCTGTTGACCAGACGGGTGACGAGCTTGGAATTGTAAATAGGATCAGCCAGAACTTCGCGCTTTGCGATTTTACCTCTTCTGGGCATCTTTCTTCCCTCCTTCACATTAATGATATCATCGGTACTCGAAAGTTAAAGAAAACTCCCGTTATGCCACAAAAGGGTCAGCTGACCATTTTATGGCGAAAAGATGTTTCCTTACTTCTTGGCACCGGCCTTGGGACGCTTTGCGCCGTATTTGCTGCGAGCCTGGTTACGGTTTGCAACACCCTGAGTATCCAGAGTACCACGGATGATGTGGTAACGGACACCGGGCAGGTCCTTAACACGACCGCCACGGATCAGGACAACGCTGTGCTCCTGCAGGTTATGGCCGATACCAGGAATGTAGGAGGTGACCTCGATACCATTCGTCAGGCGGACACGGGCAACTTTACGCAGAGCAG
>OGTB01002101.1_pt1 | contig 11933 bp, 6 predicted proteins | sample 1553611 | NCBI WGS metagenome assembly OGTB01 (sample SAMEA2580032, study PRJEB22360) | human gut metagenome | biome: human gut; feature: human-associated habitat; material: faeces | place: Denmark | collected 2008/2010 | reverse complement strand
TCGGCTGAGCCACACCCATCGGCTGCATGGGCGGATTGGCGCTCTGCTGCGCGGGGGGCGGCTGCGGATTCCGGCGCGGCGGATTTGTCGGCTGCATGGGCGCGTCTTCCGTGCGGATAAGGGGGATGCTGTTGTCCAGCGTCTGCTGCCCGGCATACTGCGCCGCGTTCAGCTGCGTGCGGCGGCGGCGCGGCTGCCTGTTGTCGTTGAATTCGGACATGGTTTCAGCACCCCTTTCTGATGGCAATTCGGTATTTCTTCATCTTATATCACATGATTTGAGCAGCTTCCACTGCTTGCAGCAATTTCTCCACATCATCTGCCGCCCTCGCCCACATCGGCGCGGTGCAGCCGACCATGCCGTGGCGGTCGCCATCGCCATGGAAGTCACTGCCGCCGGTGACCAGAAAGCCCATACGCCGCGCGGTCAAATCCAGCAGGGGCGTGGCGCGTCCGGCGGACGGGTGGTAAACCTCAACGCCCCGCAAGCCCTGCTCCTGCCAAACGCCGAGCAGATGGCGCAGCAGCGCACCGGTCTTCTCCAGCTCCATCGGGTGCGCCAGAACAGGCACGAAGCCGCTTTCCTGCATCAGCGGCAGCGCCTCCGCCATGCTCAGGCGCTCCCCCGCCACATACGCCGGTGCGCCATCCGCCAGAAAGCGGTCAAACGCCTCGCGCGTGTCCGCCACATAGCCGCGGCTGACCATCGCACGGGCGATATGCGGCCGACCGACGCTGCCCTTGGCTTCGCGGGCGATTTCGTCGTAATCCAGCGGATAGCCCAGCGCGTTCAGCTTCTCCACCATCTGCCGCGCGCGTCCGAGCCGCATTTGGGACAGCGCCCGAACCTTGCGGTGCAGGGGCGTATCCGTCCCGCGCCCGTAGCCGAGCAGGTGCAGGCCGGGCATATCGCGCAGGGACAATTCGACACCTTGCAGAATCGGCATCGGCGTGGGTTTTCCCAGCAGCTGCGCCGCGCCGTCAAACGTGTCATGGTCGGTCACGGCAAGGAGCGTCACGCGGTGCTTGTCCGCCAGCGCCACCAGCTCCGCGGGCGTAAGCAGCCCGTCGGAGGCAGTGGTGTGGGTGTGCAAATCAGGCTTCATGGGGGTCAGTTGGGTGATTTTCGGGCGCATCCGCCGTCTTATCAAGCGTTTCCGCGCTCTTTTCAGGCGTTTCAGCGGACTTTTCGGAACTTTCTTCCTTCTTTTCGTCCGCCATATCCTGCATCATCACATCGCCCGTGGTGCGGGTGTCGGCATCCTGAATATCCGGCAGCGCACCCGTTTCCATCAGGGTGACGAACTCGCGGCGGCTGATGGTGTCGTACTTGAGCAGCGCGTCCACCAGCTTCTCCATGCGGTCGCGGTTGGCGCTCAGGGCGTCCACCGCCTTCTTGTAGCATTCCTCCAGCAGGCGCTTGACTTCCGCGTCGATGCGCGCCGCCATTTCTTCGCTGTACCCGCGGCTCTGCCCAAACTCCATGCCGACGAACACTTCCTGATCGCCGTCAAGATAGACCGGGCCAAGCTTTTCGCTCATGCCGAACTGCGTCACCATGCGGCGGCAGACCTCCGTCGCCTTTTTCAGGTCGCTCGTTGCGCCGGTGGTGAATTCGCCCAGATAAAGCTGCTCCGCGGCATGACCGCCCAGCCCCATCGCCACGAAGTCCATCAGCTGGCTGTAAGTCTGCAAATCGTCCTCTTCCGTCGGCAGGGACAGCGTGTAGCCGCCCGCCTGCCCGCGCGGGACGATGGTAATCAGGTGCACCTCGTCGCAGTTTGGCAGGACGTGCCCGACGATGGCGTGACCCGCCTCGTGGATGGCGACCATGCGCTTGTCGCGCTGCGTCACCTTGTGGCTGCGCTTCTCCGGGCCCATCTGCACGCGGGAGATTGCCTCCACCAGCGTCTGCTGATTGATGGCCTTCAAGCGCCCGCGCGCCGCCAGAATCGCGGCTTCGTTCATGATGTTTTCCAGCTCCGCGCCGGTGGAGAAAGGTACACGCTTGGCGATATTCTCCAAATCCACATCATCCGCAAGGGGCTTGCCCTTGGCGTGCACCTTCAGGATGGCAACACGCCCCGCCATATCGGGGTAATTGACGAGAATCGTGCGGTCAAAGCGGCCGGGACGCAGCAGCGCGGGGTCAAGAATGTCGCGGCGGTTCGTCGCCGCCATGACAATAACGCCCTCGTTGATTGCGAAGCCATCCATCTCGACCAGCAGCTGGTTCAGCGTCTGCTCGCGTTCGTCGTGTCCGCCGCCCAGCCCCGCGCCGCGATGGCGACCCACGGCGTCAATCTCATCAATAAAGATGATGGACGGGGCAGCGCGCTTGGCTTGGTCGAACAGGTCACGGACGCGGCTCGCGCCCACGCCCACGAACATCTCCACAAAGTCAGAGCCGGAAATGGAGAAGAACGGCACGCCCGCCTCGCCCGCAACCGCCTTTGCCAGCAGGGTTTTGCCCGTGCCGGGCGGGCCGATAAGCAGCACGCCCTTGGGGATGCGCGCGCCCATGTCAATGTACGCCTTGGGGTTGCGCAGGAAGTCCACCATTTCCTTGAGTTCTTCCTTCTCTTCCTCCGCGCCCGCGACGTCGGCGAACGTCACCTTGTTCTTGTTCGGGTCATGGATGCGCGCCCGGCTTCTGCCGAAGTTCATCACCTTGCCGTTGCCGCCGGTCTGCGCGCGCATAATCAGCCAGAACATCACGCCGCAGAGCACCAGCGAAATTGCCAGCGGAATCAAATCATACCACCACGGGGTGGTCAGCGGCTGACGGTAGATGATGGTGAATGGCAAATCCTTGACGGACACCTCGTCCAGCGGCTTATTAAGCTTCGCCGCCTGCATTTGCCGCGCGGTGACGATGAAATCAGCGCCGATGGTGGTTTCAAAATCGTAGTTCTTGTCAGGGAAATCCGCGTCGGCGACCGTTGTTGTTGTCGTCACGCCCACCAGCGACGTGCCGCGGATGGCGACGGAGCGAACCTGCCCCTCCTCAATCATCGTCAGCAGCTGGGGATAGGTGATGCGGCGGTCACGGATATTGCTGCCAAAGCCGTTGGTGAACAGCATCGAAATGGTGAGCACCATCAGCAGCAGAACCGCGACGTAGCCGAACATCCCGCGAGACTTCTTCAATGCGAGCATCCTCCTTCCGTTCCAGCGCCATCCGCCTGTTGCGGCGTATACCCATATAGACGAATGACGTGTGCGGAAAAATCCATCTTTACAAAAATTTTATCTTTTTTCGGGGAAAAATCGGCTGATTTATTCGTGCGCCGCGCCGTACACGCGGCTGTCCAGCACGCCGATGTCCGGCAGATTGCGGTACTTCTCGGCGAAATCCAGCCCGTAGCCGACGACGAACTCATCCGGAATCTTGAAGCAGTGGTAATCCACCGTCAGGTTGTGTTCGGGATTGCGGCGGTCGGGCTTGTCCAGCAGCGTCGCAATGCGGATGGAGGACGCGCCGCGGCCCATCAAATACTTGCCGAGGTAGAACAGCGTGTTGCCGCTGTCCACAATGTCCTCCACAATCAGCACATCGCGCCCCTTGATGGACACGGACAGGTCTTTCTCCAGATTGACCACGCCGGAGGACTTGGTGGAGTTGCGATAGCTCGAAAGCGCCATGAAATCCAGCGTCACGGGCAAATCGACTTCGCGGATGAGGTCGGAGAAGAAGACGCTCGCGCCCTTCAAAATGCAAACCATCACCAGATCGCGTCCCTGATAGTCGCGGGTGATTTCCCGTCCCAGCTGGGCAACGGCCTTCTGGATGTCCTCACGCTTGACGAGAATCTTCGTCATGTCTTGATACAGCTTGGCATTGGTGTCCATCGTGTTGTCCTCCTAATATTATATGTGAGTATCAGTTGCTCTTGTCTTCGCGCAGGGGTGCGCCGCACACCTTGCACTGCTCCAGGTTTTTGTACGGTTCGTCGTCAATCTGCGTCCACTTGAAGGATGCCGTCAGCGGGCGATACCGCTGATTGATGGACGCGCAGTTCGGGTCGATGTGGTAATACGTTCCGCCGTTTTGGTTGTAGTAGAGAATCAAGTCCGGATGGCTGGTGTTCAGCACGGGCTGGGTGGCAAGGGCGTTGGTCGGGGTGGCGGTGCTTTCCTGCTCGTTGCTTTGCAGCGTCGCGGGGTCAACGTACCACACGCCGTCCTCCTTGACCATGCGCACCTTCCACAGGTAGACGCTTTCGCCCAGGGTGTTGTTCTTGTTGATGACGGCGCGCACGGTGACCATGCGGGCGATGTCGTTCGATGTGCCCGTGATGGCCGTGAAATCCCAGCTGACGGGCGTGCGATTGGTCAGCACCTCGCCGAAGAGCTTCTGCGTCACCGCGTCGGTGCCGCCCTTGATGCTGCTGCGCCACGACGGGGCCGTCAGGTTGACCATTTGGCTGATGGCGTTGTTCTTCCACAGCGTGAAGAAGGAATGCAGCTGCGCGTAGCACTCCTCGGAGTCATCCACAGGCGTCGCGGTGGGCGTGGGCGCGGGATTGGGCGTGTCCGTCGCGGTCAGGTTGACATCGAGGTTATTGCCCGATGTACTCCCCTGCTGCATCTGACCAGACTGATTCGGCTGCGCGGGGTTCTGATTGTCCGCCGCATTCGTCGCCAGTGCGCTGACGAGGCAGACGACCGCCGCCGACGCCAGCAAAAGCGACAGCACCAGCCGCGCGTTGGGCGTAACCAGCTCGCGGAGCCACATCGCGGCGATGCTCGCCACCGCGCCGACAAGGACGATCCACTTCACCGCTGTCCACGCAAACACCATGCTCAAGATGAAAAGAATCGGCAGCACGCCGAACATCAATACTTTTGCAATCGTATCCCACGGAATTTCCCTGTGCGCCGCCGGCTGCACCCGGAAGCCGCTGCGCCCCGACGTGGGGTACACGCGCTGACCGTCGGGGGTGTACTGCGCGTACTGCTGCTCCGGCGGCAAATCCGTTTCCTGCGGATTCTGCTGGCTGTACCCCTGCTGATTGTACGCCGGATTCGGCTGCTGATACCCCTGCTTCTCGTAGGGCTGCTGATACCCGCCGGGCTGCACAAACCCCTGCTGGTCATACGGCTGCTGCTGATAAGGCTGCTGGGCGTATGGCTGCTGATAGCCCTGCTGCTCATAGCCCTGCCCATACGGCTGCTGATAACCTTGCTGACCGTATGGTTGCTGATATCCCTGCTGACCGTATGGCTGCTGGTATCCCTGCTGACCATATGGCTGCTGATAATCCGCATACCCCTGCTGACTATATTGCGGCTGCCCATAGCCGTTTTGCGGCGCGTAGCCCTGACCATAGGCATCATTGGGCGCGTAGCCGCCATTCGGGGCATAGCCCTGCGCCGGCGGATAATTGCCCTGCGAAAAACCGGGCTGCTGAGGATTCTGTCCGGCGTCCCCGGCGCCATCATAGGGTGGACGGCTGTTGCTCATCCGGCTTCCTTTCCTTTCTTCCGCGCGTTTGTGCGCGAAGTTCCCTGCCGCGCCTGCGGACGGAGGAATTGCACCCTCCCGCGCGCGGACTTTCACGCAAGCGCCTGCTTCGCGCTTTACATGATAACGCATCTTACAGTATAGCACAAAAAAATGGCTTGTAAATAAGAAATCGGAAAAATTCATGGTTTGTTCGCCTGTAAGCCTGTAAATATGGAAAGAATTCCACTTCCGTGCGCTTTTTATTCCGCATTTCGCATTCCGAATTCCGCATTTGCCCCCTTGCAAAACGCCTCAACCTATGGTAAGATAGAGCGTGCCGACGAAAGTCAGCGAAATATTGGAAGCGATGACCGGGAAACAGTAGCGCGTGCAAGTCCCCTTCCTATTTCCAAATGAGAATGTGCCAAGATGCGAAGCGAATTTTTTCTGCTGGCTAACGGGAGTGAAACGCAGCGTAGCAGCGCTACGCTAAGTGGAACGAGCGGACGCCAGAAGGAAAAAGGCGCGAGCAGATGGCACAGGCGAATGCAGGAAATAGGATATCAGAGAGCCGCCGGGTGGTGCGAGGCGGCAGGGCGCACGGCGTGAACCTTCATCCCGCGAGTTTTTCCCGGTTTCGGGAGGCTGGGCAGCCTTATCGCCCATCAAGCGGCGGCAATGGGATTTTTCCTTGCCGCAAGACGAGTGGTACCGCGGATTCAGTCCGTCTCATCAAACGATGGGACGGGCTTTTTTCATCCAACTGTAAGGAGGAACATCCGGAATGAACGAGAAGATCGAAGCCCTGAAAAGCAGCTTTGATTCCGAGCTGAAGAAGATCGCCAACATGGTGGATCTGGAAGCCCTGCGCGTGAATTACCTCGGCCGCAAGGGCAAAGTGACCGACGCGCTCAAGGGCATGGGCGGCTTGACCGACGAGCAGAAAAAGACCGTCGGGCGCGAGACGAACGAGCTGAAGACCGCCATCACCGTCGCCTTGGCGGAAAAGCTGGAGGCGCTCAAGGCACAGGAATTGCAGCGCGAAATCAACGCCCTGCCCGAATTTGACATCTCCATGCCGCCGGACATGACCCGCGGGTCGTATCACCCGATTACGCTGGTGCAGCGCCAGTGCGAGCAGGTGTTCAAGTCGATGGGCTTCACGGTGGAGGATTACGCCGAGGTCGTGACGGACTACGAGTGCTTCGAGAGCCTGAACATTCCGAAGTTCCACCCCGCGCGCGACATGCAGGACACCTATTATCTGGACAACGGGCAGCTGCTCAAAACGCAGACCTCCGCCGCCCAGAACGCCATCTACCGCCGCTACCGCGACGCGCTGGTGAACGACGGCGTGCCGATTAAGGCGATTTTCCCCGGCCGCTGCTTCCGCAACGAGGCGACCGACGCCTGCCATGAGAACACGTTCTTCCAGATGGAAGGCATCATGGTGGACAAGGACATTTCCATCGCGAACCTGATCTACTTCATGAAAACGATGCTGAGCGAGGTGTTCCGCAAGGACATCAAAGTCCGCCTGCGTCCGGGCTTCTTCCCGTTCGTTGAGCCGGGCTTTGAGCTGGATATTTCCTGCCTCATCTGCGGCGGCACGGGCTGCCCGTCGTGCAAGCATTCCGGCTGGCTGGAGCTGTGCCCCTGCGGCATGATTCACCCCGAAGTATTGAAGGCCGGCGGCATCGACCCGGAGCAGTACACCGGCTTCGCGTTCGGCTTGGGCATGACGCGCCTTGCCATGATGAAGTACGGCGTGAAGGACATTCGCGACCTGAACAGCGGCAGCCTGACGCGCCTGGCGCAGTTCACGGACGACGAGTAATGCGGAGGAAAGACGAACATGCTGATCTCAATGAACTGGATTTCCGACTTCGTTGACCTGACGGGTCTTGACAAAATGGCGCTGATTCGCCAGTTCTCCCTGTCCACGGCGGAAGTTGAGAATGAAATTTTCCACAAGGGCGCGGATTTGTCCGGCGTTGTCGCCGCGCAGATCGTCAGCGTAGAGAATCACCCCGAATCCCACAAGCTGCACCTGCTGAAGGTGGACGCGGGCGACGGGCAGCTGACCGACGTGGTCTGCGGCGCGCCGAACGTGCAGCTGGGCATGAAAACCGCGTTCGCGAAGGTGGGCGCGCAGCTGGGCGACATCACCATCAGCCCGCGCAAGCTCGCCGGGTACACGTCCTACGGCATGTGCTGCTCGGAGAAGGAAATCGGCATCAGCGATGACAATTCCGGCATCATGGTCATCCCGGAGGACGTTCCCTGCGGCACGGACCTGAAGGCGCTCTACCCCATTGACGATATTATCTTCGAGGTGGACAACAAGTCCCTGACGAACCGCCCCGACCTGTGGGGGCACTACGGCATGGCGCGCGAATTCTCCACCCTGTCCGGCCGTCCGCTGAAGGCGCTGCCTGTGGCGGATTTGGCGGCGTACAACAATCTGCCCGCCATCGACATGAAGATTGAAGACCCGCTGTGCCAGCGCTACTCCTGCCTGCGGGTGGAGAACATCAACCGCCACGTCAGCCCGATGGCGATGCGTATCCGCCTGAACTACTGCGGTATGCGCGACATCAACTTCCTCGCCGACCTGACGAACTACCTGATGCTGGAAATGGGGCAGCCGATGCACGCCTTCGACAGCCGCAAGGTGGAGAAAATCCGCATCCGCCGCTTCCCGGAGAGCTTCCCTTTCCAGACGCTGGACAAGGTGGAGCGCACCATCGACCCGAACACGCTGATGATCTGCAACGGCGACAAGCCGGTTGCCATCGCGGGCATCATGGGCGGTCTGGACAGCGAAATCGTCGATGACACGACGAGCCTGACGCTGGAATCCGCCACCTTCGACGCGGCGTCCGTCCGCAAGAGCAGCGTCCGCCTCGCCCACCGCACCGACGCCTCCGCCCGCTACGAAAAGAGCCTTGACCCGGAAATGACGACCGTCGCCATCGCCCGCTTCGTCAAGCTTTTGCAGGAATACGACCCGGAAATGCGCGTCACCTCCCGCCTGACCGACGAGTACGCCTTCCACTATCCGAAGGTGCAATTGTCCTTCGATAAGGCGTTTGTTGACCGCTACACCGGCATCAACATCTCCTCCGACGAAATTATGCACACGCTGACCGCGCTGGGCTTCGGCATGACGCGGGACGGCGATTCCTTCACCGCGGACGTCCCCTCCTGGCGCGCGACGAAGGACGTAACCATCAAGGCGGATATCATCGAGGAAATCACCCGCATCTACGGCTACGACAACTTCGACCTGCACACGGCGGAATCCCCGCTCTACCCGGTTCGCATGTCCACCGAAAAGACGGTGGAGGACAAATTGAAGGACATCCTCGTCAAGCGCTATTCGCTGCACGAGGTGCATTCCTACATCTGGCAGTACGCCGACGACTACAAGAAGCTCGGCATCGCCGTCGAGGACAACGTGAAGCTGCTCAACGCCTCCAACCCCAACATCGAGACGCTGCGCCGCTCCATGATTCCCACCCAGCTGTGCCAGGTGAAGGTCAACACGGGCTATGCGCCGTCGTTCGGCATCTTTGAAATCGGTCACGTCATCGACGGCGTGGACGAGAACAAGCTGGCGAAGGAGCACAAGAAGCTGTGCGTGACGCTCTTCAGCAAGGTCGATAACATGGAAACGCTGTATTTCCGCCTGCGCGACATGCTGTGCGTCGCCGTGAGCGACATCCTGCACAAGGATTTGTCCTTCCACGCAATGACCGCGACCCACTCCTATGAGCATCCGAAGAACCTGAACGCCATCGTGCTGGACGGCGTTGAACTCGGCGAAATCGGCGTGGCGCACCCGGTTGTCGGCAAGAACATCGACAAGAAGGCGGCGATTGTGTTTGCCGAAATCGACACGGAAGCGCTTGCGTCCATCGCGCCCGCGCCCATCGTCTACCGCGAGCCGTCCCGCTTCCCCGGCATGGAGCAGGATTTGACCTTCGTGGTCAATCGCTGCCAGCCGATTCTGGACGCGGTGAAGGCGGAGAACTCCCCGCTGGTGCAGAAAGTGACCGTGCTGGGCACATACAGCGACATCACCGGCAAAACCATCACGATTCGCCTCTCCTTCTCTCACCCGGAGCGCACGCTCACCCGCGACGAAGTGCAGGCGGTTGTTGACGGCGTGGTTGCACGGCTGAAGGGTCAAGGGATTGAATTGAAGAAGTAACTTCCTCTATATATGCATCTTTCTTCCTCCGAAACGCGGCTGTGTTTCGGAGGTTTTTTCGGTTCTTCACGGAATCTTGTGGGAAGAGCAGCTTGAGGGCGCGTCTGCGGACGCGCAAAGTTACTGGCAGGGACGCTTCGCTGCCTGCACCTTTGTTGAGCGCGTTTGGCATACTGGTCGCCCGTGGAACTGTTGGGGCGTTGCCCCAAACCCCACAAGGGACGCTGTCCCTTGACCCTGCAAGGGGCAATTGCCCCTTGACCCCTCCGCGCGATTGAGTTGGTCGCGCTTTCATGCTCCTTCCGCGTGCAGCTTTTTGGGGCTTCGCCTAAGTCCTTGTTTGCCCCCCAACTTTCCGTGAAGAACCAATAATCTTCCTTCCCCTGCCCCCTCTGCTTTTGTCGGCGGAGGGGCGTTTTTTGTGCTTCCGCGAAATTCGAGATTGACAACTTCCCCCGATGGTGGTAAACTGGAAAAAACGGAAGGTTTCTGCCCATTTTCGTCGCTTGTTAGGAGGATTGCTATGAGCCCTATTGCCGCCCGGAAAAAGACCATCATCTGGATGATTGCCGCCATCGTGCTGGCAGTCTCTTCCATCGCACTTGGCGCCGGTCTCATCGTCAGCCACAATTCGCTGACGGACACCCGGAATCAGCTGACGGACACGCAGAGCGCGCTGTCCTCCACCCAATCCACCTTAGCGGACACCGAAAACAGCCTGTCCGCCGCGAAGGACACCCTCGCATCCACCGAAGCCACCCTCGCCGAAACGCAGGGCACGCTTGCTGACCGCGAAACCGAACTGTCCGCGACGAAGGACACCCTCGCGTCCACCGAAGCCACCCTCGCCGAAACGCAGGGCACGCTTGCTGATCGCGAAACCGAGCTGTCCGCCACAAAGGACACCCTCGCGTCCACCGAAGCCACCCTCGCCGAAACGCAGGGTACGCTTGCTGACCGCGAAACCGAGCTGTCCGCCACAAAGGACACCCTCGCATCCACCGAAGCTACCCTCGCCGAAACGCAGGGCGCGCTGAACAGCCGCGACACCACGCTGGCATCCACGAAGGACACGCTGATGATCACCCAGACCAAACTGGCGGCAGTGAAGGACACGCTGTCCACCACGCAGAACGAACTGGACACCTTGAAGGCATCCCTGCCGGCGAAGGAATATGAACTGGAGAACACGAAGGAAGCGCTCGCCGCGACGGAAGCCGAACTGGCGGTAACGCAGAACACGCTGACTGCCGCGCAGACGGAGCTGTCCGACACAAAAACCAGCCTGTCCGCCACTGAAACCGAGCTGACCGCGACGAAGGACACCCTTGCCGCCGCCACGACGGAATTGTCCGACACCAAGACGGCGCTGACCGTCACCGAAGCCGAACTCACCGCGACGAAGGACACCCTGACCGCGAAGGAATCCGAACTCACCGCGACGAAGGACAGTCTGACCGCGAAGGAATCCGAACTCGCCGCGACGAAGGACAGCCTGACCGCGAAGGAAGCCGAACTCACCGCGACGAAGGACACCCTGACCACCGCGGAAAACGAACTCGCCGCGACGAAGGACAGCCTGACCACCGCCACGACGGAGCTGGAAGCCACAAAGGCAACCCTTGCCGCGACAGAGGCGGAATTGACGACGACGCAGGAAACCCTCGCCGACGCGCAGGCGATTCTGGCGGCATCGAACGAATCGCTGAGCTTCGCGAAGCTGAACCCGGCGACGCGCGGCACTGACCCCGGCATCGCACCCTCCCCGATGGCAAGCGCGGTTCGCGACCCGTCGGAAGCCGTCGCTTTCCTGCTTGTGACAGTCGGCACAAAGACATACGAGCCGATTCCGCTGCTGGAGGACGGGTACTATCGGCTGATTCACGGCGTGTGCGTGAACATCATCCACGTCACGGAGACGAGCATCGAGATGACCGACGCCAGCTGCGCCGACCACGACTGCATCGCGCAGGGCATCGTGACGCTGGAGAACAAGGACACGCGCGAAGGCGGCAGCTACATCATCTGCCAGCAGAACTTTGTGACACTGCGGCTCTGCACCCGCGCGGAGCTGGAAGCGGAAGGCATTGTGCTGCAATAATTGAGGATTTGACCGGGGGTGCTTGGCGGCATCCCCGGTTTTTGCTGGCAGCAAAACACCCAAAAAGCTCCACGCGGAAGGCGTAAGGAAGAGAACTCAACTCAATCGCGCGAAGGGGTCAAGGGGGGGACTTCGTCCCTTTTCGTCTGCCCCTTGCGGAGTCCAGA
>OGTB01002100.1_pt1 | contig 11942 bp, 10 predicted proteins | sample 1553611 | NCBI WGS metagenome assembly OGTB01 (sample SAMEA2580032, study PRJEB22360) | human gut metagenome | biome: human gut; feature: human-associated habitat; material: faeces | place: Denmark | collected 2008/2010 | reverse complement strand
CAGCCGTAGAACAATCGGAGTTAGGCAGACTTAAAGGGAAACTACAAGCAGTAAAGGAGGGAACAGAAGAATATAACAAAATACGTGACGAGATAATAGAGAAGTTCGGCAAATATGACGCCGGATTAAAAGCTGAAACGCTTACTATTGAAACTCTCGCTCAAAAGTATAACAGTCTTACAGACGCAATACTGCAATCGTATAACGCTCGCCAATACGAAAAATTTTCACGGGAACAGACCGATCTGTTTGAGGAAACAGCAACCGAAAATTATGACAAAATTTACAATAAACTTATAAAAAAGTACGGCGATGAATTGGGTACGCAATACGGCGTTGAATTGCAAAAAGCCATAAGCGACGGTTCGATAAAAGTGCTCCAAAATTCGGCAGGAATATTACGCATAAGCGGATTGAAAGATTTTGAAGCAACAATAGGCAGTGCTTTGGGATTGACGTCCCAATTTGAAGTCTATACGGGACGTGTCGCAAAACTTATAGCGAATATAGTTGAAGCACAGGAGGGGTTGCATGATGCGGATGATTTGGCACGTAAACGTTTTGGCATTACAACGGCTACAAAGACTAAAGAACCGAAATCCGAAACGTCGAAAAAAACTTCTACCGCTCGTAATAAAGCCTACTGGGAAGCACAGAAAAAAGAGGCGGAAGCTGCCCTCGAAGCGATGGATGCTTCATTGAAGGGATCCTCAAAATGGAATGAATTAGTCGCCAAAATCGCCGAATCCGACGAAAAGATTAAACAGTACAGCGTATCAAGTAAAACGGTTAAGGCAACTATCAAAGCTCAAAAGAAACTTTCCGACCAGATATTGGCCAATGATATTGCCTTCCAGCAAACACGCATCGATTTGATGAAAGAGGGCAAAGACAAGGAATTAGCTGAAATCGATCTTGAAACGCAACAAAAAATACAGAAACTTAAAGAAAATGAACAAAAAACCAAAGATGCGCAAAAGGGCGTACTGACCGAAGAGCAGAAAACCTCCTTTAAAGAGCAGCGGGACAATATAGCCGAAGAAAATATCGCAAGACGAGCAGCTGTTGAAACAAAATATGCGAAGGAAATAGATGAAGTATATAAACAAATTACCGATTCTTTTCTTACAGAAGAGCAGCGTAAAGAAAAAGCCGCCGAAGATACATGGAAAGAGATCAGAAAATCAATCTATAAAGCCTTCGATTCGGGAGCTATTGATGAGGATAAGATGAATAGCCTCTTAGGCTTGTCTTACAAAGGAGAAACGAACGCACAGTTGTCGGAGCTCTTGAAGCAATATGAAACATATGAACAAGCCCGAAAACGAGTTGCAGAAAAATACGCTAAGGATGCACAAAGGTTACGGGAACAGGGACACGAAGAAGAGGCAAAGGAAGCCGAGCGGGCTGGCGAAAAAGCCGTAGAAGCTGTGGATTTAGAATTCGCACAGCGTCAGGATTCTTTTCAAGCATGGGTAAACGATATAACAAAACTTTCGTTAAAAGAACTCGAAGCCTTGCTCGAAAAAACCAAAGCGAAACTCAATGCCGCAGAAGCAGACACAAATACAACCCCCTCTGAACTTGCACGCCTGCGTGCGGAAGTTACTCGTTTGGAAAAAGAATTGGGCGAAGGTGCGCAAACCGGTATAACGAGCTGGGAGGAATTGCAGCAAGTCCTATCGGATACCATACAGACATTCGAAGATGTAGGCGATGCTCTCGGCGATACAGTAGGAGAAATAGTATCTGCGGCAGGAAGCATTGCCAGCGGGGCATTGCAGATCGCCAGTTCCGTAAAACAGATAAAAGCCAAAGGGGCGGACGGAATAGACAAAGCTGCCGGTTATCTGTCCGCCATATCCGCAGGTGCAGGTATCTTATCGAGCATCGCCAACTTTTTCAAAGACACATCGGATTATGAAGAATTGATACGGGCGGCACGGTCGGTAAATGACGAATTGAGAAATATGGCCATTCTTGCCGAGATCAATTCGGAAAAATTTGATACGATATTTGGACGAAACGAATATGGGGCATTTATTCAGAATATACAAGCGGCCCAAAAAGCCCTCGACGCCTATAACAATTCATTAGAAAGGGTTCGCACCCGTGAAGTAGAGCGTGGAGTCGCGCTTCGGAAATGGACAGAGCGCACCAACTTCACGTCCCCATCGGCATCAATCGGAGCAATGGGTTCGAAAGTAGAAAGCGGAACTACGTGGCATCATTCGAAATGGGACACTCTTTCGAATCTGGTTCCTTATCTTTTTGATGAAAATGGCGAAGTCGTAATGGATAGGCTTAAAGAGTTTGTTGAAACGAACAATTCTGTCTATGAAAATATGAACGAGACAGACAAAGCCTATCTGAAAGAAATGGTAGATAGTTGGAATACCTACCAAGAAGCGCTAAATTCGGTAAACGAGTACCTATCTGACATATTCGGAGATTTAGGTGGAACATTGACCGACGCGCTTGTCGATTCTTTCGAAAATGGAACTGATGCCGCAGAGGCATTCGGACAAGCTGCCGGAGATGTGATAAAGAAACTTGCCAAAGATGTTCTATACAGTTCATTTTTGGCTCCCATAGCCGATAACATCCAGAAACAGATTGAAGAGATTAACAAAAACACTGATCTCACAACCGAAGAACGCTTAAATGCTCTGATGGGCCTTACAGATACATTTATCAACGATGCGTTGGCACAACAAGATAATGCACGTACATTCTGGGAGGAAATCGAAAAACGGGCGAAAGAACTTGGTATCGATATATCTGGGGCATCAGGGAAACAACAATCTGCCACTACAAGGGGATTTGAAGCGATGTCGCAAGATACCGCAAGTGAATTGAACGGGCGTTTTACCGATATGCAAGGGAAAATGAATATCCTCGTTTCAGGCATGGATATGCTTCGTGGAATCAAAGTCCAAGAATTCGGACAGATTGTAAATATTCGAGACATAATAATCCAGCTCAATGGAAACGTTGCAGACATTCGTACATATGCGAGAGTGCTGCCGGAAATGAATACGACACTTATGGCTATGAACAGAAAACTCGATGATCTATAACGATGGCTAATAAAATAAATAATAAAGATTTATCCTATTTCGGGGCTTCGATACTGGCAAGCTCGTATGCTTCATTGCTTACGCCGTCTCCGCTAAAAGCTTTCGTCGAAAATGCAGATCGTTCGCAGCCTGGGACACAAGTTCTTGTCACAAATCCCCAAATTGATGAACGAGATGTGACTATCACGTTTCTTATCAAAGGCGAAGATCAGGCAGATTTTCTGTCTAAGTACAATAGCTTTATTACCGAGCTATACAAAGGAAGCATCTTGTTATATATCGATGATCTGTCAACAACATATCATCTACTCTACTCGAATGTTACTCAATACGACAACTACGTGTTGACCGCCTGCAAACTGGCCGTTAAATTTCGAGAGCCGAACCCTGCGAACAGGACATGAAACAAAAAACGCTCCGCATTGTTGCGGAGCGCTCTCAGCATGAACTATTGGGATTGTACAGGGGTCATTTTATGGTCGCCATTTTCTTGGGCGTTTGGACAACCTCGAATTGCCGGGCCAAGAAATCAAGGCCCTTCTGCGTGACAAGGACTTTGATGACCGTGAAAGATTCGTGATTGTTACGGTCGATCAATTTCTCTTTCAACTCGAAATAGCCTCGGTTAATATACTCTTGTTTCGGCTCGTTGCGATTGCAGAAGAAGATGCCGCGTTCGCGCAGCTTTTGAAAAAGCGTGTTGCGGCCGAAAGGCAGGCCGAGAATCTTCGCCGACTGCCCGACATCGATCTTCTGGTCAGTGTCGAGCACCTTGTCCATAAGTTCGGCTTTGGGCGCGAGAGCGGCAACCTGCTTGTGGGCTTGTTCGAGCTGCTGCTTTGAGCGTGCAAGACGTTTGCGCAAAACATCCATAGCATAGGCTATCGCCTCGTCATCGTTACGAACGGTGGCAACACCCTGCGTCAACAATTCTTTCAATCGATCGAGACACCACAGGCGGAAATCCACCGAGAGCCATTGCGCAAAGTCAAGAGCGACATCTTCATGGAGCCATGTGCCACCGCCGCCACCAAGCCCACCACGCTCTTTTATAACTATTTGATTGTCAACGATACGGAATTTTCCCGCAACGGCCTTAATCAATTCATTTGTAGATGGTAAGCGCAAATACTCGTATGGCTGTTTATTGAATGGTTTCGCCATTTCGGTAGCAGACATATAGGTAACCCCGTTTTCACTCCTGAAAGTCACGGGATTATTATTGTATTGAAATATCTGTGTGTTCATGACTACGAGAGTTTAGATTGGTAACTATCAAGACGCTGACGAGCTTCGGAAATTGCCTGATCTGCACCCGCAATTACATCGCTCATGTCGGGACGATATTCGGCCGGAACTTTTGCTAATAAAGAGGATAGGGATTGTTTCGTTTCTTCAATGGACTTAATGTTACTTTCCATCGAAGCCGCAAGATTAGCGGCAATCGCCAAAAGGCGAGCCTGCATTGCAGGACTTGAAATTTGATCTTTCATTGTACAGCATTTATGAAAGGTTAACAATATGTAAATAAAAAGGTTCGATACCGACCCTTTGCTGTACACCTACGAAAGGCAGTCGGGCCATTAAGCACCGACAAGGGAGTATCGAACCTATGTAAACGAGTATAAAAAATACCCGCTTTATTTGCGAGTTTTCCTCGCCTTTCGTATGTACAGCATTACAAATATCGGCAATTGTTTTGAAACTGCCAAATTTGCGGACAACTTTTTGCCCGATACGGACGAATAGGGATTGTTTGGCCCCGTCAGATATGACGGCAGCAGCGGGCATAAGCGAGCCCTGTTCTGAGATGGTTTTCATGGTGATAGACATTAAATTTGTGCAACAAAAACAGCAGTGTTGCTACCTGCTGTCTATCACCACAAAGGCTGCCGCCTCATTATAAGGACGGCACAGGGCATCACTGCTGTAAAATACGTACGGGCATAAAAAATGCCGAAATAATCGGCCACTTTATGCGCCTTTGTGGTATGATAGACATTGCAAATGTAATAATAATTTTTGTATTTACAAATTAAATTCATAATTTTGTTATACTAACCTAAATACGACAATCATGGATTTTAAAGATTCATTACTTGTTTTAGCAGATCGAGTCGCAAAACTTAAAAACGACGTCAAAACGGAAGAAGCAACAAAAACCTCCTTTGTTCTTCCATTTCTTCAATCTTTGGGGTATGATATATTCAACCCCGCAGAAGTAACGCCAGAATGTGACTGCGATTATGGCACAAAAAAAGGCGAAAAAATTGATTACACGGTTCGCTTAAATAATGAACCTATCATGCTTATCGAGTGTAAGCATTGGTCTGCTGATCTGGACAAACACAAAGCTCAATTATTCAGATATTATCATGTTTCGCAAGCTAAATTCGGAGTTTTGACAAATGGCATAACATACAAATTTTTTGCTGATCTTGAAACTCCGAATAAAATGGATGATAAGCCTTTCTTTGAGATAAATCTACTTGATCTTCGAGATAGCCATATTGATAAACTCAAAGAGTTCTGCCACGATCAGTATGATATAAATCGGATTCTAAATTCGGCAACAGAATTAAAATACATTAATGCAATAAAGGCTTATATTTCAGCACAGAGCATTGAACCATCGGAAGAATTTGCCAAATTTATCATTAAGCAAGTATATAATGGAATAGTCACTAAAAGTGTAATGGATGAATTCACTCCAATGGTAAAAAGGGCATTCCAATTATTTACTAATGACTATGTAAACAAGCGACTTAAATCCGCTATTACTCCTGAAGTTCCTGCTGTTGATGCTCCTACCGAATCTGAAACATCTTCAACCGAAGAATCGAAAATTGTTACAACGGAAGAAGAATTGCAGGGTTTTTATATTGTTCGGGCGATTCTCTGTAATACAGTGGACTTACGACGAGTAGTTTATCGTGATGCTCAAAGTTATTTTGCTATTTTATTCGACAATAATAACCGGAAACCCATCTGTAGGCTTCATTTTAATGGAGGCAAAAAATATATAGAGACATTCGACGAAAATAAGAATGGGACAAAGCACCTCATCGAATCGCTGAATGACATATATAAAATATCTGATATATTGATTCAAACTGTTGGATATTATCTAAAAGCATAAAGCCCCCTCATTAGAGGACAATAGCCGAGGCAAAACCTCGGCTATTGTTTTCTATCTTTATTTGCTTTTTTTCATAACAGATAACATTTCTCCGTCAATATAAACTGTCATTTGATCGCCGTTTACTTCTGCGTGCAGTTCAAATTTTTCTCCATCTGCAATACCCCCTCCAGTTATAGTTGGAGGATTATAAGTATATGATCCCGAAGCATCGAATTTTTGGATTTTTCCGCCTACTTCATCTTCCGCATGGTATGTAAACTCATTTACGGAATTAAAAGTGATACTGGTACGCCAGTAATGGTTGGGAATATCTCCTACTACTTCTTCATATACCCATTTTGTCCCCACTAATTCGTCGCTCCCAACTTTTTCATCATCGTCTGAGCATCCTGCGAACACGATTGTAGTTACCGCAGCAAACAATAGTAAAATCTTTTTCATATCATAAATTGTATTGGTTAGGTGATGCAAAGTTACAATTTCCCCCCCCCGACCAAATTTTTCGAAGGAAAAATGAATTTATGATGAAAAAATGCTTTTTCTTGCTTGAATCAAGCGTATTTTATTCATTCGCAATCCTACAATATTGCAACAACCCTGCGGATCCGCTTGATACGTTCCAGTAATTTACTGTCTTTTCTGGCTGTTTGCATATTATAGCGGGTTTGTAGATTCACCCAAAAAATAGCATCAATACCCAATGCAGCCTCCAACATAATTGCGAAATCGGTAGAGATCGAGCGCTTGCTATTCACTATTTCGTTCAATGCCGTATACTGAATACCTATTATCTCCGCGAATTTTCGCTGTGAAATTCCGCGGCTCTCCAATTCCTCTTTAAGAATCTCCCCAGGATGGGTCGGCTCAAATGGAATAAGTTCATCCTCTCTATAAATCTTGCGTGTCGTTTCCATGATTTCACGGCAATGGTTGTTAATATCCAATATCTGACAAACAGTTATCCATTATTCAATGATTCCATAAAGTAAATATAGTGCCTATTCTAATACTCACAAAAAAATGAACGAAAAATATTTTTCAATACTCTTGCATAATGTGCCGAACATAACGACCTTTGAACTGTCTGTGAGGATGCAGACCACATCAGCGACGAAGATACATGATTATATTCGATCGACAAGGCTATCAGTTATACGAGGCTCCTATCACAAGCGAAGCTATCGTGAAATACGAGCTCATGGGCGATTACTACGTCCAACTGTCTTTCGAGACCGCAGAGCAAGTAGATTTCAAAACGGGTAGCTACATACTCTACGGCGGGCGAAAATTCGAGATCATATCCCAGAAAGCCCGTCCCGAATACAACGCCACGACAGGCGGATATAAATACACGCCTAAATTCGAAGCACGGCAAAACCACATGAAGCGCCGCAAGGTCTTCTGGTTGAAAGGTGCAAATAACGAAGCGACGTTCAGCGACACGGCGGATCTCGCATCTTTCGGCAATCTCATCGCCGACAACATGAACGCCTTTCTGGGCACGACAGACTGGAAAGTGGCTGCTGTCCCTGACGATCTGGCAAAGCAAGTGAAACTCGTCTCTTTCGATGCCGATTATTGCTGGGATGCGATCAACACGATTGCCGAGACCTTCGACGTGGAGTGGTGGACAGTCGAAAACGGCGATGAAATATGGCTTTATTTCGGCAAGCTGGAATTCGGAACACCCGAACGGTTCGAACGCGGGGATGTCATAAGTTCCATCCCCGAGCAGAAAGGCGACAACTCGAACTATGGCACTCGTTTCTATGTCTTCGGCTCCACACGCAACCTGACGAGCGACTACGCCTCCTCCGAGCAAGGCGGAGTGACCAACCACATATCGGAGACACGCCTACACCTGCCGAACGGACAGCAATACATCGACGCATGGACGCCGCTCGACTCCAACGACATCGTGGAGCAAGTCGTCTTTTTCGAAGACATCTATCCCAAGAATACGGAAACCGTCACCAGCATAGAAACCGTCGAGCGTTCGATGGACGACGGGACGAAATTCGATGCCTACGTCATGGTGTGTGCGAATACTCCATTTACACCGGACGACCTAATCGCGGGAGAAACGATAGGAGCGCATTTTACCAGCGGCAGCCTCAATGGTTGGGATTTCGAACTGAGCATCAACGAAAGCGATTTCGATAAGAAATTCGAAATCATTGCGCAGACACAGGATTCGGGAGAGGAACGGCCTATCATAATTCCTAACGAAAGCCTCCATCCCGAACCTGGCGATACATTCGTTCTGACTGGTGTTAATCTGCCCGAAGAGCGAATAGAGGAAGCAGAACAGGAGCTATTGGAGGCCGGCAAATCGTGGGCAGCGAAAAACAGCAGCGATACCGACGTATACCCGTGCCCGACAAATCCCGTATATTGCCAAGAGAACGATAAGAATTACGACGTCGGGCAGAAAGTGCTGCTCGTGGGCCCTCGATTCGGTGAGCAGGGGCGGTTGTCTCGCATTCAGGGATATGAAAAGAAACTCTACAATGAATATATCGCCACATACACTGTCGGAGACAACACGGTATACTCCCGATTCGGCAAGATCGAAAAGAGCATCAACGCCGCAGCCTATGCCGAACGAATCGGTGTAGTGTCAGGGGTCGGTATTTACCTTATACGATCGAAATACGATCTTACATACCCAACCGACTACAACACCTACTCCGCATTAGCAATCGAAACGCTGTTTCTGAACAAGCGAAAAGGAGGTGTAGTACAAGGCGACACGTTATTCTCGGAAGATGTAGCTGTCGGCGGCGACATCGTATCGCGCGATTTCAGACAAGGAGATTTCTCCGGTGCCGGGTATGCAATGTATAAAGATGCAGCAGGCAATTCCGTCGTAGAGGCCGATCGGCTCATCGTGCGCAAGGATGCTGTTTTCAATGAACTCGTCATCCGGCAAACGGATTTCGTCACCGGAGAAACGGTGTTTTCCTGCGGGGGATTCGAATGCACATCGGTAGAAGAAACGGCAACGGCATATCGATGTTACTACAACAATCACGACGGCGCTAAGTACAGCGGCCTTAAAGTCGGCGACCAAGTTCGTTGCCAACGATACGCTGCCGAAGGCAATACGGTTATAAAGTACTATTGGCGTCTGGTTACGGCCGTTACGGAGAACTACGTCGATCTCTCGAAAACGGACGTTGACGGCAACGGAATCCCCGACGAGGGAGACAATATCGTACAGTTCGGTAATAGAACTGACGTTGCACGGCAATCGGCAGTAGTCATAGATGCCACAAACGGAGGTTCTATCGTCATACTCGCACACATCGACAGTTATACCCTCTCGGAGAAAAACTATGTTGGGCAGGGTGTCAACCCTTTTACCGGCGAAGCCTACATGTATGTTTACGGCGACATGTTCTTCGGAGACCGCGATCTCTCCGATCCTGACTCGACATACATCACGTATCAACGAAGGGAAGGCGCAACAAGGCGACGCATGGAGATCAAAGCCGACATCGTTATAGGCAAGAACAGCTCCGGACTACATAATCTCTCAGAATGGACTACGGCACAGCAACAGATCGACAAAGCCCAGCAAGCAGCAAGCGATGCGAATGATGCGATTGCCGCAATGAACGACGACACGGTATTCGACATCGTCGAGAAGCAGCAGATGCGCATCCAGTGGGAGACGATCAACGGTGCGGCGAGCGTCGTCGAGATGGGCGGGAGCGGTTCGTATTACCATGCGTTGCAGATCGCCGCCGCAGCGGAGGGCTTGTCCGTCTTCGCCACAGCCGACGGCAAAATCTTCCTCGTGCGTACCGCGCCGCAGTCGGAGCAGTACGCGCAGATCATGCTGCGCAGCGGCGAGGCTTCCGCATCGTCGCTGACGACGTCCTACCTCGCTCTGCGCGACTATCTGGCCGCCATGCGACTCTACGACGACGAAGTGACCGAAGGCTTCGATCCGCGCCGGCTGGCCGAGCTGTTCACGGCCTACTACGATGCGCTGGACGCGGTGTACAAGGGGCTCAGCGACAAGGCCCAGCAGACGGCCGACGAAGCGGCGAAGGAGGCCGCAGCGGCGAAAAAGCGGCTCGACGAATGGGCCTCGGACGACGTGATCTCGCCCACCGAGAAGACGGCGATGCGTCAGCAGGAGGCCGACATCCGGGCCGAGCACGACACGATCGTCGCACAGGCGAACCTATACGGAGTGAGTACGAACAGCTACAACCAGCAATACGATCTGGCGATCGCCGCTTTTGCCAAATATACGGCTTCGACGCCCGAAAACATTCCCGTCGAAGAGGACTACGACGATATACGCTATTATTACACCGAGCGCAACGCAATCCTCAAACGGATCGATGCGGCGCAGAAAGCCGCGGGCGACAAGGCGTCGCACCGATACACCAATCCCGAAAGCGATCCGCCGACGGACATGAAGGCCGGCGACACGTGGTCGCCCGTCGGTGCCGACGGGAATCCGCTGGGATACACGAAGACCTACTACGGGGAGAAGGGCTGGGTGATTACCGGCGACGACACGAAGACCGTCATCGAAAACGGCCTCGTCACGACCGGCACCGTACTGCTGGGTGATGCAAAGGTATCGGTTAAGGCAGGGATTACGGGTGCTGGGACGACCGATGACAGCGTGAGGATTTGGGCAGGTTCGGGAAAAGAATCAATGAATACCGCGCCCTTCCGTGTGACACAAGCTGGAAAGCTATATGCTGCAAATGCTGAGGTCTCCGGCAAAATCACGACGGCAGATCTTACAGCAACAGGAGGTACAATCGGCGGGATAACCATTCATTCAGGTAGAATTGGTGTTGAAACCGGTGAGTCCGGTATGGGTTTAGATTCAAGAAATATCGAATTTCATTCCTCTGATAATTCGCTACTTGCCATTATTGGTTTGGATTCTGTCCCAGGTGTTTTGGGAGTACAGGGGATTGCCTATTTCAACAATATCCAACAACACGTTTTAGGATCTATAATTGATCCTTCCAGCGAAAATGTTGTTATTACTATACGTGCAACTGGTGCATACAAAAACAGCGCAATTTCAATTGTCGAAGGTACATCGCAGCTAAAAAGTGTGGCACGCGGACTTCACAAGATCAATTCAGGTTCCTATACCGTAGACCCTTCGACAGATTGCGAAATAGAACTTGCAGGGGCGGAGACAGGAGTAACGCTTCCTCAAAAAGATAAACTTTACGAGGGACAGATTTTCAGAATATGGAAAGTAGCAGACGGTAATTGCTATATTCATGTGCCTGCCTCTTGTATTCTCCAACATGGTTCCACGCAGGAAGATAAAAGCAATCAGACGATCTCTATTGCCTACAACGAATACAGAAGATTCGATATAATATGGGACGGTAGCAGATATTTAATTAACAGATCATACTGATTATGGGAAAGACCATCAATTTCAAAGAATTCAAGTTCTTTACAAACTATAAAAGAACTGCTTCGAAGATAGTGGATATTCGCGAGGAAATAGCAGATGTTATTTTCGTCACAGCCACACGTATTGCCGGTCATCTATTGGCCGAAAAGATATACAACAGTCAGGGTGCGATCAAACTAACCGACGAAGAATGGCAAATGCTCAACAGCATTTGCGGAGATAAATTGACAATGGCTTTCATGGAAAGCCTCGATCACAATGTAATTGAAACAGAATAGAATCATGGCAGAGACCAATACCACTTACT
>OGTB01002097.1_pt1 | contig 11962 bp, 8 predicted proteins | sample 1553611 | NCBI WGS metagenome assembly OGTB01 (sample SAMEA2580032, study PRJEB22360) | human gut metagenome | biome: human gut; feature: human-associated habitat; material: faeces | place: Denmark | collected 2008/2010 | reverse complement strand
GGAGCTGGAGCTGCTGAACCATCTGGCTGCCGCCTTTATCACCCGGCAGGCCGTTGGGGATTACGCCCCCGGCGCCCCGCTGGCCGCAGCGGTGGAAAAAGTTCATGTGCTGGATTTCCCCAGTCTGGTGCCCCCGGCGGCAGTGCCGAACCATGCAGCAGACAGCAAAAATCGCTGCGTGTTCTGCGGTTCTTTGTATCCCGGCCTGCGGGAGCCGGGCTTTGCGCTGGAACTTTTCCGCGCCCTGGGCCCGGCCAGCGGCTGGGCCGCACTTTGCGGCGACATTGTTCAGCGCCCTGCCCGGCACAGACGTGACCCTGACGATGGCAGGCGGCGGCTGGCAATACTTTGCCGCGGACGCTGCCCAGACCAAGGCTGTATTGGGCGAACAGTTTGAACAGCCCGGCCCCGTGCCCGCCGAAACCGCCCGCACCATGCAGGCACAGGCCGATGTTCTTTTGAACCTTGGCAACGCGGTAGCCAACCAGCTGCCCAGCAAACTGTTTGACTACTTTGCTGCGGGCAAGCCAGTTTTGCACCTCTGCGTGATCGAAAACGACCCTGCCCTGCCCTATCTGGCCCGCTATCCGCTGGCGCTGGTGCTGCACCAAGGCCAGGCTGATGCTGCGGATATTCTGCACCGCTGGCTGGGTGAAGTGTGCGGTAAACAGCTGCCCTTTGGGGAAGTGTGTGACCTCTTCCCTGAGCTGGTGCCGCAGGCGGTTGCGGCTGAATTTGTGAGGTGGCTAATGTGAAGGTACTCTGGCTTGTCAGCATCACCATCCCTGCTGCCGCGGATGCCTGCGGTTTGCAGGCAAAAGAGATCGGCGGGGGTTGGCTTTCCGGCGCGCTGGGCGGCATGACCGCCGCACCGGACGCCCCGGCCATTACCGTTGCCAGCGTGGATGCCCGCGCGGAAACTTTAACCGTTTGCAGCAAAAACGGCGTAAGTTTTGCACTGGTTCCCACCGGAAGTGTGGAAAACTTTTCTGTCCTGCTCAAAAAGATTGCCCCGGATCTTGTCCATATCTGGGGCACCGAGTACGCTGCCGCCCGCACCATACAGCAGGCGGCCCAGGCGGCGGGGATACCGGTGCTGGTGGGCATCCAGGGCGTGATGGTTGACTGTGCCCTGCACTTGAATGACGGCGTGCCAGCACGGCTGCTGCACTCCTGCGCGGCGCAGCATTTGATTGACCGCCATGTGCCGGGCGGGCTGCTGGACGTGAACCAGGCCCGTTTTGACACCCTTGCCCAGAGCGAAGCCGCCGTGCTGGCCAACGCCCGCCATGTGACCGGGCGCACCAGCTTTGACCGTTCCGCCGTTCAAAAGCTGGCCCCGCAGGCCAGTTATTACCCCTGCAACGAAACGCTGCGCCCGGAGTTTTACACCCCACCGGTGTGGCACCCCCGCACCTTTGGCGAAGCGCCGGTGCTGCTGCTCAGCCAGGGCAACTACCCGCTCAAAAACCTGCATACCGTGCTCAAAGCGCTGCCCGCCGTGCTGGCGCAGTACCCCGGCGCGGTGCTACGGGTGGCGGGCTGGCCCCCGCTGGACAAAGGGCCGCTGCTGCGCCCGGTGATTGACTGGATGTTCCCCTACCAGACCTGGTGCAAACAGCTGATCCGTCGCCTGGGGCTGGCGGACCATGTGCAGTACACCGGCCCGCTGGATGCCGCCGCCATGCGGCAGGCTTACCTGGATGCCGATCTCTTCCTGTTGCCGTCTTACAGCGAGAACAGCCCCAACAGTCTGGGCGAAGCCATGCTGCTGGGCCTGCCCTGCGTGGCCAGCGCGGCAGGCGGCATCCCGGATATGCTGCAAAGCGGCGTGCAGGGGATGCTGTACGGTGCCGCCGGGGATGATGCCGCCCTGAGCGCGGCCATTTTACAGGTGCTTGCCCTGCCGGACCACGGCACGGCGCTGGGCACCGCCGCGCAGATCCGCGCCCGGGTGACCCATGACGCGGCCAAAAACACCGCACAGATGATTGAAATTTACCGCAAAGTCCTGCAAAGGGAGGGAACACTGTGAGCCTGCCCGCCATTGGGGTGGTGATCCCCTGCTATAAGGCCGAGCACACGCTGCGCCAGACGGTTGAAAGCGTGCTGCAGGGTGCACCGGACAATTTGCAGCTGGTGCTGGTGGAGGACGGCAGCCCGGACGGCACCGGCGCGTTGTGTGATGCCCTTGCCGCCCAGGACCCCCGCGTTACCGCACTGCACCAGCCCAACGGCGGGGCATCCGCCGCGCGCAACGCGGGGTTGGATACACTGTGCCGCAGCGGTGCCGAGTGGGTGCTGTTTGTGGATGCGGACGATACCCTGCTGCCGGGGCTGTGGCAGGCGCTGCCCGCTGCATTTGATGCGCAGCCGGGCCTGATTTTGTACGGCATGGTGCGCGCCAGCGGCCCTGCCCCCAATCCGCTGGCCCCCGGCTGCTATGCCGGCCCCGCCGCGCTGGGGGATGCGCTGGACCCGCTGCTGTTTGAAAGCGGCTACCTCGCCGCCCCCTACCCCAAGCTGTTCCGGCTGGATGTGATCCGCCGGAACAAGCTGCGGTTTGACCCACGCTTAAAAATCAATGAAGATGTTTTGTTTAATCTTCAATATTTGCGGTTTTTGCTTTTTTTACAAAAAAACTCTGCCATTTATTGCCTTGCAGGTGTATACTATAATCAGAATGATATGCTTGCGGGCAGTCTGTCCCGCTCCCTGCGGGGGGATTTGCTGGACGCCGAGGCTGTGACCCGCCCCGCGCTGGAAGCATTCTTGACGGATGCCAAGCTGCCTGCACCAGAAATTGACCGCCTGGTGCAAATAAGCCGGGTGCGTGCCGCGTTAAATCAATATGGGCTGCTGACCGGCTGCCCCGGCCGCATGCCGTTTGCCCAGCGGCGGCAGCTGTTTGCCCGCATTTTGCAGGATGCTGATGCCCGCGCAGCTCTGCGCGCCCGCCTGACTGCGGACCCCAACCGCCTGCTGGCGCTGCCCTACCGGCTGGGGGTATTTTTGCACAGCGCCTGGCTATTGGCCGCTTATACCCAGCTGAAAAACCGCTTTTTATGAGAGGAACGTTTTGCATGCCGAACCCGACCATTTCCATTGTGACAACTGTATATGACGCCAAGGATTACATCCCCCGCACGGTGCGCAGCATTCTGGCCCAGAGCTTTACGGACTTTGAGCTGCTGCTGGTGGAGGATGGCAGCCCCAACGGCTGCGGTGAGCTGTGTGATGAGCTTGCCAAAACCGACCCGCGCATCCGGGTGTTCCACAAGGAAAACGGCGGCCCGGCCTCCGCTTTGAACGTTGGGCTGGACAATGCCCGCGGGGATTACATCGGCTTTGTGGATTCGGACGACCTGGTGGATCCGGATCTCTACGAAACACTTTTGAATGCCATCCGCGAAAATGATGTGCGCATTGCCTCCTGCAATGCCGACGCGGTGGACGAACAGGAAAAGCCCGTGCCGGGGGCCGGGGTCAACATCAACATTGCCGGGCGGCACATGGCCATGGAGCTGCTGCTGGATACCTTTAAAACCGGCGGCTTTTACGGGCTGCTGTGCTGGAACAAGCTGTTTGACATCCGCCTGTTCCGCGATAAAGGCGTGCATTTTGACGAAACCATGTTCTTTGGCGATGATGCCAGCGAGCTGCACCGCGTGTATGACGGCGAGTATGTTTACTGTGTGCCACGCGTGCTGTACCACTACCGGCGGCGCGGCGGCCAGATGACCGAGGTGCTGTTTCCGCCGCGGCGGCTGGATGATTTGAAAATGTACTGGAACTGGCTGGGCTGGTTTGCCGCGCAGTCGGACAAAACCGAATATAAAGGTTATTATGAATGGGCCGTGGCATGGTACTGGAAGGTGTTTTACCTGTTCTGGTGCCAGGCCAGCGAGGCCGGAGCCATGGCAAAGCTGAAACCGGAATTTTTGAAGCACAAAAAGCATCTGGACAGCATTTTGCCGGACATCCTGCGCTGCCCGCATGTGCCCGGTGCCGAAAAAGCGCGCGCTGTGCTGTTCTGCGCCGCACCGGGGCTGACCTACACGCTGGCACACGCCCGCGGCAAGCTGCATGGCAGCAAAACGGACTGAGGAATGAGGGGGAAAAACAAGATGGAACATATTGCAGTTAGTGTGATCGTTCCCATTTACAACGCAGAGCCCTGGCTGGAAGAGTGCGTGCAGAGCATTCTGGACCAGGATTTCCCGGCCAGCTACGGCACGATCGAAGTGCTGCTGATCGATGACGGCGCAACGGATGGCAGCGGCGCTTTGTGTGACCGCCTTGCCAAGCGGGACAACCGCATTAAAGTGGTGCACCAGGAGAACCAGGGGCTTTCCGGCGCGCGCAACACCGGCATTGATATGGCCCGCGGCCGCTATTATGCCTTTATTGACAGCGACGATGTGGTGCGCCCGGCGTACCTGAAAAAAATGTACGAAGCCTGCGAAGCGCACGACGCCTACATGGCGATCTGCGCAGTGGAGGACGTACAGGAGAACGGCAAGCCCCTGCCGGAGCCGGTGTTCACCCCGCCCACGCAGGAAGGTGTGTTCCGCGGCAAGGATCTGCTGAATGATTTTTATGCCCCCAACGGCACTTATTACACCGTTGCATGGAACAAGCTTTACCGCGCCGAGGTGTGGAAGCTGCTGCATTACCCGGAGGGCCGTCTGCACGAGGATGATTTTGTGGCGCACCGGCTGTTCTGGCGGTGCGATAAAGTGGTGTGCCTGCCGGATGTTTTGTACAATTACCGCCTGCGTTCCGGCAGCATTATGCGCACCAGCCTGAAACCCGGCGCGTTTGACGCGGTGGACGGCCTGGCTGACCGGTACCGCTTTTATGTCGAGAACGGCGCGGACCGTTCGGTGATTGATTCGGCTTATGCTGCCTGTTGGCGGCGGTATCTTTTCCTGTGCGCCAAGGTACGCCAGAACCCGGAGCCGCAGCTGGTCAAGGCCATCAGCAAGGAGCAGTTTCTGATGCAGGGGCTGATCAGCTACCTGCCCAACTGCCGCCACATGAAGATGACCGAAAAGCTTTCCGCCGCCCGCTGGGCCATGATGCCCGCCGAAAGCCTTTGCCCGGCAAAGTGATTGTTTACGGGAGCTTTCCAGCCTTTTTTGAAAAAAAGGCTTCGGCGAAAAAACTTTAATATAATAGAATATAAGAATAAAAATAGGGATTGGATAGCGAACGGGTAAACAAAAATCAAACACGCCAAAAATGTATTGAACCGCGTGTTTTTGCCTATAGGATCGCAGGGGCGTACATTGTGCGCCCGCCAACCTAACGTAATAACGTTTTTATCAACGGTTATACACACGGCAAACGGCCACGGGACGATGCAAGCATCGTCCCCTACAAATAATTTTTAGGTTTGCGATAACCATTTTGCGTTTCTCCCCAACGCGATAAGGGCATCGCGCCCTACAGAATATTTTGCCGCTCATCACGCACTTTCAAACATTCCAAAGCCTAATATTTCCTGAGCGGCGCTGCGCGCCGCGGTCCACCACCATTATTCTTTATTCTTTTTTAATTATTCTTTACCTACCCCATTCCTAATTAAACTCCTAACTCCTCCCTCCTAACTCCTCCCTCCTAACTCCTCCCTCCTAACTATTCCTCCGTCCACACCAAACTTTCAAACCAACGAAAAAAGGGGTTGTCCATTTTGCCGCTGCGCTCGCCGAATACACCGCGCAAACCGCGCATTTTGCTGGTTCCGCCGCCGGAGCTGCCGGTTCCTGCTGTGCAGGGCGGCGCGGTGGAAACCCTTGTCACCCACCTGATCCGTGAAAATGAACGGGCGGGCAAGCTGGACCTGCTGTGCGCCAGCATCCCGGACCCGGAAGCCGCCGCCCAGGCACAAGGGCTGCAGCACACCAAAATGCTGTACGTTGCCAAGCCCCGCGGCGTGCGCCGGTATTACCCCATGGTGTTTCTGGAGCGCTGCTTTGGCGTTGCCGCCCCGTATGACCCGTGGTATCAAAAGGTTCAGCTTTCCCTTGCACTGGAGCTGCCCACGCCGGACCTGATTGTGGCGGAGGGCGGCACCCTGACCCAGTGCAGCGCCATCAGCAAAATGTTCGGCAAGCGGCGTTGCCTGGCCCACCTGCACGGCCAGACCAGCTGCAGCCATGAGATGGACGCCATTTACGGCGGTATTCTGGCCCTGAGCGAGTTTATCCGCGATGATTACCTCAAAACCAGCGAGCTGGACCGCAAGCATGCCTACATCCTGCACAACTGCATTGATACCGCCCGCTTTGTGCCTGGCCCGGCGGATGCTGCGCTGCGGGCTTCCCTCGGCTTTGCGCCGGAAGATTTTGTTGTACTGTTCTGCGGCCGCCTGGAGCCGGATAAGGGCATCCACAAGCTGTTGGAAGCGATGGAGAATATCCATGACCCGCGCATCAAGCTGCTGATTGTGGGCAGCCCGTTTTTTGGCCGTACCCAGCAAAGCCCGTTTTTGCGCAAGTTGGAACAGCAGGCCGAGACCCTTGGCGACCGGGTGCGCTTTACTGGCTATGTGCCCAATGATTCGATGCCGGAATATTACCGCTTGGCGGACCTTGTCTGCGTGCCCACCTTGGTGGAGGAAGCCGCCGGGCTTGTGGCGGTGGAAGCCATGGGCTGCGGCCGACCGGTGCTTGCCACCCGCAGCGGCGGTATGCCGGAATATCTGGACGGCAGCCAGGCCGTGCTGGTGGACCGTGACGGCAATGTAGCCGGGCAGCTGAGCTTTGCCATCCGCATGCTGTACGAACACCCGGATCTGCGCGCCCAGATGAGCACCGCCGGTGCAAAGACGGCACAGCGCTATTCTTCTGCACGCTTTTATGATGATTTTGTACGCATTGTGTACGATTTTGGAGGTCACCTATGGAACAGCCCGTCATCTGTGTGATCGTTCCGGTATACAAGGCGGAAGCCACCCTGCCCCGCTGCATCGAAAGTGTGCTGACCCAGCAGCTGCCGGGCGGGCTGCGGCTGATCTTGGTGGACGATCAAAGTCCAGACCGCAGCGGCGAAATTTGTGACGCTTACGCAGCAAAGGATCCCCGTGTGATGGTACTGCACCGCAGGGAACGCGGGGTTTCCGGCGCGCGCAATGCCGGGTTACGGGCCGCCACCGGCGAGTATATTGTATTTTTGGACAGTGACGATGCCCTGCGCCCCGGCGCTTTGGCCGCCGCCCTTGCGGCACAGGCCGCTGCCCCCAACGCTTTTGTGCTCTGGCACTACACCATGCAGCCGGACGATACCACCCCTGTAACCACAGTAGCCCACCCGGCCCAACAGAGCGACCTGGCCCGCCTGCACCTGGACTGCCTGATCGCCATGCCGTGGAACAAGCTTTACCGGCGCACATACGCCCGGCAGCTTGCCTTTGACCAGGCTTATACCCTTGGCGAAGATTTGCAGTTTGTGCTGGATTATCTGGCTCTGCTGGGGCGCTGCCAGCCGGATTTCAGCTACCTTGTGCTGGAAAGCGCCCTGACCTTTTACGATTGCAGCCGCACCGGCACCCTTTCCACCAAGTACCACGCCAATTACTGCGAAATTTGGCCCAAGCATTTTGCCAAGCTGAACGCCGCCTGCACCGCTGCTGCCTGCCCGCCGCAGGATATGCTGCCGCTGCACCGCGCGGAATTGCAGGTTTTGGCCGAGGGTGCCGCGGACATTTTGCGGCGGGACCCCGATGCCATGCCCGCACGCCGCGCCAAAGCCCGCACCGCGCTGCAAAGCCCATGGCTGAAAAGCCTGCTGGATACAATGCTCCATGAGCACTGTTACAGCCCCTATTACCTGCCCTGCCGCTGGAACAGCTTGCGTCTGCTATGGATGTTGTCTGAAGCTGCGCGCACGCAGAGCCCCCTGTTCGGCAAGCTGGACTGGGCTGGGTATTATTTGCTGCTGGGCCGCATGAAGCGCGGCTGAACCGCAGCCTGCTTTCTCTCTGGTATTACAGTACATTTCCCCCAGGCAGCGCCGCTGGCTTGCCTGGGGCTTTGTTTTTGCATCGTCAGGTTTTTGGGGTTGTAGATTGTATTCACCTGCTTAACATGGTATAATGGGGCAGAATTATCTCTTTGTACTATTTTTAACACTTTTGGGAGAATTATTTAATCGTCAACCACTGCAGCGGCACTGCTTTTATGTGTTTGGCCGCTAAATCTGTTTTGGAGTGTTTTAGATGATGTTTTTATCGCGTGCAGAGTCCTCTTATCTGCACCAGCACCTAAGCGTGGTGCGCCATGTCACCCTGGACCCGGAGGGCCCCGGTGTGCTGCGCATTCACCTGCTCCCTTGCAAAAAAGCACGGCGCAATGTGCCGTTTGTTGCACTTTTGAACGGGCAGGATATTTTGCCGCTCAGCGTTTCATGGGCCATTCTGCTGGCAGGGCTGATGGACGCCCTGCAGCCTTTTGAGGGCAAGGAGATCACCGAGGACCAGTGGGCCGGAATTGCCGCCCAGGCCGTGGAAACCGCCGCTGCTGTTTACCCGAAAACGGCTCCCGACCAGATCCGCGCGGATTTGAATGCCATGCTGACCTCCTTCCGCGCGCTGACCGCCGGGCAGGAACCGCCCGTGCATGTGCAGCCGATGGACCTGGGCGCTTACGCCCGCTATATGGCAGCCCCCCACCGTATGGACCTGATGGTAAGCTCCATGGAAAAGGACGGTGCCTGGCACTGCAACCAGAAATGCCTGCACTGTTACGCCGCCAACCAGCCCCTTGGCGCGGTGAAAGAGCTGGATACCGACCAATGGCTGGCTGTTATCCAAAAATGCCGCGCGGCGGGCATTCCGCAGCTGACCTTTACCGGCGGCGAACCCACCATGCGCAATGACCTGGTCAGCCTGGTGCATGCCGCACAGTGGTTTGTTACCCGGCTGAACACCAACGGCCGCATGCTGACCAGCGCCCTTTGCCGGGAACTGGCGGACGCCAGCCTGGACAGCGTACAGGTCACCCTATATTCGGCGGATGAAGCTATCCATAACACACTGGTGGGTGCCCCCGGCTATGCGGACACCATCAGCGGCATCCGCAATGCGGTGGAGGCGGGGCTGAATGTCAGCATCAACACCCCGCTGTGCAGCCTGAACCAGGATTACACCGCAACGCTGGCGCTGGCCAACTCTCTTGGCGTGCGCTATGCCACCTGCAGCGGGCTAATTCCCACCGGCGGGGCCGAAACCGACCCCAGCAAGGCCACCCGCTTAACGCCGGAAGCACTGACCGCCGTGCTGCGCCCCGCGATGGCCTATGCTGAACAAAACCACATGGAGATCAACTTTACCAGCCCCGGCTGGCTGCCGGATGCGGTACTGTTGGACCTTGGCTTTACCCAGGTGCCCAGCTGCGGGGCCTGCCTTTCCAACATGGCCGTTGCGCCGGACGGCACCGTTCTGCCCTGCCAGAGCTGGCTGCGGGAGGGCGCTGGCCTGGGCAACATCCTGCATGACCCCTGGCACAAGATCTGGAATGCCCCCGCCTGCCGCCGTGTGCGGGAAGAAAGTGCGAAAATGGAACACATCTGCCAGCTTGGCACAACCGTTCCCGCACAGGGAGGTTTGTGATGAAACAATCCGTTTTACGCTTTGCCGCGCAGCTGTGGGCTATGCTGGCCGTTCTGCTGCTGTTTGTTGCCGCCGCCCTGCCCGCCCATGCGGATGACGGCGACATGGATGAGATCACCCACTATACCGTAACAGTGGACACCCGCGCCGATGGCTCCGCCGATATCACCTATGAGCTGGACTGGAACGTGATCGGCGGCAGCCTGGATGAACCGCTGACCTGGGTGCGCATCGGCCTGCCCAACAGCCACAACGACAGCCTGGTCAACCTGACGCCGGATACAGTTCTTAACGTAAGTTCCGTGGATGACGGCGGTTCCTTTGCCAAGGTTGATTTTATCAACGCCTACTTCCCGCCGGATATTGCCGCCACCATCGGCGCACAGAGCAGCGTACACTTTGCGTTCCAGGTACACCAGTCCCATCTGTTTTTGCTGAACGAGGACGGCAACGCCGACTACAGCTTTACCCCCGGCTGGTTCGATGATTTGTGTGTGGATGAGCTGACCATCCGCTGGGTGGCGCTGGACGGTATCCAGGCCGATAACGACAGCCAGGACGGCAACTATCTTGTGTGGAACTTTGGCCCGCTGGACCATGGCGAAAGCGCCACGGTGCATGTCAGCGTTCCCGCCCATACAGCACAAAACTACTCCCCCGATGCTGCCGCAACGGACAGCGAAATGTATTATGACGACAGTGACCAGGTACTGGTTTTCTTCTTCGTGCTCCTTCTGGTCATTATCGTGATTGCTCTGATCACGGTTTCCGTTTCCCGCACAAACGGGATCTGGAACGGTGGTTTTGGCGAGGATGACCCCGACGACTGGTACTGGTATTCCAACGGGCACACCCATATCCATGTTGCCCGTAATCTGCCCCCGCCAGAAGGCTACCATCGCGTTCCCCCACCCGCAAACTTCAAGGCCGGGGGCGGAAAGACCCGCGGCGGTGGTGCCGGGCGGCGCAGCAGCGGTTCGGATCACTCCAACCATTCCAGCTGCGCGTGTGCGTGTGCCTGTGTTTCCAGCTGTGCATGCGCCTGCGCGTGTGCGGGCGGCGGCCGCGCCGGGTGCAGTACCAAAAACTTTTATAAAATTACCGTGAAAAAAGCCGACTGATATAACGGAGGGCAAAGCCATGAGCCTGGAAGATCAATACGATGCCTGGGTGCGAAGTGTGACCGGTACAGGCCGCCACAGCGCTACCAAACAGGACCGCGATGCCGCGCAAAACAGCCTGAACGCCATGCAGGCCCAGCTGGACGCTTTGGCCGAAAGCCAAAAACGCCAGAAATCTGCCGCGGACGCCCTGAACGCCGTGCAGCGCGCCGGCGCCGCCACCGCGGACAGTGTGCGCCGCATGAGCAGCGAGCTGACCCAAAGCCTGCGCCAAGACGGCCTGCTGGGCGGCAAAACCGCACAGCCTGCCCCCGCAGCAGAACCGGTAAAAGCCGGCCCGGAAAACTTTAATGGCCTGGCCGACCGGGTGCGCCAGCAGGTGCTGGGGCAGGATGCCTTTGTGGGGCAGGTGGTCAAGGCGTTCCGCCGCCCCTTTGTGATGGGCACCGCCGATACCGCCCATGCCCGCGGCAGCATGCTGCTGTGCGGCCCCACCGGTACCGGGCGGCACTATGCCCTGACCTGCATTGTGGACGAGATGGCAGGCCGCGGACTTTTGCACAGCGCCCTGATTGAAACGATGGATCTGGCCCTGTACCCCGGCCCCGCACAGGAAAAGCTGTTTTTGCAGGACCTGTATGCCGCCTTGCAGTCTGACGCCGAGGTTCTGGCCTTTGACCATTACGAAAGCTGTGCATCCAATTACCTGAACATGCTGGCAACGCTGGCCATTGACGGCACTCTGCCGCTGACCAGCCGCTATGTATTGCAGCGCGGCATTCTGGTGGATGTGGGCACCGCCCTGGCCCCCGGCGCGATCGGCGAATTGCAGGCTGCCGGCAAGTATTTTGTATTTTTCTCCAACCGGGACGAAACCGCCCTAGCGGACAAGTTCGGCGCGCGGTTCGTGGACGCGCTGGAGGGGGACATCTGCCGCACCCAGGCGTTCACCCCCGAAAGCCTGGCCGCCATTGCCGCGCGGGAGCTGAACCACCTGGCCCAGCGGGTCAAGGCGCAGTGCGGCCTTGTGCTTGCCATGGGCAGCGATGTGCGGGACCTGGTTGCCGCGCAGTACGGCAAAACCAGCGGCATGACCGCCATGCGCGATTATGTCGACAGCATCTACCGCGCCTTTGCAGAGTACGTTCTGGATGCGGACGACATTCCTATCGCCGGAACGCCCGCCAAATTGACGGTGGACGGCAGCCGCCTGATGGCTGCCATTGGC
>OGTB01002096.1_pt1 | contig 11965 bp, 6 predicted proteins | sample 1553611 | NCBI WGS metagenome assembly OGTB01 (sample SAMEA2580032, study PRJEB22360) | human gut metagenome | biome: human gut; feature: human-associated habitat; material: faeces | place: Denmark | collected 2008/2010 | reverse complement strand
TGCCCCGCAAGCCCCGTCTATAACCGGCGAACCGGTTTAGGCGGGGTTGTTGACTTGGTCACTGGTTGTCCACCTCACTGTCAGTGTTTTCGGTTTCTTCTTCGCTGTCGGAAGTATCCAAGTCCTCAACTTTTCCTTCTGTAACGGTCGTATCTACTTCCTGTAGAATAAAATTATCAGGGTTTGTATCGTCAAGAGAATCCGTTACAATCTTCAAAATATTGTCGTTGTACCAGAATTCCCAGCCGAAGATTCTCGAAACATCCTCAATCGGCATTGTAAATGTATTGTCTTGCGCCAATGCCATCGTATCGGTCCAGGCATCCGATGTATTGCGCGACGTGTATTTGAAAGTTTTCTTATCGCCATGAATTTCAAAATATTCACTTGCTTTGGTCAAAGCTCTTGCGGATGGAACATATTCCCAATGCCCATAAGTGATGGGCACATAGAGAAGACCCGCGTCCTCTGCATATTGCGTATTGCTGTCGTAAGCCTCGGCCAATGCTCGAACCGAAACGCACAGGCGGCCATCGCTGTTGATGGAGAAGTGCATGCCCGGAACCAAAGAGCCGTTCAAGATAACGCATTTCGTGGGAGCGGTCTTTTCGCCTTTCAGGATAGCCTGACCATCTTCTCGATTCTTGATTGCCTGGTCGTATTCTTCCTGAGAATTGAAGATGTAAAGCCGCTCGCAAGAACCTTCTTTTCGAAGCTGTGAGAAATCTGTCGGATAATCGATGGCAAGCGAATCCTTGTCAAGCTCATAGACTTCCTCGCCGGAAACAATGCACTTCAAGTATTCATCGTCAACGCTATAGCCATTCGAGTCGTCATATGCGGTCGTGCTCACTCTATCGACGACAAAGTTCCCATCAGCATCAAAATGTCCGGATTCCGAAACGATATCCTTCTCGTCAACTCCCAAAACCGTGTCATCAGATTCTTCACTTGATGCGGAATCATCGGAGGAAGTCTCCGTCCCATCTACAGTCTCATCTCCCAAAGTTTCATCATCAAGCACGGGGGGTTCCTCCGGCTCCATATGTTCCGGGTTTGGACGCAGATACACGGTATGGCCGCTGAAAATCTCAAGGCCGTTTCCGTTATCATCCGTATACGGAATCAAGCCCATGCTTTCTATCACCTGAGCCTTCTCCTTATATAAAGGAGAGCCATCGCCCATTTTCACTTCCTTGTATCCGTTGCAATCGAGGTTGTTCGGGTTTTTGACATTAAGCTTGGTTAGAACGATTTCACCGTCTTTCATTTGGGTGCCGCCTGATGTATCCACTTCACCGCCAATATCGGGATTCGAAGACGGTTCAGGCGTGCTTTGAATGGACGGGGTCGGTGCAGTGGAACTGGTAGCATTTGTGCTGCCGTTTCCGCTGTTGCCTTTACAAGCAGTCAGACAGCAAAGGCAAGCGCCCAAAATGGCGGCGCTTTTCATAAAGTTGTCCATAATAAAAGCGGCCCCACTTTTATCTCAGGTGGGGCCTTACTCCTTTCTTTGGTTAGTTGCTCATTTCAATTTCAGGGTCTTTTTGGGTTTCGCCGTAATAAAGTTCAAGGTGCAAGTGTTCACCCGTTCCACCATGACTACTAAGACAATAGCCACTGTAGCCGGTAGTAGCGATTTTTGCGCCAGCAGAAATTGTATCATCAACATTGTACGAAAGGCCCGGGCTCAAATGCTGATACAGAATGAAAACGCCATTCTTTTCGCCCGGAACTACGCCACCGCGTTCCCCGTAATAAATCATCAGCATGTTACCGCGTTGACCATTCCCTTTTGTAACAAGCACACCGTTTGAATAACCATCCTGTTTACCAACAATGATACCCTTAAACGGCGCACTCATTGGATATATCGAATGAGGGGGAACAATATCAGTGCCATTGTGCTTCGTATCGCCACGAGGCGATTGCCAGCTGGAAGTTACCTTAGCCTTCCAGCCGCTCCACGGTCCAGGAAGAAAGCCCGAAGCCGGGCACTCAAACAGTTCGTCGGAATGGGTGGCGTAGAACTGTTCAATCATTTGTTTGATAGAACCGCTGATGACTGTGCCAGTACCAGCGCCACCAGTGCTATCACCAGCCCCGATATCCAACGAAGAATCCCCTTCGAAATCTGCTTCAGCGGCATTATACAGCTGCCGCATTGTCGCAGCTTCTTCATCAAAAAGGTCGGCTTCGGAAGTATCACTCTCAACCGTGTCCTCATCTTGCGGAACATTGTAGTATTCCATAATTTTCTTCTTAGCTGCTTCCAAGGGGGAAACTTTGTAGGTACATGTGATGGTTGCGGTCTTTACTACTTCACTTACGCGCTCCATCACGATTGTTCCATCTTCATCAAAAACCGGATTTCCGTCTTCATCCATTTTAGGCTCCATTTTGGTGACGGTCTTTTTGCCATAAGTTGTAGTTGTTGTGGCTTCCGTTTTCCAGACTTTGTCTCCGACAAGCTCTTGGGCTGCTTTCACCATCTTAGGGACCCGGAAATGGAGCCCATCCTCCGTACGTGCCGCATAACTATCTCCGGCCATAATGTAGAATGTCCAGTTAAGATAATTTTTACCATCGTACAAGTCTTTGTGAATGGTGTAAGAAATATTATCCATCGTAACGCCATTCGCAATAGCAGCGCCTTTGGCTTTATCAACCTCTTCCTGGGCTTTTGACCTCATGTCTTCCGAATATTTGTCGTACGCATCTCTGAAGTAATTATTCAGAACCGCAACAATAACATTTGATGTTCCCATGTAGGATTGGAAAATTTCATCCGAAGCAATCGCAATATCATCCTGATACGCTTGCGATGCATCGCCTTTTTCCCCTGTTGTAATCCAGGTCAAAAAGTCATCAATGCCATTGGATAGCTGAGCCTTGAAATCCTCCCAGTCAAGTACAACTTCATCAACCGATTCTCCTAAAGCACTCATTGTTGTTTCTGCAATTGTGCCTGGAATTTGAGTAATAAACATAAATCCAAAAAGCAGCAAAAGAACCGGAATAAGCGCAATAACAATAACTACTGCGATAACTTTAATCAGTGTCTCTGGATGCGAAACCATGGTGGCAGCAGCACCGGCAAAATCGCCTGCTGCTGCTTGTCCCGCCGCGTTACCAATGACCTTAGCATCCTTAACGCCTTGTTTTACAGCATGTACTGTTGAGGAAACTGCTTTAGCTCCCTGTTTTGCGTCATTGACCGCTTCATCGGTTAAATTACTCAATTTACACCACTCCTTCCTTAATCAAGCCAGTCTCAGCTGTGTAGAAGATTCTGCACATTTCCATCTCACACCCCGTGGAGGTGCTGGCTTTTTCGTGAGACACCCGGCTTTCTTTCGAAAGTCGGGAAAAGGGTATCGTCCAAGAATTACTTGGACGGCTTATCCTTTTTGTTTTTCGAACCGTTGCGATTCTTATTCCCTTGCATCATTTGCTGGAACCTGTTGTTCCGCTCATTTCGAGAGTTGCTTTCACGGAACGATTTTCCTTCATAAGCGTTTTTCTGCTGAGGCTGGGAATTAGAACGAGCAGCAGATTGGGTTCTATCCTGACTGGAGTTTCGATTACGCCGTTTGTAAGACTCATCCGTGTCAGGTCCAACACTCTCGTAGTCATCCACCTTGCCAAGCTGGCTGGCAATGCTTTCAAACGTTTCGGGCTCATACCGGCGGGTCTGCTTGTTGTACTTAGCACTCCGTTCGATGTTCATCACATCCGGGGTCTCAGGAACGTTGCCATCAGCATCGAGCTTTTGCATGATACGCCACTGTGTAATGCCCGTATCGGGGTCTACACTAACGCGGGTGACCTGAATACGGCCAATGCCATCACTCTCAACAAAGCCATTCGTATCATTGAATGCTTTGATAGACAAATGACTCAAGGGCCTGATTTCAGGTCCATTAGAAGCTCCAGATGTATTGGGTTCGGCACTGGATACACCGGCATTATCGCTGAATGTACCGGCTTCGGTAAAGGAATTACCGCGAGATGTATCAGCATAGAACTGAGTTCCATCCACAGGAGGTTTTTCGGCAGGCTGTTTACGAGCTGCGGAGCCATCGGCATCACCAGAGTCACCAGTATCTTCGCCAACACCGCCATGATTGAAGTTTTGTGCGGCAGGGGCGGGATTATCTTCCGCTCTGGATGCTTCTGCCGTCGCCTTGGAAGTTGCCTTTGCAGGAGCAGTATTTTCAGTAACAGAGGCGGCTGGCGCGGTCTGACCAGCAGAGCCATCATTGTCGGAGCCAGCACTTTCGGAGCTCACTGCACCACCACCTTGAATTTCAGGCGCAGGTGTGGAAGGTGCGCTTACGGTAGTATCGCCGTTATCGTCGGACGAACTGCCATCGTTGTGAGAATTATTGCCAACATTCTGATGCTGAACTGTGGGAGCAGTAGCATCGTCATTGGAAGTTTCCTCTCCGCTGCCCGAAGAAGCATCGGAGCCGGGATTCTCGTCGTGAGAGCTACCGTTGCTGCCGCCAAACGAGGCAGAGCCGACATCGTTATCGTCGAAATCATCGCCATCACCGTCAGCAGAAGGTGCCGCATGACCAGCAACAGCACCAACGTTGGAAGAGCTTTCTCCCTTTGCAGGGGGTTCACCGATACCAGAATCATCTTCATCGGCGGGAGCCTTTACGCCTTGGGCAGTGGGTGCAGTTTCTTCATCGGAGCTGTAATTGTCGCCACCGCCATTACCTCCAGCGAAGCCCGTATTGCCTTCACCGGAAACATCGTCGCTGTCAGTGCGTTGTGCAGAGGGTGCAGCAACATCATTGGAAGCGCCGCCAGCGTCAGCAGGAGGTTCAGCATAGTCAGGGCCAGCATTGCCTGCCGCTTCGTCATCAGTATCGACCGTTCTATCAGCGTAACTTGCAGGTGCCTGAGTTTCCACTGTAGCAGAGTCGCCATCCATGGGCGAAGCATCCACATCAGCAGAACCGTAACTCGTAGTCTGCTCTGCAGGACCAGCAAATTCTTCGCTGGGAGCACTACCAGTGGGAGACTCGACGGAAACGGTAGAATCATTTGCTGCGAAATCGCTGCTGTCGGGGCTTACCGGTGTAGTTGTAGGTGCAGGGCCTTCTTCGGTGACGGTCTTGTCGGTAGCAGACTGCATCGCAGACCCAACGGAGCTTTCACTGAAAGTACCAGTGCCATCCACAACAGTCTCGGTTTGAGCCGCGCTGCTATTGGTAACGCTGTCTTCACCAGCAGACTGAGTAACGGTAGAAGTTACGCTGCTGTCAGCAGAGGTTTCCATTTCGACATGTCCAGAAGGAGCTGCATCCTTAGTCTGAGGTACATTACCACCACCGCTGATAGGTGTATTGCCATCGTGTACCAGAGGCGTTGCGGAATCCTCAACGGTTGCGTTTGTAGGCGTGCTATTGCCAGACTTTGCTTGCGGCACGTTCGTACTTGTACCAGATGCGTTGCCAGATGCAGATGCTCCCGTAACAGTTACATTTGCAGCGTTAATCGGTTTGCTTGTAGCCGTACCATTTGCGACAGGTGCGCCCGCAGGTGTAGATGCAGGTTTAACAGAACCAGAGCCATTGGTAACAGCGTCAGGATTAACCACATTCACGTTGTTTGCGCCAGGAGTGCGAGATTCCGCATTGCCAGCAGCCGCATTATCAACACCATTGGTATTGATTGTCGTACCATGTGCAGTATTAGCAGCATTTGCAGAGCCAGTTGCTCCTGTAGCAGTAGTAGTTGCCGTAGCCGTCTGCGGTGTCGGTACGCCACTGCCAGTAGGCACAGCGTCTGTAGTTCCACCCTGTGCTACGGTATCGGGATTCACAACGCCAGGTTCAGAACTTTCGCTGTTGCCATGGTGGCCAGAGAACACCGATGCAACACGTCCCCAGAAAGAAGTGGCTTCAGGTTCTGGTTCATCCATTGCGGCCACGGGCGTATGTGTGGCCTCGAAAGCCTCCGGTGTCATGCCAACCGTATCGCCGACCTCGGCACCAGTAACTTCCTGTCCGGAATCATCGTCAGCCAAAGAGTTGTATGCAATCTGGCCATTTTCGTCGGGTGCGGTTGCATCAGTTTTCTTAGCGGTTGCATCACCATCAACCATGGTCGCGTTACCGGCATCGCCAGTAACGTTTTCAGAGGCACCAGTGCCTTCAGCAGTACCCTTCGGCAACCGTCCAGATGCAATAACCTGGGCAGCTTCTTCGTCTGTCAGGCTGCCCTTCGGGTTTGATACCATGTAAGTATCGGTAGTGTTGCCATCGCTGACCGTAACAGTCAAAGCACCATCAGGCATATCGTCACGGCCCATGGCCATGTCAATACCGGTGACTTTCGCACCTTTAGCAAACTGCTCTGCCAGCTCAGGGTCAGCATTTGCAAGCGTGTCCTGCATAGCAGCCAAAGATTCCTGAGAATTGTAATCAACAGCAGAATCCGGGTTGCGCATTTCTGCGGCACGCTGCTCGTTGGACATCTGGAACCGACCGGAATAGTTTCCTTTGGCAGTATCAAACTGCTTTTGTGCTTCAGCCTGTTTGGCATCTCGGGTAACAGCAGCCGCCTGTTCCTGGTCGTGTTTGCTAAGCGCAGAATCGGTAATACAAGTAAGGTAATCCAGATTCTTGCTTTCCATTGCAGACCTTGCGGCAATTGCAGCTGCACCATCTGCGCCATACTTGTTCAGCTGACCAGCGGGGACGCTGAAAGATGTAGAATTCTTTGTATTTGGGATAACGTCGCCAAGGCTTCTCCCCTTCCCGTCCGTCATGCGGGTAGCTGTCCATTCCTGAGAGCCATTTGCCGCAGTGCGTCCGGTGTTTTCAAGACGGAACTTACCTTTATCCGTAGTAAGGATTGCACTCTGCCCATCCGGACTGATAGCCAGGTCGGAAGTCTTGGTTGCAATCGTGCCAGATTCATCACTCGAATAACGGAATCCGGAAACGCCTGTAATTTTGCCATTCTCATCGCGGTAAGTGACCTTACCATTGACAGCGCCTTTAATGGCGTTATCGGGAGCCAGGTCTTCAACCGTACCCTGAGACACCTTGCCACCATCAAACCCAAGCTCATCCAGAGCGTTTGCCATGGCCTGACGATTCGAATTGGAGTTGAAGGTCTCGCCAGGGTTTTTGTACATGTCGCTACGCTCAGCGTTTGTCCCACGTACAAAGCGGTCGGCCTTTTCTTTGTCACCAAAGCTGACCTTGCCGTATTTGTCCAAATTGCTTGCAGCTCCAGTTGCTGCGCCATTGGCACCTGCAGCTGCTGCCACGCCTGCAGCAATTGGCTTGCTATTACTGCCCGCGCCGCCTACAACATTTCCAATGGCATCAGCAGCTGCACGGCCGTGGCCAGCAACGCTGCCTGCCAAATCAAGAGCATCATGCGCGGCACCCGCAATAATTCGGAAAGCGCCAGCCGCTTCACTCATCGGGTCAAGACCTGTTGTGCTTGTGATGCGGAATCCGGCTTTTGCAAGCATATCGTCCAGCTTTTGTGCGATTTTGAGGTATGCGTATGTGACAAGGCCCCATTTCACGACGCTTTCAACAGATGCGCCGACCAATCCAATGTTCAATGCCGTTCGTGCAATACCAACGACCCAAATGTTCAGAATTAGCAAAACACATTGTGACCAGAACATCTGCATCCAGTTGACTGCCGTATTTTTTGTTCTTTCGTTAGTTGCCGTGGCAAATGCCAGAGGCGAAAGCAAAATAGTGAAGACGCAAATGATGTATCGTTCCGCACATTCAAGTACCAACTTAATCAGGTTCCACCAAATCAAAAACAGAAACACAACGCTGACAACCAGAGAAGCACCTTCGACAATCGAGAAACCTCCCATCCATGCAACTATTGTTCCAGCCGCATCGCCAGATTCAGTCTGGCCAATAATTTTCATGCCAGAGTATTCAAACGAAAACTCCCCCAATCCGCCACCTGTAACGCCTTCACTTAACGCCGTTGTCAGAGGCGAAATGATTTCATCGAACATCAACTGAAGGAAGTGACTGCCTGTAAGAGTAAGAACCATGCCAAAGACAGCGTTCCAAATCAGTTTTGGTACGCTTTCGGTCCTTGCGCCGTCTGCAGTTTCCATCAAATACGAGATGATACGAACGGCAATCAGTGCTCCGGCGATTGTTGTCGAAATTACCATTATGGCTTGTGAAAAATAGCCCCCAATGCCGTTCCCACTCATTGCAAAGCCAGGAATATAATGGGCGACTTCTTCTGTCGTCATCTGCGTAATTTCGAGCAGCGGATTCATAATAAGGTCACAAAACTGCAAGATAATACGTGCGATGACCATGACAACCAGACTGAGGAAGTTACTGACAAGGTCAGAAACCGCAGAAAGCGCAATGCATCCGGTCATTGCAAATGCAAGAATAACAGCGGCCATGGAACGCTTAACGGCTTTCTTTCCTTTTACGGGTTTACATTTTATAAGAGAGTTAATGTTGCTCACCTTCTTTCAATAAAAAAAGACCCGCCCGATTACTCGGACGAGCCTTTTAGCCGCAAAGCGAATATTAGCCGCCAATGAGCTCGCCGTTAATCTGGCCACCGAGTTCATTAGCAACCTTCATCAGGCCGGGCACTGCAACAGCAGCCACGACGATGATGGTAACCACGATAAGACGTTTCTTATAAGTCTGAACGTCTTTCGGGTCACTGGCCAGCAGCATACGCACCAGCAGATACAGGAATACTGCGATGCCGATAGGAACAACGACGTTGGTCAAGCCTTTAGCAATAGAGTTGCTAACCTGGTTGCCTACGTTGAACACTTTGTCAATAGCATTGCTAACATCTGCATAAGCCATAACCGTGCTCATCATGGCCGCAGTGCCCATTGCACAAGCAGTACCTACAGCCATCTGGAGGTTCTGCACCGGGGTGCGTTTCTGCAAGCTGTTTTTCATATTCATTTCGAACTACCTCCTTCCTTCGATTATCATCGTAGTAGAGCCTTCGTGAACTGATTGTTCAACCCTTTAACTCTACAATATCTATTATCTGCACCTCGCAAAGGCGTGCAACAATCATACATTCGTTTATTTGAAGCATTATTCACACAAAACGAAAAAGCGGGAGCTCCTGTCATGAGGAACTCCCGCTATAACTAATTTTATGTTTTGGCTTTTTTTAGTTTCGTGATGATGCGCGGACCGAGCAAGGATTTGCGGGTTTGTTTACGGAAATTCTGAAGCGCATATTTCAATGCTTCCTCATCGCCAATCATCACAAGCTTCTTTTTAGCTCGCGTAATACCGGTATAGTACAAAGGCTTTGTCAACATCACTCCGTATGTCATACTCACCGGAATAATGCAGCAAGGAAATTCGCATCCCTGAGAGCTATGCACGGTAATGGCATACGCAAGCTCAATATCTTTCATATCTTCATTATTATAAACTAAGGTTTCTCCTTTCGAATCAAAATAGATTTCAACGGCAACATCGCTTTCCAGCTGGGCAATTGATTGAATCGTTCCCAAGTCACCGTTAATGACCTGCTCGGTGTTCTTTCGCTGAATGATTCGGTCGCCAACCATAAACAGTTGCTTGCCGATTTCAACACAGAGCTTATCATCCGTTTTAGGGTTCACAATCGCCTGAATTGCAGCGTTGACACGGTTCTTGCAAAGATATCCGCTCGGCGTGCCTTTATCATAATGCGTAGGAGTCAGAACAATCGTCCCTTCCATACCGTATTTGGATACGCCATTCAGATACTCCTCAACGATATGATTCATGATTTCATTCGCTTCTTTTTCCTTATCCTTTTCAGCAACCGGAACAAAGCGAAATTCATCATCAAACATAAGATTCCGGGTATTTCCGGTATAAGCGCGATTCTCACGAATCTTGATGGAAGCATCTGTAATCGTCGAGGTACTCCCCTGCCGATAGTTGACATCAAGGCGAACGGTTTTAATAACGCCGCACTTGATTAAATCACGCAAAACGTCACCACGAGCTACAGGAGCCAACTGGTCCGTATCGCCAAGCAGCACAATTCTGGTGGATGGGCTGCTCAAAACAGCGTCGATTGCATAAGCGAATAGGTGTTCACCGACCATACTCATTTCATCAATGCCAATGAAACCGCAGATGGTGCAGTCTCCTTGCGCTGTGAATCCGCTCGGATTATTTGCCGGAACCAAGCCACAAGCCTTATGAATCGTGGATGAGTTCATACCGGTGCTTTCCGCCATACGCTTGGCGGCCAAACCCGTTGGAGCCATCAATAGAATATGTTCCTCCGGCCATACCATATGGTACACATCCATGATAGCCCGCAGACAAGTGGTCTTGCCTGTACCGGGGCCACCAGTGACGATAGAGATACGGTACTTTAGGTTTCGAACGGCTTCAGCCTGTCGTGGAGAGAGAATGATTGCATTCTCTTTCTGCCATTTGATGAAAGCGTCCTCGATTTCTCGCTCTTTTATCGGCTCAGCACTGGCAAGTTCAACGATTTTAGCTGACATTTTACGCTCTGCCAGGAAATCGTCTTTATCGTAGTAGTATTTGCCCTGCTTGACAATCGCATATACCTTGGCAACATCATCAAGCGATTCTTTTTGACGTTCTGCACTCACCTGTGGAGTGAGCGCGGCCATCCGAGCTAAAATAGCGCTCTCTTCCGCACACATACTTCCTGTCTTTTGGCAGGCGATATGTAATGCTTCGATTGTCGCGCAGGTCATGCGGCGCTCGGAATCTACCGGCTCGCCCATTGCCAGCGCAATCTGGTCCATCACCGCAAAGCCCAAAATCGGGACGGGCTTATAGGGATTGTTTTCCAGAACGTGAATCGTTTCATTTCCGTACGTCTCAACCAATGTGTTGATAGCGGATGGTGAAACGTCTACGCCTTGCAGAAGTTTAAGAACATCTGCGCGGACCAGAGCGGACAAGCAGGCATCGTTGAGTTTGGCAATGACCTTGTCATCGATTCTTGGAATGTCAAACAGCTGTTTGCAGTGATGAGCGCAAACGTCCAATGTGTTCATCCCAAAACGTTCAACAATATGGTTTGCCATCGTCTTTCCTAAACTACTGCAATTCCGCATCAGGAACTTGCAAACCTCGCTTTCGGTTTCAGGCAAAATCTCGGTTGCTTTTTCTGCAACGAAGATTTTCTCGTTTTCCTCTTTAGAATCCGGTGCCCAATGTCCTTCCAGGCGAAATGAAATTTTCTTCAACAGCTCAACGGGAATATGCTGAGATGTGGCTTTGAATTCTGCCGTCATCCCGCCGTATCTGCGCACCTCAGGAGGAAACATATCCTCTTGCCCTTTTACACAAGTTGTAAAAATACAGCAGGCGTAATTTGTGCTCGTTGGTACGGCCTTCAGTACACGCTTTACGTTGCACTTGTTTAGCGTGATAGTAGTGTTATCCAATTTTGCTTACCCCTTTATTTTTCTCGCAGCACCTCCAAACATTTCGGATATGCCACTTTTTCGACTTTTTCGTTTACCGTGATAAGATACGCCTTTACGTCATTACTGTACATATAGTAAGACCATGTATCGTAATCCTCGCTTCCGGGCGTTGCAACATCAACCGGCGTAGATAGCCAACACGCCTGACAATTATGCACAAGCCACAAGAAATATGGGTTGCCACTATCCTCAAGGCTTTTCTTCATTTTCCCTTCGCATTTGTGAAGTTCTCGCTCGAAAGATTCCTGCTCGAATCCGCGTTTTGCCAAGATGGAAACCATCGCACCAAAATAGTCATCACAGTCGCTGCATGTTGGCTTTACAAGTTTTTGCTCATAGAGAGCATCGACAAGCTGTCGGTTTTGCTCTTCGTAACTTGTCTGATTTTTGTTTTGGTTCTTGTTTTTACTCATTGATAAACTCCTTCAAATTATGTGCGCAGGGTACACCGTCTATAGTCGCTTGCGACTTAGGCGGTGA
>OGTB01002090.1_pt1 | contig 11986 bp, 8 predicted proteins | sample 1553611 | NCBI WGS metagenome assembly OGTB01 (sample SAMEA2580032, study PRJEB22360) | human gut metagenome | biome: human gut; feature: human-associated habitat; material: faeces | place: Denmark | collected 2008/2010 | reverse complement strand
CGGTCGAAACAGCCGGTAAGGCAGACGGGAAGTATCATTCAACTCCGGTATGGATTTTCCCGCCGAATCAATATGCGGCAGGTAGTTCACCCGGACCAGAAATGACTATCATATTAGGGAATGGACATAAATATGGCGGCATGCTGCCCCAACAAATAAAATATTGTAAGGTTGACGAAGAAGGGAAAGAAGTCTGGATAGAAGAGAGCCTGAACTTCAAGGCGGGTTATCACCTTACGTTCAATGTGAAGCTTAGTTCTGCAACCGCGGCACGGCCGGTACTTTTCGAAAAAGTCGAGGTGGCTGATTGGAGCAAGGGACTGACCGAGACATCTTCTTTGAGTGAGAGTGGAATTAACAGTTGGGAAGATTATGTATTATTGGTAGAACTGTATAATAAAGGAGAGCACTCGGAAGATAATTATCGGTTGATGAAATACGGAGTTTACAATGAGGACACCGGACGGTGGAAATTCGACTTGTGGCGCAACATAACAATGCCCGCAGGAGAAGTGGAATTGCCGAAGTTCGATACGGACGATTTCGAGATAGAGTTCAACGGTTACACTATTGCAGACAGCCAGGGAAATGTAATAGCCGGAACCAAGGAAAGTATTGTACGAAATAGTAAATCTTAAAAACAAAAGATACGATGAGAACAAATATCGGATATATCGCTTCACGGGTCTTGCCGTTCCTTTTCATTCTGTCTGCCTGCAACAGCGAGGAGGAGTGGAGCATTCCGCAACCTTCCGGCTATTTGCAGATAGAGGGTGAAATTGTGGGTACCGGTATGGCGACTACCAAGGCGAAGACCGAGGATATACTTGACATGTCATTTACGCGTTTCGGGGATAACGACTCGATAGGTTTTTACGCTTTCCATGAGGAAACATGTACCTTGACTGACCGATGGCTCCATCAGCAGAATAATTGTAAAGATGACGATAAGGACTATATAAAGAACGAGAAGTTGGTATATTCCGGCAGTAAATTCATATCTGACAGCATACGGAATGTAGCTCTGAATAAGTTGGGTATGACTTTCGCCTATTTTCCTTATGCCGGTACTGAAAAAAAACCGCAGGATTACCCGCTCAATCCCTCGAAGATAGAACAGCACCATTATATTCATATCTTCAATGAAAAAGGCCAAGTAGTGGATTTTCTTACCGCTACCAAAATGCAGTATACCGATATAAATTATGAATTTCATCATGAGTTCTCGATGTTGCTGCTGTTCTTGGGTGAAGGCTTCGATGCAACCATGCAGGAGAATGAAGTACTGAAGATACATCTTACAAAGCACGTGCTCGGTGCGCATCTTGTCCGGAAATGGAAGGCCGGTTTCCCTTACGAAGTATTTGAAGTATCGGTAGATACGATACCGTTGGGTGATGCCGGGAAGTATTCCTACGGCTCTTCATCTTTCATGGCGTCTAAGAAGGAAGGTTATGTTTTGCCGAATTCAGAAAGAGCGCCACGCACTGTCTACCCGGTAATTCTACCCGCCGGAGTGAAAATAGACTACATCGAGGTGACGGATAAGACGGGTACGCTTCAAAAAGTGAAACCCACGAACGAAGCGTTGCCCAAATTGGAAAAGGGATTTAAGTATCCGCTGACCATCCGGATGGACGGACTGGCTCCCACGGTGTATCCGCATAAAATCATCGACTGGAACGATAAGGGAACAATAACCGTCAAGGAACCTTACGGCATTTATACACGTGAACAATTAAAGACTTGGCTTGACTTATACAATAAGCATGCCGAAGACGATTTTGCGGATACGGGCGATGATTTCGAAACTCTCCAAAAATACGGGAACTATGACGAAAACAGGAATCATTGGACATTCTATTTGCGCGACAACATCGATTGCGAGGGTATTGAGGCAATGGGCGGCGTGCTTATGAATGTGTTGAGGAAAAACGTGACATTGGATGGCGGTAACCATATCCTGAAGAATCTGACATTGGATTTGGGGGCATCGGCATCGGAGACCGGCAAGATCGGTATGATTGGGACAATAGAAGAAGGAGGCTATTTGCAAAACCTTCATTTGGAGTATGTAACGGTGAAAAATACGATACCGGCGGATATCCCCGTCGGCTGTATTGCCGCTGAAATCAGCGGCGGACAGATTATAGGCTGTACCGTGAAGCAAGCGGTCATGAGCTGTAAAGACACCAGTAAAGCTGGAGTGTTGGCAGGGCGGATGAGTGGCGGTACGGTGGACGTATGCAAGTTTCATGGTATGGTGCAGGTTGCCGGAGCATTGGATGATGAGAAGCTAAGGGGAGTTGTAGGTGTCGTGGAAAATGAAAGTAATGTTCATGTTATGGATATAATCAATCGTGTCATCCTCACGGATTGAGGTCTGAAGCAGGAAAAAAGCAGCACTATGGATAAAAGGAATATAGTATTGATGATAAGCGGCATCGTATTGTTGGTATTGTATGGTTGCCGTGACGAGGCGGATTCCCTATACCGGGGCGAAGCCCGGAAGGGAACGCCGGTTTGCTTCACGGCGAAGTGGCCGCAAGACTCTTTCGGAACCACCCGGGCGATAACAGACAAAAAAGAATTTAAGAATGGAGATGTGATGCACGTCTCGGCCGTATTTACACTGAAATCCGGAACGGTGGCGCCCGGCGGGGAACCGGTTGTAAAAAAATACGCAGCCCTTACACTGGAAAACGGAGAGTGGATAAATAAGGTAGACCCGGATGTGAATATAGATATGAATTGGCCTTGGAATGCCGAGAGTGCCGTATTTACTGCCTACTATCTGGAAACGTGGACCGCACCGATAACCAAGACGGACACCGCGCTCGAGCCGGTTGTCTTAGACCGTTATGTTGTGAACGGTGATACCATTAATCCCGACCCCTTGAAGGCTGTGACCGGCAAGGTGGAGTACGGGCATGCCGTGCATCTGGAATTCGAGCATCTCTGCGCCCGTCTCACTGTAACAGGTGTGGGTGAGGACAACGAATATTGGTTCACTTTTAAGACTCCCGCCTCGGGTGAGGGAAAAAAACTGAGCAACGCTTGTACAATGACACGTCTGGGAGGAGATAAGCTGAATGAACTGGAATTCTCTTTTACGGAAAAGAAAGAAGAGGTTGGAGACGGCAAGAAAGAGATGGTGAAAATAGCTTCCCAGGTAGATGTGGACGCCTCAGGAAACCGTTCGGTGACTTTCCATTTATATCCGGGCGATTACAGAACTTTTACGCTCACCCGGCGCAATGATTATCCCTACATCACCATATCGGGCGTAGAGGAATTGATGGTTTTGGAAAAAGGCAACTCCTATACGGTTTCGCTGGAAGCCTTAACCGGAAATATCACGCAAGATGATATGGATGACAGTTGGTGGGAAGAAGAGGAAGGAGAAATCTATGGGAAGTTCGAAACGCAAGAGTTTATGGAAGCGATATCCGGCTGTAAGGACTATAATATAACAATATCGAATGAAGACGGAACTACTAAGACGGTCACTTTGCTGAAGAAAAATGAATCCCGGAATGAAGTGATGCTTATGGAAGATGTGGATTTCGGAGGCGCGTTATTTAATCCGGTGGTATTACCTAATATAGTAACCTTTCATGGCAACGGGCATACCATTTCAGGAGTCGATTACCCTATGTTCAGCAACTTGTCGGGCAGTGTGAAAGAACTCAATTTGAAAGATGTGGAGATGGAGCACAAAGGAGAGGGGAAACCGTCTTCTGACCCGAACCATGATACGGCATGGGGAGTGCTTGCCCATATATGCGACGGAGGAAGAATCAGTAATGTCAGTTTAAGAAATGCAAGCCTGGATATCATGCTTCATAATAAAGCGCCTGACGGGACGGGACAGGATAAGGTTTATAACGTCGGTGCTTTGGTAGGTTGGGTGAAATCGGGGACATTGTCGGACATTACGTTGGTAGATGCCGTATCCGTTACTGTGGAGGCTGAAGAGACCGAGGCCGCTTATATTTCTTGTGTCGGCGGAGTGGTGGGGCAATGTAGCGGAACGATGAAAAATATCATCAACATCGGTGATGGTGGCGATCCTCTCATACGTGTAACCAACAACAGTAAAGGATATTCCGCTCAGTATACCGGCGGAGTGGTGGGACTTCTTACCAATGGCAGTCTGGAGGAGTGCGGGGTACGTACGGAAATTCATGCTGAAAATGCCGCGGGCACGCGCAATTATACCGGTGGAATTGCCGGAACCGTGAGGGCGGATGAGGGAATACAGACCGTTTACAAGGCGGTTGTCGCAGGAAGTATAACAGGTGGAAACGCTATCGAGTATTCGGATGCCGTACCTCATTCTTCTACCGGTGGAATTGTAGGGCATATCAAGAATGCCTCGATTATGCAAAGTCGTACTTTCAGTAAGGTCGGTATGCCTGAATTAGGCGGAGTGAGCGCCAAAGCCCAATTTACCATAGGCGGAGTGATAGGTTCTATCGATTCCGCCAGGGAGATTAGCGATAATGAGGGATTAAGCGAATTTGACGCCGCAGCGTTCCCTGCCGGCTTTTACGCGGGGAGGTTTGTAGGTGGCGGCGCCAAAGAGGCGGAGCTGACAGCAGCGGGCAATAGCGCCGGGGGAGAAGGTCCGTTTGTCGGTTATCCGTATCAGTAAAAGAAAAAGTGTATGGAAAATATGAATAAGGCAATCGGATATATAATCGGGCTGTTTGTACTTTTTTTGGCAGGGTGCGACGGCGAAACGGACAATACCGGCTTTTCGGGACGGATGTCCGAAGTGCTTTTCTCCGGAGCGGAAGATGTTTTTGTGGAAACACGTGCACCTCTTATCGGCTCCGATGGAAAGGGGGCGAAATTCGGTACTTTCTACGTCTTGCAGACAACGGTCGATAAACCGGAGCAGTGTTTCTGGGGACATTATACACACAAACAGGATGAAGCGGGTGTATTGACGGTTGCGGATGCGGCCAGCGATAAGTACAAGCTGTTTTGGGCTGATTTTAATACAAAGTATCATTTTCGTGCCATATCTGTTCCCGAAGGAGATGATGGCAAGCCCCTCAAAGGAGTGGCTTTTTCTCACGAAGATAATAGCGTGTCTGCAAAAGGTGTGGTGACGTACGGGGATTATACCACGGGATTGGAATATTTTGTGGGAGCAACGATAGATTCGCGGAATCTGTCCGGAGGACAGTCTGTGCCGTTGATTTTCCAAAGACAGGTATGTAAGGTGATATTCAACTCATTTACCCATTTCAAAAAGAATGGAGAAAAAGGTAATTCCGTGTATGAGTGTAAAATTATCTTTCCTAACCTTCCTTCCCGGGCTACATTCGATATGGAACATTTTCATATGTTTGAGCGGGATGTTCAGGTAGGTATCGGTGCGAATTATAGTTATGTTACATTGACGCCCGATGAGACGGAGAAGAAAGGAGTGACACTGGATTGGAAAACGGCAAATAAAGACACTCCCGATTATGGCTCCAATTGGAATGCTCTCTATCTGCATCCATTCAAGTTTTGGGATAATGCCGATAGTAACAGACCGGAAGACCAGTCCGGCTTTTTTATCGTGAAGTTTGACGGGAAGTCTTATACGGGAAATATCTATGGTATTGAAAAAGAGTCTCAGAAAATAACAACCTTGTTTCAAAGAAATTCTTGTGTTCTGAATGTGGAATTGAGAGATGGGGCGGCGTCCGGTGGCGGTAGCGCATCGGTCATAGATGACTGGGGTGTTAAAACCGAACAAGACACACCGCATTATCCCGGCTCCGGTATATTCACCCAAGAGGACGCTGTCAAATTATTGACGGCTTTGCAGTCGGACAATCCGGACGAAATCCCGGCTGTATTTTATCAAGAAGAAGAAAGAGGGGGTGAGAAAGTGAAAGTCATCCGCCTTTTCAAGAATATAGACTGGAGCGGAGTGACCGGTGAACTGACGATACCCGAAGGATTTATCTTAAACGGGCAGGGATTTAACATCCTGTTGGGGAATGGCTCGCTACAAGGAGACGTGGAAGGCGAGCTATATATAAACGGGGAACCGTACGAAAAAAAACGGCCTTATTGAAATGCATAAATACGAATCTGCTGCAACTAAGGATTATTTATGTATTTTTGCAACGGAAATTCACCGTAACAATGATTATTACCGAACTGCAACAATTATACGCCGCCCATCCCAATGTAGAAGGCATGTGCAGGCTGCTAAAGGACAATTCCGTCCGTCACCTCTACTGCAGCGGCCTGTGCGCTTCTGCCGCTTCGCTGTTTTCGTCCGTGCTGGTACAGCGGGCTGAATGTCCGTTTGTCTTTATTCTCGGCGATTTGGAAGAAGCCGGGTATTTCTATCACGACCTGACACAGATTTTGGGAGCCGAACGGGTGTTGTTCTTCCCCTCTTCCTTCCGCCGTGCCATAAAGTACGGACAGAAAGATGCCGCCAACGAGATTCTCCGCACGGAAGTGCTGAGCCGCCTGCAGAAAGGCGAGGAAGGGCTTTGCGTGGTTACCTGCCCGGATGCGCTGGCGGAAAAAGTCGTTTCCCGTAAGGAACTGGGAGATAAAACCTTGAAACTCCATACGGGCGAAAAGGTGGATATGGACTTCGTGACGGAAGTGCTGCGCAGCTACGGCTTCGAGTACGTGGATTATGTGTACGAGCCGGGGCAATATGCCGTGCGCGGCAGTATCATCGATGTCTTTTCCTTTTCTTCCGAATGTCCTTTCCGTATCGATTTCTTCGGAGATGAGGTGGAGAGCATCCGTACGTTTGAGGTGGAGAGCCAGCTTTCCAAAGAGAAGAAAGAGGATATCGTCATTGTCCCCGATTTGAGCCGTAGCCTGGAGCAGGGCGGCAATGGCGGCATGGTATCTTTCCTGGATTTTCTCCGGCCGGACACCTTGCTGGCGATGCGTGATTTCCTCTGGCTGCGCGAGCGTATTCAGGCCGTTCACGACGAATCGCTGACCGCCGCGGCCATTGCCGCCCGCGAAGCCGAGGAAAACGGTGCGATATCTCTGGAAGGGAAGTTGATTGACGGGGGAGAGTTTACCTTGCGCGCCCTCGATTTCCGCCGCATGGAATTCGGAACGAAGCCTACCGGAACACCGGACGCGACAATATCATTCAGTACCGCAGCGCAGCCTATCTTCCATAAGAATTTCGACCTGGTGGCGGAAAGCTTCCAGGACTACCTGGCGCACAACTATACCCTCTATATATGCAGTGACAGCCTGAAACAAACCGACCGTATCCGCGCTATCTTTGAAGACCGGGGAGATAACATCTCCTTTACCCCCGTTGAGCGTACTTTGCACGAGGGCTTTGCCGACGATACTCTGCGTCTCTGTATCTTTACCGACCACCAGTTGTTCGACCGTTTTCACAAATACAACCTGAAAAGCGATAAAGCCCGCAGCGGCAAGGTGGCTTTGAGCCTGAAAGAGTTGAATCAGTTTACTCCCGGAGATTACGTGGTGCATACCGACCACGGCGTGGGACGTTTTACGGGATTGGTGCGTATTCCCAACGGAGATACGACGCAGGAAGTGATGCGTCTGGTCTATCAGAATGACGATGTGGTCTTTGTCTCCATCCATTCTTTGCATAAGGTTTCCAAGTACAAAGGCAAAGAAGGCGAAGCTCCCCGCCTCAACAAGCTGGGTACCGGCGCATGGGAGAAACTGAAAGACCGTACCAAGACCAAGATTAAGGATATAGCCCGCGACCTGATAAAGCTCTATTCGCAACGGCGCGAGGAGAAAGGTTTTCAATACAGCCCCGACAGTTTCCTGCAACGGGAGCTGGAAGCGTCTTTCATTTACGAGGATACCCCCGACCAAAGCAAGGCGACCGCCGACGTAAAGGCGGATATGGAAAGCGCCCGCCCCATGGACCGGCTGGTATGCGGCGACGTAGGCTTCGGCAAGACCGAGGTTGCCGTGCGTGCCGCTTTCAAGGCGGTGGCGGACAACAAGCAGGTGGCCGTCCTCGTTCCCACCACCGTTCTTGCCTATCAGCATTTCCAGACTTTCAAGGAGCGCCTGAAAGGCCTGCCCTGCCGTGTGGAATATCTGAGCCGCGCCCGGACGGCGGCACAGGCCAAGGCCGTTGTCAAGGGTCTTGCGGACGGTGAGGTGAATATCCTTATCGGTACCCACCGCATTCTGGGTAAAGACGTTAAGTTCAAAGACCTCGGCTTGCTGATTATCGACGAAGAACAGAAATTCGGTGTCTCCGTCAAGGAGAAGCTCCGCCAACTGAAAGTGAACGTGGATACCCTGACCATGACCGCCACGCCCATTCCCCGTACCTTGCAGTTCTCCCTGATGGGCGCGCGCGACTTGAGCGTCATCCAGACACCGCCGCCCAACCGTTATCCCATTCAGACGGAAGTGCATACTTTCAGCGACGATATCATCACCGATGCCATCAATTTCGAAATGAGCCGCAACGGGCAGGTGTTCTTTGTAAACAACCGCATCTCCAATCTCTCCGAACTGAAAGCGATGATAGAGCGCAACATTCCCGATTGCCGTGTCTGCATCGGTCACGGGCAAATGGAACCCGCCGAACTGGAAAAGATTATTCTCGACTTTGTCAACTATGATTATGACGTATTGCTCGCCACTACCATCATTGAGAGCGGTATCGACATACCGAACGCCAATACCATCATCATCAACCAGGCGCAGAATTTCGGCTTGAGCGACCTGCACCAGATGCGCGGCCGTGTGGGGCGCAGCAATAAAAAGGCTTTCTGCTATTTGCTGGCTCCCCCCTTGTCCTCGCTTACGCCGGAAGCCAAACGCCGCTTGCAGGCCATCGAGAACTTCTCCGACTTAGGCAGCGGCATCCACATCGCCATGCAGGACCTCGACATTCGCGGCGCGGGTAATATGCTCGGCGCAGAGCAAAGCGGCTTCATTGCCGACCTGGGTTACGAAACCTATCAGAAGATATTGTCCGAAGCTGTGCACGAGCTGAAGACCGACGAGTTTGCCGACCTCTATGCCGATGAGCTGAAAGGCGACGGTACTATCAGCGGTGAGCAATTTGTAGACGAATGCCAGGTGGAGAGCGACCTTGAGCTGTTGCTGCCCGCCACCTACGTCACCGGCAGCAGCGAGCGTATGTTGCTCTATCGCGAACTGGACGGTCTGACGCTGGACAAGGACGTGGATGCTTTCCGCGCCCGTCTCGAAGACCGTTTCGGACCTATCCCCCCCGAGACGGAAGAATTGCTCCGTATCGTTCCCCTGCGCCGTCTTGCGGCACGTCTGGGAACGGAAAAGGTGTTCCTCAAAGGCGGCCGCATGACGCTGTTCTTTGTTTCCAATCCGGACAGTCCTTACTATCAGAGTCAGGCTTTCGGCAAAGTCATTGCCTACATGATGAAATATACCCGTCGTTGCGACCTGCGGGAGCAGAATAACAAGCGGAGTATGGTGGTGAAAGACGTCACTACCGTGGAAGAGGCTGTGGCGGCGTTACAGGAGATTGTGGCGATGCAGGTGGAAGAATAGGTCAGTCTGTTGTTGCTTTGATATATATCTTGTGTGACCCTCTGCCCGTATGGCCGATTCCGCTTTCGGGCATTTCGCTCCACTGTTTCAGCTCTTGTGCGGCGGCGTTGCGCAGTAGTCCTGTCAGTTCGCAGTAGTCACCTACTTTCAGCAACGGATGCGACTCTAAATAGTCTTGCGCCAGTTTCAGCCGTTGTCCGGCGGTGTAGCGTGAGGAGGAGTGCCGGAACTTCCATTTAGAGCGGTCCAGTATGCAACTTCGTCCTGTTTCGTAGATGAAATCCTTGTCTGCGCGGAAGTTGATGTTGTCTACACAGATACTGCTTACGTTACGTTTTTGTCCGCCCTGTTCGGCGCTTTCCCGTTCAAAACCTTCGCGCAACCCTAACGAGGGAGTGAATACACCCAGTCCGTCCACTTTCACCGAGTGTCCTTCGCCCATTTCACGGGCTATGGCCTGGGTGAGTGATTTTACCAGTCCGATGATGTCGCCGGGAGTAAAGGTACTGGCGTAGTTGATGCGTTGGGCAAGGTAGTCCAAATCTACCTGTCCCCAAATCTTGATACGGGGGAAGAGTATTTTTTCACCGTCTTCGTTGGGAAGATTAGAGGTCTGCATTTGATATTCTGCCATGATGTTTTTTGTTGTTTACGGGTTGATAATTCGGTGATGGATGTCCGTCCTGCATGGGGCTAAGGAAGAAGTGGCATGGGGTAGGGACGAAAGTAGGCGGACTTGCTTACCGGGGAAACTTAACCTATGCTTTAAACTGTATCTTCAGTTTAAAGATATGTATCTTTAGGCTGGAGATGGCGGTCTTTAACCTAAAGATGTTCATCTTGAGCGTAAAGATACGGCTTATTTCCTATATGAGCAAGCCTTTCTCCTAAGAAGTGAGTGTTTGAAAATGGGAGTGTGGATGTTTCTTTATGGATAGCTGACGGTTAGCTGTTGGATAGCGGTCTTTGAGAAAATTGGAAGGAAAAACTTTTTTTTATTGAAGTATCTTCTCTATCTTTGTGTCAGTATGGATGATGAAACATAAAAGGCTGTGAAGAAGTATAAACAACAAGAAAATAAACCCTTGCAAGTATGTGAGCCCGTAGCGGCTTATCAGAAACAAGATACTAATGTTTACCAAATTCCGGAACATGAGTTGGCATCTGTCATGCGGGCAAAAGAGCAATATGCTCGCGGAGAATATATCACGCATGAAGAACTGGAAAAGCTGGTAGAAGAATGGCTGGGCTGAAAATTATTTGGTCTGAGGAAGCGGTGCAATGTTTTCATCAAATATCTTCGTTTTATTGTTCCCAAGCGGGAAATTCGGCTTATGTGCGTAAATTACTTCAAATGATAACAGGCACATTACGGTTGGTATCTTCTTATCCTTATATGTATAGGGCGGCATCAGCTCCTGATACCCGTGTTTTTGTATGCGAATATTTTAGAATTTATTATAGTGTTCATTCAGATTATATTTTAGTGGAGTCAATTTTTGACACAAGACAAGACCCGATAAAAGATTTGTATCAATAGTGTTCATTGCTTGGATAAGTGAAATCTTATAAACTTTTCTGATAGTTTTCAATAATTTTCATGGCTTCTTCTCTTATTTTGTTCCAACCAACGCTGTTTGAATACTTTCAGACAATAGGCTGATAGCAAGGTAGTATAAGAATCTTTATTGAAAGGGTGATAGGTAAGTTTGGCTTTTACAGATGTTTCCATGGCATTAAGTAATTCGGACAGATGGAAATAGCCGGTAGCGGGTTCTTCCAACAGTATTCGACTTTGCATCTTTTTATATGTCTGTAAGATGGAAGATACAGATAGTGTTTTTAGTAGCCAACTCCTTACGCTTAATAAGATATGGCAATTATTAGCTTCTTCTCTATTTCCCGTACAGCTTGTCAATCAAGTCCTTCCGTCCTATCCGCCGCAGTTCATTGATGATATTTCTCCGTTCTTCGGGTTTGTACCAGAAGAAGAACTGACGCTGCGCCAGTTTCTCGCGTTGTGTCTTGGCGCTGAACACGGGTTCCAGGGTATAGGGGTGGAAACCTGTGTACCACGCTTCGGTGGCGACGGTCATGGGGGTGGGAGTAAAGTCCTGTACCTGCTCCAGATGAAAGTCCAGACGCTTGGTGATGACGGCAAGTTCCGCCATGTCCTCTTCCTTGCAGCCGGGGTGGCTGGAGATGAAGTAGGGGATAAGCTGCTGCCGCAGGCCTTCTTCACGATTGATTCGGTCGAATATCTTTTTGAACTCTCCGAACTGGCTGAACGGCGGTTTGCGCATGATGTCGAGCACGCGTTCCGAGGTGTGTTCCGGCGCGACTTTAAGGCGGCCGCTTACATGACGGGCTATGAGTTCGCGGGTATATTCCTGCGTGCTTTTGTTGGTTTTGGGGTCTTTGCTTTGGTGCAGCAGCAAGTCGTAGC
>OGTB01002084.1_pt1 | contig 12007 bp, 9 predicted proteins | sample 1553611 | NCBI WGS metagenome assembly OGTB01 (sample SAMEA2580032, study PRJEB22360) | human gut metagenome | biome: human gut; feature: human-associated habitat; material: faeces | place: Denmark | collected 2008/2010 | reverse complement strand
GGCAATCGTCACATCATACTTATCGCGCAATTTCTCTACATACATCTCTAAATTGTGCGACGGTACACCGCACATCTCCACACGGCCAGCACCGGGGATACTGCGGGAGGTCAGGTTCATATCCAGCAACCCCGCCGCCTGTTTTGCGTCCTCACCGTACAACTCAAAGAAATCGCCTACCTGAAACAGCACGACGTTGTCCGGGTGTGCTTCCTTTACGGCATTGTAGTCATTCCATGCTGCGCTTCGCTCTGCGGTCTGCCGCTGAAGCTGCTCGTACTGTGTCTTTTCCTCCGGGGTCAGGAAACGGTCTTTGCGAATCAGCTCGGAGATACGCTTGGCGACGTTCGCCCAGTTCAGCTGGATTTCCGGGCAGTCCTGCTTTTTCAGCACGACGCCCTTGCCGCTGTGATCCTCACCGCTGTGGGACGCGCCGGATACCGCGTGGGAATGCCCCCCAATGCCGTATTCATCTTTCAGGAAATCCGCCTGCTCTTTGGGGCTGTGCTTTTCTTTGAAATAGGCGTAGATGCGCCCCTTGCTCCCTTCAATATTGCTGCCGCGGGTCAGGGTCGCGGCGATCTCGTCCTCGGTAATAAACCGCTGCACGGCGGGGATTTCTGCCATTTCGGTGCGGTACTCCCTGCGGGGCAGGGACAGCTCCCGTAAGCCCTGCTCGATTTTGCCCGGCTTGTGGTAGTGAAAGCGCAGCAGGCTCCTGTCCTCCCGGCAGTCGGAACGGAATTGTGCAAAATCATCCATGAGGACTTCGCGGAACGCAGGGTCTGTCAGCCGCTCGGCAAGCCGCGCCGTTTCCTCCGGGAAACCGCCGCCCCGCATATCCGACAGGCAGGAGAGGTAGCCCTGCGCCCGCGCCTTTTCGCTTAAATCCTGTCGTAGATACCAGATAGACTGCGCCAACTCCGTGCGCTCATGCCCCGGCGCTTCCGCAAGCTCTACGTTGGTTGCGTATTCGCCCTGCTCCAAAAGCTGTCCGATGCGCTCCGCCGCCTCCTGCCAGCTTACGACCTTTGCGGAGGTCAGGTATCTTGCCGCGTCCCCATTGGCGATGTGGATGCCGTCCTCGGCGTACCAGGCGGAATATCTGCCGTTTTTGGTGCCGACGCCGTTGCCGCCGTGGAAGCTGCTTTGAAGAAACGCCGCGATTTCTTCCACGCTCTTGCCCTTGGAGAACTCCGTGGCGATCTTCATGCGGGCATAGTCGGCGTTGCCCTCCATACGCAGAATATGGTCGATATCCGCCTGCGGGATAGACATGGAAAAAGCGGAGGGCGTGTAGCTCTCCGCTTCTGCGATATATGCGATTTGCTCTTCCTCCGTGGGGAACAGGCTCAGTTGGTATGCCTGCGGTATCGGAGGCTGCGCCGGTTCCGCTTCCGGCGCGTCATTGGTCAGTTGTACACCAGCTCGCTGAGGATGATCTCCTCGGCCTGCGCTTTCAGGCTGTTCATCAGCCCCACCCATTTCATCTGATCGCGGGCTTTCAGCTCCTCCGTCACGCCCTCGGTCCGGGCCATCTCCGTCACCAGCTGCTCCATGCGTTGCTTTGCCGTCCGGTCGATCTCCGCCAGATGCTCGTTCAGCTTGCCCGATGTCAGCAGGTTCGTGAACAGCACCTTCCGGTGCTCCTTCAGATACCTCCGGCGTAGCAGGCCGTATTTCCCAAGGGCTGTTTCCGGCTCCTGCGGCGGTAGCCGTCCTTCATCGTGTATGTCAGTTCCATGGTTTTCGCTCCTTTCGGTCTGTGTTTCTGTTTGCTTGTCTATAGGATACTCATTTCCCGGTGCCTGCGCAATTGTGCGAATTTGCTTTTGACGGCTTCGGACGGTCAATGCGATGGCGCTCAAACCGCTTTCGGCAATATCCCGTGTGGCCACGCCCAGGGCATTCAGCGTTTCCGGGGTATTGAAATTGAACACCTCAGAGAAATCCTCCGGATCAAAATATTCATCCGGTTCCAGCCCGCAGCGGCACATCATCATATACGCCGTGCTGTTTTCCAGCAGACGGCGATAGAGAACCGACAAATTCAGCTCGTCCAGTTCTTCCAGAAGGCTGTTGTCCCGGCAATTCTGCAGATCATCAAGATAGTCCGTCATATTGTCCGCCGCAGCGTTTTCCATGGCGGATACTATGGCTTCCTCCAATGTGCCTTTATCGTCCAGCGCGCCGAATCGGTTTTCCAACGCTTCGATCACATCCGGCTCCTGCTCGGCAGGCACCTGCCAGAGCGGCACGGGGCGGGACAAACGGCTTTCGTGGGTGTCGGATATATCAAAATAATACTTGAGGCGCGTGCGTCCCGGATAGTCCCGATCAAATACGGCAATGCCGGTAGCGCCCTTATTGACCCATCGGCCGAATTGACGGTTCCAGCGCTCTATCTCCAACACAGCCGTTGCGTCCGGGCGCTGTGCGTGTACCAGCGCCTGCTCCTCAAAGGGCAGCTTATAATTCCGGCAGGCAGAGCGCAGAAATGCCGTCCACCGGTCTGCGCGGGCCAGTGCGGCGATCTCCTGCCGGTAAACCTCCGTGATCTCCCGAAATCTGCGTGCCATGGGCAGCACCTCCTATCTTTCTTTTGGTTTTTCCCTGTCCTTTTTCAGCAGGTATTTATCCATATATTCCCTGGCCGAACACAGATCGCCGGTGTAGTTCCAGTCGTTTTCCGGGTCGATATGGCGGTAGGCGTTGTTATTGTACCGGTTCGGCTCCAGCTTGATGGGTGTCGCAGACAGCAGCGTTCCCCAGTGGTTAACCATGATCCAGCGGCCGATCTCCACGGGAAGGCCGCACTGGTCATCATCGTTTCGCACCTCATAGAGGTACAGCCCCTTTGGTACGGTGCTGCGGTCTACCCGCAGGCCGGTAAAGAGCATGGGGTGGCCCAACACTTCCACCAATTCAAAGCGTTCTTTTCTTGCGTCAACGGTCATAGCGTTCTCCTCCTTTTAACGTTCCCGCACCGCTTCCCGGACGGGCGGAAACCGCCAGCCGTAGACCCGCCCGATCTCGTCGCCCAGGCGCTTTGTCACACGGGTCACATCGGCGCGGGTGGCGGTGCCGCTGTACAGCTTTTCTTTCAGCCGGTCGATCTGTGCTTCGCTCACATTCTCCTTGTAGGCACGGTAGAGATAATGGTTCGTGCCGTCGTGATGTACGGCATCGCAGCGCAGATCGCCCAGCCGGTCTACATACCATGTGGAATAGTCCATCTCGGAATACAGGCAATCGCGGATATTGCCGCTTTTGATCTCGGCATAACCGGGATACCGCCCATCCCATCGGCCGATGTCTGCGATCAGCAGAATGGGGCGGGAGAGCTGAATGTTCAGATTGCACCGCTCGTCATCAAGATAGTCGTTGTTCTGCTCGACCATCAATTCCATCCGTTCCTGCTTGGAAAGCTCGGGGTACTGTTCCTCCAGATCGTCCCTCCAATCCTCGTAGTCCGGATCGCTGCTCCAGATAATATGTTTCTGCTCGGTCATCGTGCGTCACCTCGGTCTTTCTCCCGGCGCTTTAACGGCTGTCCCTGTGCATCGTAGTTGGCGGGATCGGCAATGGGCTTGTCAAAGCCGAACATGGAGCCGCCCTTCATGGCCTCCTCCTGGGCGCGGGTCACGCCCAGCTTGCGGTTATATTCCTCCACAAGCGCACGGGCTTCTTCCTTTGAGGTGTGGGGAATGTCCGTCTTGTAATAGCCGGTTTCGCCCCGTTTCAAAATCACCACATTTCCGGTGTCCAGCAGGAGAGAGTAGCACTGCTTTGGCAGGGAGAAGCGCAGCGGCACATAAGTGTTGCCGTTGCGCGCCATCCATTCGGCAAACTGCGCCATGTGATACAGGTTATCGACCCCGTAGCCGATCTCGGCGCGGTTCTCGTCAATGTAGCGGCAGGTGTGGTCACTATGGCTGCCATCCGGGCGGGTCACACGGATACTGTCCCCATCGGGAATGCGGAACCGTTCCTTGCCGCTTGTATCAAGAAAGCAAATGCCGCGGGCCGCCTTTTCTATGTGCTGCTCCAGCATCTCCCGGCGATAGCAGTAGATATACAGGTTATAATCGCCCTGCATGGGATTCAGCCGCAGCAGATAGGCATATTCCGGCGTATCCACCCGGAATCCGTACTGCGGAATAAAATCCTCGGCAAACACACTTTCTTTGTGTTCATAGCAGTATCGGGAAAGGCTGCTGCGGTTTTTGAAAATGCCGTCATAGCGCTCGTCAAAACGCAGGGCATTGATAAAATCATCAAACTCATCCTTGAACGCCTGCGTTTTCAGTTCTCCACAATGATCCTCCCATGAGGTGAAAAAACCTTTCCCGCTTCTGTCCATATCGCCCCGCAGATGGCCGATGCAGCCGGTCAGCTTGTCGAGCTGCGGACTGCCGGTATAGCAGTAGTTGCGTTCTGCCGGGATTATAATTCTGATTACATAGTCCATTACCGCTCACGCTCCTTTGTCGCTTTTGCCTCCCGTACAGAGAGCCGTGCCTGCCGTGCCTGCCAATAGGCCGGGTTCCAGCGCTGCAGGCTCCGGTCAATGCAGGCTTCATATTCGCCGGGGCGGAAGTAGTTATCCGTCCGGGGTGCAATGATACCGCTGTCCATCAGTTCCCGCAGGGCCACCGACGCATCGCAGTCCTCCTCAAAATTCAGATACCCGCCTGCCTGAAAGCCGACCTGCTGTGCTTCCAGGGACAGCAACTGCCGAGCTGCGTCGATTTGGGCCATGATCCCTCCGTGGCCTGCCGTGGATACGCTATACACACCGGGACACAAAGTGTCGCAGCGCACAACAAGGCCCCAAGGGGAATCACTCGGTTCTCGATACATCATCGCTCACGCTCCTTCTGCAAGGATGAAATAGAAAGCTGCTGCGCTTCTGCCGCAAATCGCTGCTCCAATCGTTCCACGCTCCAATCCTTCTTGAATTGCCCCAGCGGGCCGGGACCGAACTGTGCCAACGCACGTTTGTCCATTTCCCGCAGCCGCTCCCATAACTCCGGGTGATACTGCCGGAGCTTTCGCAGCTCCCCAATGCCCTGCAACGGGCAGCACCAGCAGGAGCAGCGGTGGTAAATCTGATACAGCCCACCGAAGTCATAACCCCGGTCATAGCAGATTTGCAGGGCTTCCTTCTCCGTGATTCCCCAATCCACCAGCGGATAGTGCTCGCTTTTGATGCGCTTCGGCTCATCTGCGGCGATACCCACATAACTCACGGCCCGGTATTGTCCTTTCAGCCGGTTGATCTCCTTATGGATGAGATGTGTTTTCAGCTGCCCCGTACACCAGCGCACACGGGGACCGGGCCAGCCGTTTCCGTATAGAGAAACACCCAGCCGCTGCCGGTTTTCAATGCTGGCCGGTCGCTGCTTCTTTTCCTCAAACATCAGCCACTCAAAGCCTTTGGGATGGCGCAGCCACGTCAGATGCAGGCCTCGCTCTGCAAACAGATAGTCGTTCAACTTTTGCAGATGCTCATACATTTCCGGGAATTCCATGCCTGTATCTGCCGTCAGGACCGCTTGGATCGGCAGTCCCCGCTCAATCATGAGCAGCAGCATAGCGGTGCTGTCCTTACCGCCGGACAGGGATACCGCATGGAACAGCTCCTTTTCTTCCGTTTGATTGCTCATACCCATTCCGTCTCCTTTCACCTCGGTATGTAAAAAGGGACGGCCAATCCGGCCGCCCCCTTGGGATTCGTTCTTTGAAAATGCAGGAGTGCAAACACAAGACCGACACTGCGACGATTTGTTCCACTCCATGAAACTGCCCCCACACTGAATGTTCAGCATGGGGGCGGCGCTTTTATTCTGTAATGTACATTTGACTATAAATATCCAGAATAGAGTCTTTCGAGCGGCGAATACCTATATCCGTTAAACGAATGTCCTCCTGCCGCATTTGTGCTATAAACCGAGTAATATCCTCCATTATAGACTGCGGGACAGGTATTCTCTGATTTTCCCGTACAAGTTGGAACAGGCGAAACACATCCAGACGGTGTTTCTTGATGTCACGTGCGTTTACATGGATCCCTTCTGCTTTCTTGCTTTTCAAATCCAGCCAAGCTCTCATTTTCAGCGGAATAATATGTTCAGCATCTAATATGGAGATACCATCTGTAACTGTTCGTCCATCCAGAAGAAAGTGGTAATAATCATCATTGAGCAAAATCGCTGACAAGCTGGAAACTTCATCATCAATATGCAGCGGCATCAAGTGTGTATCTGGCTGCAAGACCACATTGCTTTGTGGCCTTGAAAATAATTCAATCATCTTGGGGTAAGCAGGGTTCGTTGGGTCCACAAAACGATAGAACTCCGGTTGACCGTTACTGCGTTGCCTGGCCTGATAGCCACCAGCTTCAATAAAAGCCCAAAAGGCTTTTGCAAAATCTGTCGTTAAAGCCTCGACGATCAGCACCATGTCGATGTCAACGGTTTGCCTGAAATCAAGTCCTGCATCGTTCATCAGAAGATCACAGGCAAAGCCTCCAATTACAGTATATTGCTCCTTAAAATGATTGAAGTGCTCTCGGAATATATCTATGCCATTTACCATTTCGTTCTCCTTTATTCTTCCTCTTTGATTGGTAGTCCGTGCTTTTGCCGAATTTCATCCAAGCACGTCTGAACTCGTTCGTTTGGGTCGTTGTCCATGCTGAGCAGCAATGAAATGTCATCTACACAGCCGTCTCTCTCCAAAATGGTCGGGTCATAGGACCACACTTCAATAACAGCACCGCCAAAGTCTTCAAAATACTGTTTTGTGCAGATATCTTCTGCTGGGATTTTTGCCGCCTCCTTTTTGAAAATCGCAATAGCACCATCCTGATCGTTTACCCCAATCATGGATTGCCGTGCCAGCGCCCGTATTCCACTTGCAATTGGATGCTCGATTTGGGCGGTTCCTTTTACGTAAAGAATTCGATCAACAGGCGTTTTCAGTCGCCCGTATGCTTTTTCCAAAAGTTCTGATTTGGTGTATGCCGTTGTGATCCATTTATTCGTGCCTTCTGCTGTTTGCGAGATCAGACCCGAAGCAGAGAGGTCATTGATTGCCCTTGTACAGGTCGCCTTTGAGAGCGAAAGTGCCTTTGCAATCTGTGTCAGATTTACGGACCCAGTATTCTCTGCATAGTATAAATATAGAAATACAAGCTGTGTACCGGGTGCCATTTTTGCCATAATGGCAGCGTCCGCCTTGAATTGCTCATGAAAAGCGCACCCCCAAAACGGAAGGTACACCTGCTGCGAAAGAGACAAAAACGGGATGTGTTCTTCCAGCATACTCCGTCGTTGTAACGCAGACAGGTTGTCTAAGCACAGTGCACAGGGAAGAGAACAAAGTTCCTGAAACTTCTTCAACTGCTTTTTTAATGTAGGCAATCGCCAAGAAGAGCCATTTGGCTTCAAAAGAACACACGCATGGTCTCCCCAACTTAACAATTGGGGGGTATATCCGTCCTTGATATAGTAGGGCGTGTCATCCGTGTAGTCGAATCCCTTCACTGTAATATCGGGGCCGAATACTAATTTAAGGAAAGATAGCATATCAGAAAGACTCCTTCGCTTTCGCCTTTTGTTTCACTTTTTCTTAATTGTACCGTTAAAACTGAAACTTGTCAAGTGAATACGAAACAATTGAGTAGATGGCACACAAACAGTATAGCCATTTATTCACAAATACCATCCTGTTATTGTTGGTTCATGCCGAAAAACTTTTCTTTCCCATAGAAAAAAGGGGCGGCCGATCTGGCCGCCCCTTGGCGCTTATTTTTTACGCTTGCGCATCAGCAGTATAGCCGCAGCGCCGATGCCGGAAATGCCCAGCAGACCCAGCCACAGTGCCATGTGGCTGTTGTCTCCGGTCTGCGGCACCTCCGGCGTGGGCTTCTTTTCGTTGTGCATCTCCACCTCCGTCACGGCTCCCTCGAAAACAGACGCCGTCTTGTCAGCCGGGAGGAGATACCCGTCCGAACTGCCGTCCCGCACCTCGGATACGGTGTAGTCCCCGATACGCAGGCCCTCGATGAGAATGACACCTTCCGCATCGGTCTGGAACACCCGGTCATAGCCGTTGGCCCCGGTAACACGGAAGGAAAAGCCCTCCAGCTTCCCATCCGAGGAGGTCTTGACGATCCGGAGCGAACCCACCTGCGCCGCATTGAGAAAGCCCTTTCCGGCTTCGTTTTCCACGGTCACAGTTTCGCCGTCCGTGGTGATGGAAAAATAGTAGGCGTTCTCATCCAGATAAAAGCCCTCCGGGGCCTTGCTTTCCTTTGCAAAATAGCCGCCGTAGCAGAGGCCGGTCAGGGCGTACTCGCCGCCGCCCAGTTCCTCCATCGTGCCCAGCAGTTCGTCCTCAGCATCCAACTTCTGATTGCGGTTACTGTCACGGTAGACCTCGAACACGGCTCCCTCCAGTTTGTTTTCCGGGTAGTCCCTGTCCACCTTCGTGAGGGCCACGCCGCCCCGGATGACCTGTTCGGTTACATCCAGCGCAATGGGATTATATTCTTCCGTATAGTGCTGCGGCTCTGCACCGACGGGGTACACGGTATCATCCAGCAGATAACCTTCGCTGGGGGAGAGTTCCCGGATGGTCCAATCATTGCCGCAGACATAATCCGTGGTGGTGAACTGGCCGCTTTCGTCGGTGGTGTAGGTGTCTATCAGTTCCTCACCCCTGTAAACGCCATAGACGGCACCGGCAAGTGTTGCGTCTCCCTGCGGCAGACCCGTTTCGGCATCCCGCTTGGTGACGGTGGCGCTCCACTTTTTCAGGACATTGCGGACCTCCACCTGTGTGACCGTGTTCCACTCCACCGCTGTTGTCTGGTCCTCCGGGACGACATAGATGATGCCCGTATCCACCTCGGAGAGGATGTAGTCCGTGCCAATGAGCACGTCGGAGAACACCGCTTTTCCGTTGCTGCCGGTCACGGCGTATTCGTCCACCGAAAGCCCTGCAAGGGAGGTGCCGGTCAGATGGAACTTCACGCCCTCGTTCAGGCCGTCCTCGGCGGTCTTGACTACCTCCAGACTGCCCCGTTTCAGCGTGTTGTGGAAGGTCACGGTGGCGACCTGACCGGAGATCACGGTCACTTGGCGCACCTCTTGGGGTTCATACCGGTCACTGCTCTGCTCCGTCACGGTGTAAGCGCCGGGGCGGAGATCATCGAGCTGCATTTCGCCGTCTGCATTGGTCGTCACGGTCTGCTCCGTACCGTTGCCGGAAACGGTGAAGGAGATGCCGGACACCTCGCCGTCCTCGCTGGTTTTGATGATCTTGACGCTGCCATAGCCGACCTTCAGGTGCAGGTAGGCGTACATGGGGTCGCTGACGGTATCCCGGAAGGTGACGACATCCTGCATGGTGCCGTCGGGGCCATAGTGACCGTCGCTCCAGACCACCACGCCCTGACGGGTATTGTTTCTGACGGCGGTAATGGTCACGCCGTCTGCGGGGGCTGTTTCGGCGGAGATGGTCAGGTTGTTCCCACTGACTGCAAAGGTCATATCCGACTGAGCCGAAGAGAAGACATATTCGCTCAGAACACCGTTGGCGTCCGTCAGGGTGGCCGTGTAGCGACTGCCGTCCCAGACCAGTTCGACCGTCTGTGCAGCTTCCTCGCTGCGGTCCATAAAGCTGGGGACGACGGTGTGCTTTTTCACGCTGGCCTCGATGCTGTCATAGTAGGCGGAGAAGCGGCCATAGAGCGGATGGGATGTGCGGTAGACGGATTTTACGGCATCGGCGCTGCTGGGGTCAATATGCTCGAAGTCCGCATCCCGCTCCCCGACAACCGTTTCCCACACCAGCACCTGCGTGGCCATCATGTGGGCCAGCTTGTCGGCATCGGCATCATTCTGAGAGCGCCAGTCGAGGGAGAGATTCCCCTGATAGCCGTACTGCATGATGCGGCCAAGGAGCGTTTTCATGGTTCGGCCATCAATAGTGCGGTTATACTCGGCTGGGAAGGAATCCCAATAGTCCTCTCCGTAGCTTTCATAGGAACGGTACAGGTTGCGGGGAACGCCTGGCTCGATGCAGTAGCAGGCAGGGCCGTCGAAGGAGCCGATGGTGTGCAGTGTGGTCATCCACGTTGCCTCGCCGGATGTCCAGCCGTTCATGTAGTGCAGCTCGTCGTGGCCCCAAGTGCCGCTGTAATCCAGATTGGCGTCCCCGTCTCTGGGGAACGCCACCGAGTACGAATCCGCTGTTTCTCCGGTGGACGCTGCGGCAAAGGCCGTCACGCCGCTGCCGAGAATGGCGGTGAAGCAGATCAGCAGGGCCAGCAGCCCGGAAATGCTTCTGCGATAGAGTTTTTTCATTTGTTTGACCTCCTGAGAGTAAAAATAAAAAGCACCATCCGAAAAAGGATGCTGCTTTCTGTACGATATGGACTTGTAGGGAAATCTCTTTTTCAGCCGGTACAGCCGGTAGAAAGGGGGTGAGGTGTGGAGAGGGGGAGCGGAAAAACCGGCTCCGACACACGGCCTGTCCGATGGGCAGACTTTCCCCTGGGCGGAAGATTCAGCGTTCGATCTCTCTTTGACGCTTTCTGTAATAGTCCAGCGCCTTGACGATCGTATCCTCCATAGTCCGTGCGGGCGTCCCCGGCTTGAAATACTTGCTGATACGCTCTTTGGGTATCCGAAATTGTTCCTTCTGATTGGGCTTTTCCTCCGCCATGATGGACCGGATCACCGCCTCCGACAGCTTGCCCTCCCGGCTGAAGGATTTCATCTTGATGGCCTGCGCCAGCGATGGGGTGCAGTCTGCGTGACCCATTGCATCATAGAGGATGCGCTGTTCCTTTTCGGCAAGGTAAGATAGCTCCACGGCGGGACGGAAGGCGATCCGACCGTCATCCACCATGTCCAGAATTTCCGGGATGAGGTTGGTGAGGCGGATATAGCGTTGGATTTGGCTGTGACTATCCGGTGACTCTATTGCCAAAAGCTCACGGGATGTCTTTCCATCAAACTTCTGCCCCACTGGGGCAGAAGTTAAATCTGTCCGCTCCCCTTGCTGCCTTCGCATGGCATCCAGCTTCATTTTGTACGCAAAAGCCTTTTCCGACGGCAATACGCGCTCGCGCTGGAGATTGCTGTCCACCATGATAATAACGGCTTCATCGTCTGTGAGGTCGCGCACGATACAGGGGAGGGTATCCAGACCGGCCAGCCTGCTGGCCAGCTTGCGCCGGTGTCCAGACACCATCTGATAGCTGCCGTCCGCCAGCTGCCGCACAAGCCCCGGCACCAGAACGCCGTGCAGCTGCACGCTCTCCATCATCTCCATCATGGCCTCGTCCTGCCGCACCTTGAAGGGGTGGTTCGGGAAGTCACCGATCTGGTCCAGCGGAAGGTCCAGCACCACATCCCGCTTGGCTGCGTCCCGCTGCTCCTGCGTGGTAAACAGGCTATCGAGCGATGTCAGCAGGCCGGATGCGTTGCTTTTCGCCAATGCCTTCCACCTCCTTCACCAGCGTGCCGTAGGCTCTGGCGGCACGTCCGTTCGGCTCGTGCCGGAAAATGCTCTTGTCCGCCGTGCTGATCTCCGCCAGACGCACGGTAGCGGGAATGACGGCATCCAGCACGGGCAGGTATTTGCCGAAATTTTCTTTTACCCCGGCCACAATATCTCTGCGGAAGTTCGTGTCATTGGCCATCGTCAGGAATACTCCGCCGATTTTCAGCTTGGGATTGATCTGCTGGCGGATGCTCTGTACCGTGCCCACAAGCTCCGTCATGTCCTCTGCGGCCAGATAGTCCGCCTGCACGGGGATAAGCACATAGTCCGAAGCCGACAGAGCGTTGATGACCAGCATCCCCAGCGACGGGCGGCAGTCCAGCAGCACATAGTCGTAATTTCCCTTGATGCCCTCCAGATAGCGCTTGAGCACGGTTTCCCGGCTCATAACATTGACCAGTCCCACCTCCACCGCCGATAATCTGCG